>Ga0265292_1002063_pt1 | contig 15055 bp, 11 predicted proteins | sample Munlanlewell296A_FD_189080 | JGI IMG/M metagenome (GOLD analysis project Ga0265292, IMG submission 189080) | Leachate microbial communities from a municipal landfill in Southern Ontario, Canada - Leachate well 296A | ecosystem: Engineered > Solid waste > Landfill > Unclassified | place: Canada...
TAGCATGTGGGGATATTAATCTTGTATCAAATCCATACGGTTTAAGATTAAGAGTGCTTTATTCTTCATCAAAGATTTATGTGTTTCCAACAACAAGTGCTTTGGGTAGTTTTCCAAATCAAGGTTACAAGATAACATCAAAGGGACAACTACTAGTTGAAAATGAAGTATCTGATACAAAAACAATAATTGTTTACAGATCATTCCCCTATTCCCCATCAGTTTTTGATTACGCAATATACACAGGAAATACCTTAAGATAGTTTTGTATATTTCCTTGACTTTAAATCCTTATTACAACCTTGTCTATTTGACCTTATTTCCTCTATGTTATAATATCAATGGTTGTAAGTAGATAACTAAGGTAGTAAAGTAATAAAGTTGTTACAAGTGGGAGAAACCCACTTTTTTTAATAAAAAAGGAGTAATTAAAAAACATGGCAATGTCAGAATTTAATGCAGCAATAAGTCAGGTCGCAGCCGAAAAAGGGATACCTGTAGAAAGTGTCCTGGAATCGGTTAAATCTGCATTGGCTACAGCCTATAAAAAAGATAGAAAAGAAATTGGTGAAACAGTAGAGCTAGAAGAAATAATGGTTGATTTAAACTCTGAAACAGGTGAGGTAAGGATATTAAAAGATGGAATGGATGTAACTCCATCTGGATTTGGAAGAATAGCTGCACAAACTGCAAAACAAGTAATGGTTCAAAAGATAAGAGAAACAGAAAAAGACGTAGTAACTACGGAATTTAGAGAAAAGATTGGACAGATTGTACCTGGAACAGTATTTAGAATGGAGAGAGGAACAGTAACACTTGATATGGGTAAAAACAGAAGTCAGGGAGTAATGCCAAAAAGTGAACAGGTTCCTACAGAAATGTATAGAATAAACCAGAGATTAAAGGTATTGGTTAAAGATATTCAAGATACTCCAAGAGGAACAGAAATAATTGTTAGTAGATCTGATCCTAAATTTGTAATTAAACTATTTGAACAAGAAGTTCCTGAGATTGCTTCCGAAACGGTTGTAATTGAAGCCATTGCAAGAGAAGCAGGATCAAGAACAAAGATGGCTGTGTCTTCAAAAGATGAAAAGGTAGATCCAGTTGGAAGCTGTGTAGGTCAAAAGGGAGTAAGAGTTCAATCAATAATAGCTGAACTGTTTGGAGAAAAGATAGATATTGTTCCTTATTCAAATATTACAGAAAAGTTTATTGCATCAAGCTTATCTCCTGCAAAAGTTACTGCAGTTGATTTAAACAAAGAAGAAAACAGAGCTACCGTAACGGTACCTGAAGATCAGCAAAGTTTAGCAATTGGAAAAGAAGGACAAAATGCAAGACTTGCAAATAAACTCACTAAATGGAAGATAGACATCAAAGGCATTGCTGGAGTATTTTCAAGTGAAGATGTTGAAAAAGGTCTTGTGGGTGGAACTTCAGAGAAGGTAGTTGGATTTTGGGATGCAGAAATTAAAAAAGCCAACAAAGCTGAAGAGAAAAAGAAGAAAAAAGAAGAGAAAGCCACAAAAGTAAAAGAAGAGGTAGTTGAAGAATCACCAGTTGAAGTTATAGAAACTCCTGTTGAAAAAGCTGAGGTAGTAGTGGAAGAGCCAATAAAAGAAGAACCTAAAGAAACTAAAGAACCTGAAGTTGTAGTTGAAGAAAAGAAATGAGGACCAGCTTACTTGATCTAAAAAGTTATAAAATGAGCAGAATGTTTGAAATATGGTCGATAAAAACAAAAACAAAACTGAACAAAATATTAGAGCCCCAATTGTTACCTTTATGGGGCATGTCGACCATGGTAAAACCAGTATTCTTGATGCAATAAGAAAGACCAATGTTCAAGAAAATGAATATGGTGGAATAACTCAGCATATAGGTGCTTACCAAATATCCAAAGATAACAAAAAAATTACTTTTATTGATACCCCTGGTCATGCTGCATTTACCCAAATGAGAGCAAGGGGAGGAAAGGCTGCAGATATTGTTGTTCTTGTGGTTGCAGCAGATGAGGGAGTTAAACCCCAAACAAAAGAAGCAATTTCTCATATAAAAGCAGCTAATGTTCCACTAATTGTTGCAATAAATAAAATGGATAGACCTGGAGCTGATCCTAGGAAAGTTAAACAAGAATTAGCTCAGGAAAATGTCCTTGTTGAGGATTGGGGAGGAAGTGAGTTGTGTGTTGAGGTATCTGCAAAAACAGGAGAAGGATTAGATAAGCTGTTGGATGCGATTCTTCTTCTTGCTGAAATGCATACTTTAAAGGGAGATCCAAATGGTGATATTGAGGCTGTAGTTATTGAATCAAGACTTGATAGAAAAAAAGGAGTTGTTGTTTCATGCATAGTTAGGAATGGAACTTTAAGAATAGGGGATAAAGTATCAGCTAGTGGCTATGGCGCAAAAATTAAAGCAATGACTGATGATAAAGGAAAGATAATAAAAGAAGCAGGTCCCTCTGATCCTATTGAAATACTTGGATTTAGTGTTGTTCCCCATGTTGGGGATTTAATACTTGCAGAGGGCAGTGAGCTTGCAGAATTATCTGAAGATAAAAACAAGGTGGAGATTGTTGGAAAAGATGCAAAAAGAATGATTTCTATCATTCTTAAAGCAGATACACAAGGGACATTGGAAGCAGTTAAAAGCAGTCTTGCAGAGCTTGTAACAACGGCAACTACAGAAACTACTTATGCTTTAAAGTTTTTACATACCGGAACAGGAGATATTACAGAATCAGATGTTATGCTTGCTCAAAGTGGAAAGGGAGTAGTTGTTGGATTTGATGTTAGAATCACACCGGCTGTTGAGGATCTAGCTGAATCATCTGGAGTTTTAGTAAAAACATACAGAACTATTTATGATCTTATTGATGATGCTTCGAAACTTCTTGAAGGAACTGCAATTACAGAAACCTCCAAGATAAAAGGAAGAGCTAAGGTGATAAAACTATTTAAACTTGCATCAGGAGATATTATTGCAGGTTGTAAAGTACTAGCTGGAGCTTTAAAAGTTAAATCAAGAGTTGCTATTTATGATAAAAATCCTGCAGATTTAAAAAAAGAAGATGAAGCACTCTTTTATGGTTCTATTAAAAAGCTTAAAAAAGGAAAAGATGATATTGATGTAGCTGGGAAAGATAATGAATGTGGAGTTTTATTAAAGCCTCAGTTTGATGGAATTGCTGAAGAGATGTACTTAGAAGTTCTTTAGTTTAGTTTTACTTTACCATTCTCAATTTATATATATACTAAAAGCCCTATTTGAAAATAAAAGTAGGTCTCTGTTGTGTGAAATCTAGGTTAATATACCTTGTAGGGTATAATTGTTCGTATGGATGGCGCACTTGGTCTAATTTTTAAGAATGACTACAAAGAGATTCTTTTAGTAAAAAGAAGAGATGTACCGATCTGGGTTTTACCGGGTGGTGGTATTGAGTTCGGAGAAACTTCTGAACAAGCAGTGATTAGGGAGGTGCTTGAAGAAACTGGTTATAATGTGGAGATTACTCGAAAAGTTGGTGAGTATACTTTTTCGGGAGATACAAAGGTAAATTATACTCTTGAGTGCTCAATTCAGAGTGGTAATAGAACACTGTCAGCTGAAAGTAAGGTAATTGAGTATTTTAACTTAAATAATTTGCCTGAAATAATATCCCCATATATTCCTACTTATATTAAGGATGCTCTGTTGAAAAAGGAAGGTTTAATAGTTAAAAAATTTGAGAAACTACCTCTAACCTTTTGGTTAAAAGCATTGAAACACCCGCTTACGTTTTTTAGATATCTATTAACAAAAGTGGGTATTCATCTGGATACTTAATGATTTGATAAGGAGCCTTTCACTCATTTGGCTGAGAAAGGAAGATTAAAGTCAGTTATCATCGTAATTGACACTATAAGTCAAATATTGTATACTACACATGGTTTTGATACCATAGTAGATTCCTCACTAAACTATCCTGCTTAAATAAAAAATATGAATGGTGAAATAGATAAAACAAATCAAATAATAGAACTTCTAAAAGAAGCTAAAAACATAGCAATAGCACCTTCTAAGGTTGCTGGTGTTGATGCATTTGCAGCTGGTGTGGGTTTATACTTCATGCTAAAAGAAGAAAACAAAGACGTTACTCTTATTTACCCAGGATCAAAACCTGAAGAATTTAGTGATTTAAAAGATATAAACATAGCTTCAAACGTATCCCAAAGAGAACTTGTTGTATCCGTTGATTATGCTGGAACAGATGCATCTAAAGTACATTATTCTACAGAAAATGACGTTTTATACTTAACGGTAGCTCCTGTAAACAAAGACTTTGATTTATCTAAAATAAAATCTGAGATAAAAGGCTATAACTTTGATTTAATAATTACCATTGGAGCACAAATTCCAGATGATTTTGGACAAACATTTAGAGAGCTTGAAGGTGAGTTTTTTAAAGCAGATATTCTAAATCTTGATAATACTGATAGAAACCAAAGATTTGGAACAATAAACGTTATTGACTCAAATGAAGACAGTTTAAGTCTTCTGGTATTAAATAAAGCAAGCAAATGGAACTTAAAGGTTTCAGGTAAAGCTGCGGAAGCCCTACTTAAAGGAATATCCAGAAGAAGGGGTATTTAAGGGTTGATTTTTCAAGGTATTTTTGTTATATTTTTTTAGATAATTATGGCTCTACTTAAGGAAAAAAAGACACAAATAATAAAGACAAGTCGTTTACACGACGCTGATACTGGTTCCCCAGAGGTCCAGATTGCCTTATTAACTGAAAAGATAACCAAATTATCAAATCATCTTAAACTCCATAAGAAGGATAACCACTCAAGAAGAGGATTACTTCAGATGGTTAATAAAAGAAGAAGGTTGTTAGCTTTCTTAAAGAGAAAAGATGAGGAGAGATACGCTCAAGTAGTTGAAAAGTTAGATCTGTCTAAGTAGGCAGATTGTATTAATTAGGATAGCGGGAAATACCGTCCTAGGATTAGGAGGCAGGCTATTATGCACTTATATGCATAATATTTTGGATCTTAATCCTTCCGATATAATCCCCTATAAAAAATAAATGAATAAAATTATAAGAAAAGAAACAGAATTTGCCGGTAAGAAACTTATTCTTGAAACCGGAGAGTTAGCATTACGCTCTAACATGGCAGTAAAAGCTACATATGGAGATACAGTGCTTCTAATAACAGCAGTTTCTGGAGAACCAATGACCGAAACTGACTTTTTAGGACTTAGAGTTCAGTACGAAGAAAAACTGTACGCTAGTGGAAGCATAAAAAGCTCAAGATTTGTTAAAAGAGAAGGAAGGGCTACTGATGATGCAGTAATTGCAAGAAGAACAATAGATCATGCAATAAGACCACTATTTCCCAAAGATTATATGGATGAAATTCAGATTGTTGTTACTGTTCTATCATTTGATGAAACAGCAGATCCAGAGTTTTTAAGCATGATAGCAACATCAGCATGTCTTCAAGCAAGTGATGTTCCATTTTACGGACCAGTAACTACAGCAAGAGTAGGTTTAATTGATGATAAGTTAGTTTTATGTCCTTCACTTACTGATTTAGAAGAAAAGAGTGATTTGGATATGATGGTTTCATTTGTTGGAGAAGACCAAAGATTCTTAGCAGCTGAGGTTGAAGCAAATATTCTATCTGAAGAAAAAATACTTGAAGCCATTAACTTTGCAAGAGATGGTGTTAAACCTCTTCTTAAGTTAGTTGAAGATTTTGTTAAGGAAGTAAATCCAAAAGGTGAAAAATATGAATATGAATCAAAAGCTCTTTCTGAGGAGACTTTAAAAGAGATTACAGGTCTTGTTGGAGAGAAGGTTGATAAGGTAATGAGAAGTAAAGAGAAAAATGATGGAAAACAAGATATGGGTGATGAACTTTGGGAGATAAGAGAGGAAATGTTTGAGAAGTTTGAAGGTACATACAAAAAAGTTGATATGGAATTGGCCTTTGAGACAATAAAAACCAATGTTATTAGAAAAATAGTATTGGATGAAGGAAAAAGAATTGATGGTAGAAAACCTGAAGAGGTAAGACCAATTTCAATTAGCGTTGGTGTTCTTCCAAGAACTCATGGAAGTGCATTATTTACAAGAGGAGAAACCCAGGCTTTAACAGTTTGTACTTTGGGATCCCCTGCAGATGAGCTTTTAATTCAAGATATGTATGGTGAAAGAAAGAAAAGATTTATTCACTACTATAACTTTCCTCCATATAGTGTAGGAGAAGTTGGAAGATTTGGTCCTCCAAACCCAAGAGAAATTGGACATGGAATGATTGCAGAAAAAGCATTAAAACCTGTTATTCCAGATCAAGAAATATTTCCATACACAATTATGCTTGTATCAGAAATTATTTCTTCAAATGGGTCCTCATCTATGGCATCAACTTGTGGATCCACGCTCTCATTGATGGATGCTGGAGTTCCAATAAAAGATATAGTTTCTGGTGTTGCCATGGGACTTATTGTTGAAGATGAAAGCTTTAAGAAATACGAAATACTCACGGATCTTTCTGGAGAAGAGGATGGTGGTGGATTTATGGACTTTAAGATGACAGGAACTGAAAAGGGAGTTACAGCAATTCAGTGTGATATCAAGGTTAAAGGTATTCCAATGGATATTCTTCCTAAAATATTAAAGCAATCCAAAGAAGGAAGAATGTTTATTCTAAAGGAAATGCAGAAGGTTATATCCAAGCCAAAGAGCGAGGTATCTGTGTATGCTCCTAAGATGGTTACCACCCAAATCAATCCTGAGAAGATTGGAGTAATAATAGGAACGGGTGGAAGAACAATAAGGGAAATTCAGGAAAGAACACAATCAGAAATATCAATTGAAGAAGATGGAAAGGTTACTATATCTTCTTCTGATAAAGCAAAAGCTGAAGAAGCCTTAAGAATTGTTGAAGGAATGTTAAAGGAAATAGAAGCTGGTGAAGTTTACGATGGAGTAGTAAAAGAAATTCTTGATTTTGGAGCATTAGTTGAAGTTCTTCCTGGAAAAGTTGGGTTATTGCATGTTAGTGAGATTACAGATTCTTATGTTGAGAATGTTAGCGAGTGGTTTAAGGTTGGAGACAAGGTAAAGGTTAAAGTTATTAGTGCTGGAGATGATGGTAAGTTTAGCTTATCCAAAAGAGCAATAGATGATCCGAACTATGTTCCAACAGAGAGAGCTCCTAGAAGAAACGGTAATGGTAGAGACAGAAGACCTTTTAATAGAGGTGCAAGGAGATAGGCTTGTAGGCTTCTTACCAAGACAATATAATGTAAGTGATGAAAAGAACCTGCCCTTTTTGTAAAAATAGTCTGCATAGAAACGATGTGTATTTTTGTACGTCCTGTGGAAATGTATTACCCGATAATATTCAACTTAGAAGTACCTCTATGAAAGAAGTAAGAGAAATAGGTTCTTCAGAGGGTAAATCACAGTATTTATCAAAATCAATTCACAGTATCTTCAAGCATATTATTGATGAGGTTAATCCAAGAATGATTCTAATCGGTGTAGGAATAGGAATACTAATTACTGTAGGTTTCTACCTAGTTGCCAGATTTACTATCCCAAGCATTACTGGTTTAAATAAGATACTAAAAATGGAATTTGAAGAAGTAACACAGAGTAGTGAATCAAAGGTAGAGGAAAAGAAAGTTGTTAGCAATATAGTGGAACTTAATGTTAGTTTAAAGACAGGATTGTTTAATCAGAAGAGAGTTATTGAGTATGTTCCATATGATGTTGACTTGTACCTTGAGTTTAACGGATTTGATAGTTTTGAGCCTTATTTTAACTTTATGGGTGGTGAAGTTTTTACACTGTCTGAAAATATAAAAGATAAAGTAAATCCCTTCTTTTCTGCTTTTCTAGCCACAAGAGACGGCAAACAATATTGGACTTTTATAATGTTTCCTACAAAATTAGATCTAAACCCCGGAACTTATAAAGATTTTTATTCCGAAATCGTAGGGGAAGCATTGGTTATATCCACTAATCAGATAGTTCTAACAGATATCAAATCGGCTAAAGCTGGGACAATGAAGAGCCTAGCTCTAAATTCCTCATACGTATCAACTAGGAATACTATTCCCGTAGAGGGAAAGATGCTTTTGTTTACCTTTAGTGATGGTGGGAAGAATGCTGCAAATGATCTATTGGTAAAAACTACCTCAGAAGAGCTAAAATTAATTATTGAAGCTTTTAAAATCCTAGATTCAAATTACATGGTGGTTAAATAATGGCAATAAGAGAATATTTATTTGAAGAATTAAAAACATTAAGTAAAAAGGTAGAAGACACCAAAGGTCTTCCATCTGATCTAAAACAAAGACTTAATGAAATGATAGATAGACTTGAGAGAATGGCTAATCTTGGTCATTATGCTACAGAATTTGATACCCTTTCCAGATATATTGAAGTAATTTCCTCAATTCCATGGGAATCTGAAACAAAAGATAGGTTGGATTTGGAAAATGCTAAGAATGCTTTAGAAAAGGACCACTTCGGGATGCAATATGCAAAAGATAGAATATTGGAGTATCTATCAACTTTAATTCTTCTTAAGAAAAGAGGAAAAGAAGCAATAGCAAAATCCCCTGTACTTCTTTTAGTTGGTCTTCAAGGTGTTGGTAAAACTACTCTCGCATATTCTATTGCTGAAACTTTAGGAAGAAAATTTGAAAGAATTGCCATGGGAGGAATTGGATCTACTCTTGAACTTAGGGGGAAAAGCAAAGCATTTCCAGAATCTGAACCAGGGCAAATAATAAAAGCATTGATTAAGACAGGTGTTAAAAATCCACTTATCCTTCTTGATGAGGTTGATAAAGCTAGTGGGGAGCAGGGATTGAGGATGGATATTATGGCAGTTCTTCTAGAGGTACTTGATCCAAAGCAAAATGTTGCTTTTAGAGACCACTATGTTGACTACCCAATAGATTTATCTGATGTTTTATTTATTTGTTCAGCAAATAACACTGGAACTCTATCTACAGCCCTTATGGATAGAATGGAAGTTATTAAAATGCCTTCCTATAGTGATAATGAAAAGCTTGTTATTGCAAGGGATTACCTAATGCCAAAGATTCTTGAAAACTCGGGATTAAAAGAAGGTGAGCTTGAAATTGATCCAAACCTTTGGCCTGGTATTGTTAGGCCTTTTGGGTATGATTCTGGAATAAGAAGCTTATCAAGAACACTTGAAGCTATTTGTAGAAGAGTTGCAAAAGAAATTGTTGAAGGAAAGACAAAGAAGGTAGTTATTACTGCTGATAATCTAAAATATTACCTCCCACAATAAATTTAATGGATAAAGAAAAGTTAATTCAAGACATAAATAATAATATTAAAAGCTGTGATAAATGTAGGTTGTGTAAAACTGCAACTAACCCAGTACCTGGAGAGGGGAATATAAATTCAAAGGTTGTATTTATTGGAGAAGCTCCAGGATACTATGAAGATGTTTCTGGAAGACCTTTTGTGGGAAGAGCTGGAAAGCTGCTGGAAGCAACACTCAAAGAGATTGGTTATAAAAGAGAAGATGTCTGGATTGGGAATGTTTTAAAACATAGACCTCCTGAAAACAGAGAACCTCTTCCTGATGAAATTACAGCGTGTAAACCATATTTGGACTTGCAGTTGAAGGTAATAGGTCCCGTTCTTGTGGTAACTCTTGGAAGATATGCCATGACCTACTTTTACCCTGCAGGAAAGATATCTCAAGATAGGGGAAACTTAATAAAGATTAAAGATTATTATATTTACCCCGTATATCACCCAGCAGCAGCTTTAAGAAATGGATCTGTTCTTTTAGAGTTTAAGAATGATTTTAAAAGAATTCCTGAGATGCTAAAAAAAGCAGAGGAGTTGTTGGTAAGTGGGGAGGAAGAGAAAGGAAATAATAACCAAAATCTAGATGGACAATTAGGCTTTGGTCTGTAAAATTAAATCGTGCAGTTTATTAATACGCAAGGAAATAAAAAAGGTGGAATAAGTGGTGGAATGGTCTTAAAACCTACTCTTAAGATAATCTCCATAGGTGGAACAGAAAAGGTTACCAAAAACCTTACCGTTTATGAATATAGAGACGACATTATTGTTGTAGATTGTGGGATTGGATTTCCAGATATATTTGATATGCCTGGGGTTGATGTTTTGATTCCTGATTTTACTTACCTTATTGAAAATTCACATAAGATTAGGGGTTTGTTTATTACTCATGGACATGAGGACCATGTTGGAGCGGTGCCTAACCTTCTTTTAGAACTTCCTGATATTCCTGTTTATGCCAGCAAACTAGTTGGAGAGTCCTTAAAGGTTAAGCTTGCAGACAGTAGTTTTAAAAAAGCTGGGGAAGGATTTCATTACCATTTAATGAATCCGGAATCTGGTATTGTAGACCTTGGAAACTTTAAAGTATCAGCATTTAGGATAAACCACTCTATTCCTGAATCAATGGGATTTGCTATCAAAACACCAGAAGGTGTGGTGTTACATATTGCTGATTATAAATTTGATGAAACACCTGTTCTTGATAAACCCTTTGATGTTGATACCTTACAGAGATTAAATAGGGAAGGAGTTTTATGTCTTTTATCAGATTGTTTGGGTATTAATTCTGAAGGTCACACAAAATCAGAAAGCACATTAACCGATACTTTTGTTGAACTTTTTGGGAGAGCGGGAAAAAGACAAGTGTTCGTTACTACCATGTCATCAAATATTTCAAGAATGTATCAGATTATGAGTGCTGCCCAAAAATATGGAAGAAAGATAGTAGCAAGTGGAAGATCCATTGAACAAATGGTAGATGTTGCAAGAAGATTAGGGTATCTTCCTTTTTCTGATGATTTTTTTGTAAAAGAACAAATGTCTCAAAAGATTCCTCAGGAAGAATTAGTTTATTTGATAGCTGGTTGTTATGGTCAGCCTGAATCTTCACTTGGAAGGTTAAGTAGGGGAGAGCATGAGAACATAACTTTTGAAAATAATGCTATGGTTATCTTTTCTGGTGATCCAAGTCCTCCTGGTGCGGATATTATGGTTGAAAAGGTTATGGATGCATTAACTTTAAAAAACGCTGAGGTTATTTACGGGGAGATCCAGGAAGATCTTCATGTTTCTGGCCATGCTGTAAAGGGAGATATTGAGAGACTAACAAGATTAGTTAGTGCAAAGTACTATATTCCAGTTGGTGGATCAATTACAAAAATGAGAGCTTACACTAATCTTTTAGGAACGATGGGAATTGCCAAAAATAGAGTGTTTGAACTTCTTGAAGGGGATTCAGTAGAGTTTTCTTATGGAAATGCAAAGAAGGGCACACATCTACAAACCAAGCAAGTGTATATGGGCAACAATAAAGTAGATGAATTGAATCCAATTGTTGTTAAAGATAGAAACTTAATGTGTAACGATGGTGTGTTTGTAGTTGCAGTTCCAGTAACAAGAAATGGAAAAGTTTTAACTGATAGGATTGAGATAATTACTCGTGGATTTATTTATGTTAAAGATTCAAAAGAACTCATGGGAAAGTCAAAGAACTTTGTTGGCAAGAGAATAAATAAACTAAATTCCAATAAGGGAGATATTACGGAGATAAAAAAGAAACTAGAGAATGATGTTGGAAGCTTTTTGAGGAAGGAAACCTCAATGAGCCCGATGGTGATAGTGCATTTCATTACAATATAGGTTGTAATCTCACTTTTACACTACTTATTTTCCGTGATATTATAGACTTAATGTCCAGAGGAAGACGAAGAAAATTTAAGATTAAGTTTGATGTAAAGCCCGGTACTATAAGGTCGATCATATCTCTTCTGTTTCTATCCTTAGCTGTTATTAGTTTAATCTCATTCTTTGCACCAGATTATGAAGTTAATTCAGAAATTCAGCATATTTTAAGACTTATATTTGGAAAAGCTTCCGTTTTTATTCCATTTCTTCTTGGAGGCATTGGAGTTTTATTTATAGACAGAGTTAGCATTAAATTTAAAGAGATAAGAATATTGATTGGAATTTTTTTCTCATTAATTTCTCTTTCCGCGTTGTTCCACTTGTTTATTGATAAAAATGAAGCGTTGAGTATTGCTAAAAGTGGGGGTGGGGGAGGGATGTTTGGATACAAACTTTCAAGTATTCTTTCTAGAGGTTTGAGCAATGTGGGGGCAGCAATTGTTCTTGTAAGCATTTTGGCTATATCAGTAGTATTAGCTTTTAATATATCTTTTGAATCTATTCTTGCTTTCTTTAGAGAAAATGAATTTATTTCCAATATTCTAGAGAAGGTAAGATCGTTGTTTCATTTTGAAAAGAAAGAAAGGGATGAAAGTGATATTGAAGTTAATGTTGGATCGGTTGGGTTTGAAGATACATTAAATGAAAGGGAGAGGCGTGAAAGGGAAGAGGAACCTGAACAAACTCCTTTATTTGAGGTTATTCAATCAATGTCTGAACCTCAAACTGATGCCGCAAGAAATACTGTTGACTCTCTTGTTTTAGCTTCCCCACTTGAAATTTCAAGGGTTCCATCAGATAGAATATGGAATTATCCTCCAGATAGTATTCTTGCAGAACCACCAGTAAGGGTCTGGGATACATCCGATGTTGATAAAAGAGTGAAGATTATTAAAGAAACATTGAAATCATTTGGAGTTGATGTTGATATTGATATGGAGAATGTCAAAGTAGGATCTACTGTCACTCAATATGCGGTAAAACCAAGATCTGTTACCAATATTTCAAAAATATCTAGTCTCCAGGGAAATCTTGCATTGGCTCTAGCATCTCCAACAGGATCAGTAAGAATAGAAGCTCCAATTCCAGGAAAGTCTCTAATTGGAATTGAAGTTCCAAATACAAAACGTACTCTTGTTTACTTTAAAACTTTAATAACTTCAGATGCGATAAAAAACATGAAATCAAAACTTGGTATTGTTCTTGGAGAAGATGTTGGAGGAAGGGTACTAGCATACGATATTGGAAAAATGCCTCATATCTTAATAGCTGGTACAACTGGATCAGGCAAATCTATATTTATTCACAACATATTGTTTTCAATTCTTTTTAGAGCAACTCCTCAGGAAGTTAAGTTTATTATCGTGGATCCTAAAAGAGTTGAGATGTCACATTATGAAGGGATACCGCATTTATTAACCCCTGTTGTTACTGATTTGGATAAAGCACCTTCTGTCTTTAGATGGGCAGTTGATGAGGTTGAAAGAAGATATAAGTTGTTTGAACAGGCCAAAGTGAGGAATATCGAAGGCTACAACGAAAAATCAGGTATTCAAGTTATGCCCTATATTGTTATTGTGGTTGATGAGTTGGGCGAAATAATGGTTAGAGATCCGGCAGGAGTAGAAAAAAGCATCATTAGACTTGCTCAGCTTGCAAGAGCAACAGGAGTTCATCTAGTTTTGGCAGTTCAGCGACCATCTGCTGATATTATTACTGGACTAATTAAAGCAAATATTCCATGTAGAGTAGGTTTTCAGGTATTAAGCCAGATAGACTCCAGAGTTATTATTGACCAGCCAGGTGCTGAAAAACTTTTAGGAAAAGGAGATATGCTTTTTATTCCACCTGATGTTATGAAACCAATTAGACTTCAAGGAGCCTATATTTCAGAAAAGGAAGTTGATGATCTTGTAGAGTTTTTAAAAGCTCAAGGAATGGAACCTGACTACAAGGAAGAGGTATTAAGGACTCCAACAGATTCTTCAAGAAAGAATGGATCTTCTAATTGGGGAGAGGGGGTCGATGAGCTTTTTGATGATGCTGTTGATATTGTTATTTCTGCTGATAAAGCATCAGCTTCGCTTCTTCAAAGAAAACTTTCAATTGGATATGCAAGAGCAGCAAGAATAATTGATGAGATGGAAGAGAAGGGAATAATTGGCCCTGAAGTAAGCGGCAGCAGAGGAAGGGAGATACTTACAGGTGGAAATCCTGGAGATATTAATAGACCTGAGGCAGACCCAGGTTTTGATTTAGAAGATTTTACTGACGAGGACTTTCCAAAAAGCCACGAGCTGTAAAAAGAAGCTTTGTTTCTAGAGTTTTATCTCCTCTTCTATAAACTTATCTAAATCTCCATTTAATACTCCTTCTGGATTTGTGCTTTCAACATTTGTTCTTAAGTCTTTAATAAGTTTGTATGGATGAAGAATATAGTTTCTAATTTGATTTCCCCATCCAGGCGTTTTGTATTCACCTTTTAGCTTTTTTGTTTCACTTAAAGATTTTTCTTCTTCCATTTGATAGAGCTTTGATTTAAGTATCTTTAATGCTTTTTCTCTATTTTTACCTTGATATCTTTCTTCTTGGCATTCAACTACAATTCCTGAAGGTTTGTGTTTAAGTCTTACTGCAGTTGATACTTTGTTTACATTCTGCCCTCCTTTACCCCCTGATCTAAAAAACTCCCATTCAAGATCATCTTCTTTTACGTCAATATCAATATCGTTTTCAATTTCAGGAATTACCTCTACAAGTGCAAAGGATGTCTGCCTTAAGTTATCAGCATTAAAGGGAGATTGTCTAACAAGTCTATGTACTCCAGCCTCGTTTTTTAGAAACCCATACGAATAATCCCCGGTAATCTCAATAACAGAAGATTTGATACCTGCTTCTTCTCCAGGTGTGTTTATAATCTCAGATGTTTTCCACCCTTTCTTTTCACAATATCTTAAATACATTCTAAGAAGCATTTTAGCCCAGTCATTAGCTTCTGTACCCCCTTGTCCAGCATGTATTGATAGTAATGTATTGCTGGTATCGTGTTTTCCTGAAAAGTATGTTTTAAATTCAAGATTCTTTATCTCTTTTTCAAAGTTATCAATCTCATTATTTTCTAGGTATAGTTCCAGCATTTCATACTCTTCAATTTCTTTCTCAAGGCTAGAAAGTTCTTTTGATAGTCTTTGTCCTTCTTCCCAATTCTTCCACGTTTCCTCATTTTTCAGATCATCTTTTATCTTAGATATCGTCTTTCTTTTCTCGTCAATGTGAAGAGTCCCTTTT
>Ga0265292_1002064_pt1 | contig 15050 bp, 15 predicted proteins | sample Munlanlewell296A_FD_189080 | JGI IMG/M metagenome (GOLD analysis project Ga0265292, IMG submission 189080) | Leachate microbial communities from a municipal landfill in Southern Ontario, Canada - Leachate well 296A | ecosystem: Engineered > Solid waste > Landfill > Unclassified | place: Canada...
CAGGACATAATAAATGGTCTAAAATTAAAAATAAGAAAGCGATTACTGACGCGCAAAAGAGTAAAATCTTTGGTAAATTGGTGCGTTTTATTGCCGTAGAATCTAAAAAAGCAAAAGGCGATATAAATGCTCCAGTACTTAGGGCGGCTATTGAAAAAGCCAAAGAAGCTAATGTGCCGAGCGACAATATAGAAAGAGCTATCAAAAAGGGCCTCGGTGGAGAAAGTGGGGAAATGGAACAAATCACTTACGAAGCATACGGGCCAGGAGGTTGCGCTTTGATGATTGAGGCTTTGACTGAAAATAGAAATAAAGCCTCTGCCGAAATAAAACATATACTTTCAAAAAATGACTTTGAGCTAGCGGTGCCGGGCTCAGCAGCTTGGGCTTTTGAAAAAAACCTACCTCAAAATGGTGGCGGGTGGAATCCAAAAAATACAATACCAATATCTGAGGAAGATGGAGAGAAACTAAACTCTTTAATAGAAGAACTTGAAGAAAATGATGAAGTTCAAGAAGTTTTTACAAATGCCGAATAAAATTTTGGGAGTTGACCCGGGATATGGAAGGATTGGTATTGCTGTTATTGAAAAAACAAACAGGAGCGAGACTTTAATTTATTCAGAATGTTTTGAAACAGATGCAAAATTGCCACATTCCAAAAGATTATTACTTATAGGAGAAAAAATAAAAAAAACTATTCAAATATATGAGCCTCAAAAGATAGCGATCGAAACTTTGCTTTGGAGTAAAAACAAAAAAACAGCTTTGCAGGTAGCTGAAGCTCGTGGAGTGATATTGCTTGAAGCGGAAAGGAGTGGCGCCACCATCCGAGAATACAATCCAAATCAAATTAAATTAGCCATTACGGGATATGGTAAAAGCGATAAAAAACAAGTGATCAGTATGATAGAAAAATTAATAAAAATTAAACCAAGAAAGAGGCACGATGATGAGTATGATGCCATCGCTATCGCCCTTACATGTGCCGCTATTTCATTTACCCCCACACCCATTTAAATAATGTTGTCTTAACAACTGCGCGAAGCGCATTATTAAAATGGGTGTGGGGGTTTATCCACAGAAAAACTCGCTTAGACTTGTTGCAAAAAATTTCCAGTATGATAAAAAGTATAAATCCTGATTATAATTTTAAAAACTAACCAGGAATTAAAAATAATAAAAAAAATATGGACGATGATCAATTGGATCCAGTGGTTCCTGAGGAAATTGTTGGAGAAGAGGAGGAATTAGATGAAAATGGAATACCAAAAGAAATTCCAGATGACGATGACGATGAGGATGATGATGTGTAGATATATTTAAAAACAAAAACCTCTCAATAAATATCGAGAGGTTTTTGTTTTTATGTTTAATTAAGTTTTAAAACAACAAAAGTTTTTTTACCTATTTTTATTTTTCTTTCTATATCCCCCACCGCTTCGTTTGAATCGTTTATTTTTTTATCTGGATAATATGAAATTGCCCCCGCTTCAACAAGACGCCTAAACTCTGACTTTGATTCTACTATTTTGTTATTAACTAAGACATCCATTATTTTTTCCTCCTTTGAAGCCACTACCACCATTGCATCTTCAGGAAATTCTCCTTTACTGAAAGTGTTTATAAAAGTGTCAGTAGCCTTTTCTGCTTCTTTTTCTCCGTGATACATTTTAACTATTTCATTGGCTAATTTCATTTTTATATTTCTTGGATTTTCTCCATCTCTTAGTTTTTCTTCGTATTTTTTTATTTCTACCATTTCCAACCTAGTAGTCAAAACGAAGTATTTTATTACAAGATCATCTCTAAGTGACATCACTTTGCCATACATATCATCGGAGGAATCAAAAAGGTTTATAACATTACCCCAGCTTGAACTCATTTTCCTGCCGTCTAAACCTTCAATTAAAGGATTCATCAGAATGTCTTGCGGTTCTTGTTTGTAATATCTCTGAAGATCTCTACCTGCTAGCAAATTAAATCTTTGATCTGTTCCCCCGATTTCAACATCTGCTTTTATTGCGACCGAGTCATATCCTTGCATAAGTGGATACATAAGCTCCCTAAATGAAATGCGCTTCCCCTCATCCAACCTTTTTTTAATATTTTCTCTTGAGATAAAATCGCTTAAAGAAAAAATATCGGCTTGTTGACCTATTTTGTAATAACCTAATTTGCTCAACCACTTACTATTGTAATGAACTTCACATTTATTGATATCTATAATTTTTGCCGCTTGCTTTACATAATCTTTTAGATTTTTTTTGATTATATCCTCAGAAAGCATCGGCCTTTCACTTTCTTTATCAGAAGTATCGCCAACCAGGCCGGTAAAATCACCAATAATTAAAACGATTTTATGGCCCAAGTTTTGAAAATCCTTAAGTTTAAGTAAAGGTATTGCTCTACCTAGATGAATATTGGGGCTGGTAGGGTCTATGCCTAATTTAATACGAAGCATATTCCCACTTTTTAATTTTTTCTTTAAATTTCCACCATCAATCACTTCTTCCACACCACGAGTTAGTAGTTCATTTATCTTGTCTTCATCAGTTATTATTTTTGGTTTATTAACCCCAAACATACAAAAATGCTACCATAATTTCGATTTTTGGCATAATATATATATATGATTAAAAAGAATGTTTTAATGCTTTTAGTTTCTGCCTTTCTGATATTTGGAGCCATAATACTCTTCTGGGTAAGCACTTTCAAAGTACCTACTTCGGATTCAATCAGAGAAAGAAGAGTAAGCGAATCAACCAAAATATATGATCGAACCGGAGAAATATTGTTGTATGACACGGGTGGTAATGTTAGAAGGAGTATCGTACCGATTGAGCAAATATCAAGACATATAAAAAACGCCACTATCGCGATTGAGGACAAAGAGTTTTATGGTCATATGGGTGTAAAGCCAACCGCTTTTATAAGAGCTACTTTGGTAAATATTTTATCTTTAGATTTTTCTCAGGGGGGTTCTACTATTACTCAACAAGTGGTAAAAAACTCATTACTAACATCTGAAAAGCTTATTTCAAGAAAACTGAAAGAGTGGGTTTTGGCTATTAAGTTAGAACAGGTTGCGTCAAAAGATGAAATTCTTTCGATGTATTTAAATGAAATTCCTTATGGTGGAGTTATTTATGGAGTAGAAGAAGCCAGTGAAGCCTTCTTTGGTAAAAAATCTGGAGAAGTGACTTTGGCTGAAGCGGCCTATCTAGCGGCTTTGCCAAAGGCCCCAACCTTCTATTCCCCATATGGTCCAAATAAAGAAAACCTTGAGGAAAGAAAAAATTTGGTGCTTAGAGAAATGTTTAGAAGCAACTTTATTACCCAAAAAGAATATGATTCTGCAATCGCAGAGAAGGTTTCGTTTATAGCCAGGGGTGATTCAAGTATTAAAGCGCCTCATTTTGTTTTTTATGTCCTTGATTACATAAAGAAAAAATATGGAGAAGAGATTATAAGTAGTGGAGGTTTGAGGGTGATCACCACATTAAATTACGATTTGCAATATGCTGGTGAAAAAATTGCTCTTGATTATGCTCTATCAAACAAAAAAAATTTTAATGCTGAAAATACTGCTATTGTGGCGACTGACCCCAAAACTGGCGAAATACTAACCATGGTTGGGTCTAGGAACTATTTTGACCAAGAAATTGAGGGGGCTTTTAATGTTACTCTCGCAAAAAGGCAGCCTGGTTCTACCATCAAACCATTCGTTTATGCTAGAGCATTTCTAAAAGGCTACACCCCAGAAACAGTAGTTTTTGATTTGAAGACTCAGTTTTCTACTAATTGTGCATCAAATAACCTGACAATGGACAATGGTTGTTATTCTCCTGAAAATTACGATGGTGTTTTTAGGGGTCCAATTACTTTGCGAAACGCCCTAGCTCAATCAATAAACGTCCCCTCCGTAAAAGTTTTATATCTGGCCGGGCTTAGTGAATCTATTAGATTGGCAAGAGATATGGGTATAGAATCATTAAGTAATAAAGGAGATTACGGATTAACTCTTGTTTTGGGAGGTGGCGAAGTCACACCACTAGAAATGACTGGGGCATATGGAGTTTTTGCAAATGGTGGAGTTAAGACAAACATCACTCCAATTTTAGAAATAAAAAATAAAAATGGAGATGTTGTCGAAAAGTATGAAGTGATAGAAACTCGGGTATTAGATAAAGAAATTACTTTAAAAATATCGAGTATTCTTTCTGATAATGTGGCACGAGCTCCATCTTATGGCCAAACATCAGCTTTATTCTTTCCAGATAGAGATGTGGCTGTAAAAACAGGTACCACCAACGATTATAGAGATGCTTGGATAATGGGATACACTCCAAATATAGCCGTCGGAGCTTGGGCTGGTAACAACGATAATAGCCCAATGCAAAAAAAGGTGGCTGGTTTAATAGTCGCCCCTCTTTGGCGAGCGTTTATGGATCAATCTTTGGCTAAAACACCAAACGAACAATTTGAAGAACCCTTGGTTGAATATAAAACCCAACTAAAACCATCTCTTCAAGGTATTTGGCAGGGTGGAAAGTTTGAAAACAACAACACGGTGGTTATTGGTGGAGTACACACAATTCTTAATTGGTTAAACAAAGATGATCCAAGAGGAGAATACCCCGAAAACCCTTCTGTAGATGCCCAATTTGAGCGTTGGGAATATGGTGTGCGCATTTGGGCGCAAGAGCATAATTTATATCAAGATCTTCCTTTTAAATTAAAATAATTTTAAAAAAATTTTAAAGGTTTTTAGTAGGTCCTCTATCTCTGATTTGTGCATAAAAATTTCGTTGCGAAAAACTGGATTGCAGTTTAGTTTAAGATTATTCCCTTTTATTTCCAACATCTCTTTAGTTAGATTTACTCCTGTCTCTTTTTTTATGACATCTAAAATTAAAGATAATTTTGTATTGTTATCTTTTTCTAAATTTAAAAATTTTTGTAAAAAACCAGATATGTTGTACATATTACCTATTCATCGGCATAACAATATAAAGAAAACTTTTGTCTGTAGTGCCACTAATAGCAAGTGGTTTACCAACGCCTCCAAAATCCAAAACTAAAGAATCAGATGATATTGATTGCATACAATCAATTATATATTTACTATTAAAATTTAATTCAATGTTTTCACCAGAAGTTCTGGCATTTATAAACTCTTGAGATTCACCCACATCATTATTTTTTGATTCTATGTTTAATGATTTATTTTTTACATCTATTTTTAATTTAATTTTATTTAAGCTATCTGAAAAAATATTTGATGTTTTTATGGAATTTATTAAATCGTTTTTTAGGACCGTTGCTGTTGTATTATATGTTTTTGGTATGATTTGTTTATAATCCGGGAAAGAGCCATCTATCAACCTAGAAACAACATAAACACCCTCGGTCATAAAAGCCATTTGATTTTTATCAAAAATAACCTCTATATCTCCTTTGTAATCCTCAAATAATTTAATTATTTCTGAAACATTTTTATAAGGAATGAGTGTTTGGGGAAAATCGTTTGATATTTTGGTATTAACCTTTTTCTCTGCTAAACGAAATGAATCAGTAGAGACAAAAACCAAACAATTGTCACCTTTAAAAATAAAAACGCTTGATAGCTCTGGTTTAATATTTGAATTTGAAGCGCTATACCAAACAGCTTTAAATCCAGAAATTAGATCGTGGCAATTTATTTTGATTGATTTTAAATTCTCTAATTTAGGAATACTAGGAAAATCTTCATGCGGTAGACATTTAATAACCACTGAGTTTTTATTTGATGATATTTTTAAATTATTCTCATTGGTTTTAAAAATTAAATTATTTTCTTTTATTGATGATAAAACCCCCAATAAAACACTGGCTGGTACCGCCACCGTTCCCTTTTCTAATGTTTTAACCTTTATTTCAATCTCTAAACCAATATCTAAATTTGTTGCTTTAATAATTAATTTATTATCACTTAAAACATCTAAATAAACGCATGCTAAAACAGGTAAGGTTAAGTGTTTATTAGCTAATCTGGCTGTTTTTTGGATAGCTTCTTCTATTTTTGTTTTATCACATTCTATTTTCATTTTATTTAATTTATATTATTTAGAAGTATATAACTGTTAATTTGTGGATTACTTATTTATACCTTTATTTTAAACACCTTTTTAAATTTAAATTTTTATATTTATGTTAATAAAATAACTATAATTAAATTTTTATTTTTTTATTAACTCTTTAAATACATAATTAACACAACAAACCAACACCTTATCAACAACTAATTAACCAATTATTGATCTAATTTCCTGGATCTCTCTTGAAAGAAGTTCATCAACCAAAATATCTCTTTTGATTTTTTCACAAGAGTGAATAACTGTAGTATGATCTCGACCACCCAACTTCTCCCCTATTGATGGGTATGAAATACAAAAATCTTCTCTCAAAATATACATTATCACCTGCCTTGGTTTAATTACTTCCTTCTTTCTTGTTTTTTCATAAATAATCTCTTCGCTTATTTTATAAAAATCAGAAATTATTTTTACCACTTCTTTATAAGACAATAATTTTTTCTGTTTAATACTGTTTTTAACCAAATCTTTTACCTCATTTAAAACTAAAGTCTTATTTTTTGTCTCTGTTTGGCAAACAATCAAATTAATAACCCCCTCCAGGTCTCTGATATTTCCTTTTATAGAATCAGCCAAATAGTCAACAATTCCATCATCTAAAAACAAATTTATACTAGAACATTTAGATTTTATAATAGCCACTCTTGATTCGTGGTCAGGGGCAGGGATGTCAATCACCATACCAGCTGCAAATCTAGATTTAAGTCTATCTTCTAAACCTGTAATAAAATTTGGGTGTTTATCACTAGAAAAAACAATATGTTTATTGTTATCCTTCATGGTGTTGAAGAGGTGAAAAAGCTCTTCCTGAGTCTTTTCCTTACCAGAAAGAAACTGGATGTCGTCCATTATAAGCATATCGTATTTTCTATACTTGTCTTTAAATTGAGAGATGTTATTTGCTAACATTGAAGAGACAAAATCATTCTGAAATTTTTCAGAAGTAAGATAAAAGATTTTTTTAGAAGGATCAACCGCCTTGACAGCATTACCAATAGCCTGAATCAAATGAGTTTTGCCGTGGCCAGTATTTCCATAAATGAAAAATGGGTTGTAAGCTACTCCAAGGTTTTTGATGACCGCCTGAGCTGCGGCGTGAGCCAATTCATTAAAAGGTCCCACCACAAATGATTCAAATGTGTAGCGCGGGTTTAAATTATCATCTTTGTTTATATAATATTCTGCCAGTGGCAACTCCCTTGTTGGTGAACAGTTTTTTGTTGGAATATATTGATTTTTTTGTTTACTCTCCTCTTTTATTACATATTCAAGTCGGTGGACAGATTCAGACGATTGTCTTAAAAGTTTTAAAATAAGTTGATGAAATTTTTTCAAAAGCCACTCTTGAACAAAAGTGTTTGGAACGCTCAAATAAACCACTCCATCTTCAAAGCCAGAGATTTTGGTATCTTTAAACCAAGTAGAAAAGTTTGCCTTAGAAACTGACGATTCTATTTCCGGTAGAATGTTATTCCAAAGTTCCTTGGTATCCATGTGTCCCATTATATATTTAAAAAAACTTTAAGGAACTTGTAATTATCATCAAATATGTTTATAATCTGTGTATAAGAAGTTAACAGAACAAAATCTTTATAAAGTCCATAAATTTCAAAAATATGTCAATAACATACCAACCAAAAAAAAGAAAGAGAGCAAAAGCCCACGGTTTTTTGAAAAGAAGTAAAAGTGTTGGGGGTTTGAAGGTGTTGAAGAGTCGTCGCAGAAAAGGTCGCCAAAAAATAGCGGTCTAATTCCTTATGCTTCCTAAAAATAGAAGAATTCCTAGGAAAATGTTCCCGTTGTTACAAAATGGGGCTAAAACGTTTAAAAATAAGCTTTTTTTGTTAAGGTTTGTGGCCAAAAGTGAGCCAAAGAACAAAGAAAGCCGTTTTTGTTTCTCTGTTTCAAAAAAAATATCTAAAAAAGCAGTAATACGAAATAAATTAAGGCGTGCTGGTTATGGGTTGTTAAAAGAACACTTATTAAAGATAAAACCAGAAATATTAGCCTTTTTTTCATTTAAGGAAGTTCCAAAAAATAACGAAGAAATAGTCAAAAACCTAGAATCTATATTAAAAGAGTCAAGTTTAATAAAATAAAAACAAACAACAATGATAGCTTTTTTCAAAACGATCATATATACACCGCTTTATAATATTTTAATCCTTCTTTTGAATGTAAGCTGGATTGATGCTGGTATTGCTACTGTTATCTTAACCATTTTGGTAAAGATGGTTCTCTACCCTCTTTCTAAAAAAGCTACAGTCACCCAAGCTAGAATGAAAGAAAAGGAAGGTGAACTCAATGCTATAAAAGAAAAGTATAAAGACAAACAAGAACAGGCGGTTAAAACAATGGAGTTTTATAAAGTGAACAACATTAATCCCTTTTCCAGTATTTTAACTGTCATTATCCAAATTCCCATTATTTTTTCTCTTTATTATATATTTTTCCAATCCGGTCTACCAAAAATTAACACCGACCTTCTTTATTCGTTTGTAAAAATACCAGAATCAGTTTCTATGATTTTCCTGGGTTTAGTTGATGTTTCTCAAAAAAGTATCGTTCTGGCTTTTTTGGCGGCCATTACCACCTTTTGGCAGATGCACTTGGCTGGCGCTTCGATCAATAATACTAAAGATAAGCCCGCCTCCGCTCAAAGCTCCGGCGTGGCGAAGGAAGATTTTGCCAAAATGATGACCAAACAAATGAAATACACTATGCCCCCGGTTGTTTTCTTTATTTCCTGGAAAATATCAGCCATTGTGGCTCTCTACTGGTTTGTCAGCAACCTAGCCGGCATCGCTCAAGATGTTTATGTACGGAGGCAGATGACTAAAACTGCATAAAAAACCAAAGGCGACCTTTTCCCAGAGGGTGACCCTTGAAGAATTTTGCCCAAAAGGGTCACCCTCGAGGTCGCCTTTGGTTTTTTATTCCTCAATTCTCAACATCCACAAATAACCATCTATTTTGTTGCGGAAGATGAGATGGGTTTCGTCTGGAGAAATACTTATATCAATCACATCAATTTGTTCTTCAGATAAAACATAGAGGTCAGCTATGTTGTAGGAAGTGTTGTCGCTCAAATCTACCCTCCTAATAGAGTCTTCGGTAGAAACAAGCCCTTTGTACCAAACATCAGGATAATCTCCTCTTGGTAGGCCATTTGGCACGGCACAGAGGATTGTGGGGCCTTTTTCTTTGAGCCAGACACATTTTTCAGCCAAAGTATTTTGGTCTACTGTTTTTATGGTGACGTTTTTGTTATCAATTAAAAAGAGTTCAGGAGAGGATTCACCGTTTGATATTAACGTAAGTGAACCATCACTTTTTGGATTGGATGAAATACCAGTTATCCCCAAACCTATTTTCTTAAATACTTTACCTGAAACATCAAAAGAATAATTATAACCAACACTTTTAGAACTTCCCCTGTTTTGCATCATTACAATGTTGCCCGAAATCCATTTTGGTATCCATTCAGTGAGTAGGTTAGAGTTAACCAAGCTGCTATTTGTGCCATCCGGATTTGATACAAACCAATTTGAGTAAGTGCCATTTAAAGTGTAATAAAAATCTTAGAACCATCTGGTTTTATAGAAATTTCTTTTATACCGGTTGGCAGTTTGCCTATAGTGGTGCTAAATGGCGTTAAACTTTCAGAAGTGGAGCTAGCAACATTTTTATTTAGTTTTACATAGTTTGTTTCTATAATCTCGTTTTCGGCAATAAGAGTTTGGGCTAAAAATCCGGAACCGTTCGGCAACCAAAAAGCGCGAACAATTTTAGGAATAGTAGTGTTGGTTAATCTTTGGATTAAATGAGAATCCGATCTGGCCTCATAAACATTTCCAGTACCTTTTTCAACAAACTTTACAATACTTGAAGTACCTGAATTAAATATCACTGCTCCTGCCACTGGTTCGTTTGAAATTTTTCGCAGTCTCGGTATTGGCTGGTCTATAGAAATATTTGGTGTAGCGGCATCTTGATTTCCTGTTGTTTGGCCAGAAGTGGTTGAATTTTGATCGCTACTACTTCCACTATTACCAAATGGCAAATAATCTCTAATAGAAAATCCCACCCGGCTCTCCCCCGTGGGTGTTGTTGGTGTAGAAAAGAAAATCAAAAACACCGCTATCCCCACAATCACCAATATTCCTATGATTAATAATATTTTCTTTGTCATATTGTTATTCAAATACTACATGCCAGTGATCACCCTCGTCTAAAAAGGTGGCATTTCTTGGGCCCACTTTAACCGTATAAATAATTCCTAAACTAGTTTGTCTTGGTGGGGCTTTTTCATTATCTTTACTTTTTATATATGCGTCTAAAGCCGTATCTGGTCTTAAATCTATAGGTGGTAGATTTGGGCCGTGTGAAGCGTGGCCACCTTCCGTTCCCCCAGATATCGTTACCGTACAAAGAGAACAGTATTTTTTTAAGTCGGTCACGCCTTTAAATGTTGTCGGGGTCATTCCTACTAGGTTGGTACAACCAGTAACTTGCCCAACTGTTGTACAAGGCCCAGCATTAACCCTCACATTATAATTATCCAACAAATCTTTTCTCATTGTATTATTTTTTATTACATCAGCTTCAGTAAGTGGATACCAAGCCACCGTCTTGCCAGTCCCAGCTGAAGCTTCCCCACCCAACGTTCCCCCATCCACGGTAGCGGTGCTTATCGATTCTATATTTAGATTTATATTTAAAAGATTGGGGTTGATGGTGTTGAGAATAAGCCAGGCGGAAATCACCAAAACCAAACCAAAAACCGCATTTTTTATTCTCTCTTTGCCCTCCAATTTTTTCATAATGGCATCAGAAGATATGTATTGAAAACCACCTATTACAATCATAAGTATTGCCGCTACAGCAGAAAGACCTATGGCAAGTTTAAATATAGCTGGTATGTATGTTTCTAAAGTTGTCGTTTTTTCTACTCCCGGCAAAGGTGCCAAAACGGTATAAGAAAGATCGTCTGCTGCTAAAACAGCCACCACCGGTAAAATAATCATTGCTATTATGACCAATATTCCTATTTTTAAAAATATTTTTTTCATCTTAGTTATCAAAATTTATTGTTAAACCACCATTAGCTTGTTGCAATATTCTGTTTTGATTTTCTATTCGCAAAGAAACGGTAGATTTTCCAGCCTTATCCTCCGGTTTTCTAAAGACGGCAGTTCTTGAACCAAAAAGATTTGGCACCGACTGGCCATTTAATCTCCATTCATATTTTAACAAACCGCTATCCTTTTTAGTAAAATAATATGGAGTGGCCAAAACCTGCACTTCTTCTGTTTTTAAATTAAAGGTGCCGGTGACGGCCAAATCAAAAATGTGGCCGTAGTAAGGACTGTTTTCATAAAAAACAATTTCAGGATCAACTGGAGAAATGTCTATAAATTTTTGAGCGACAAGGTTGTTAACCGGGTCTCTCACTAAAACTTCGACACTTTCGCTTTTACCAAGAAGAGAGCCGTTTAAAATAAGAACATTTTTACCATAACCACTTTGGTTTTGATAGGCCTCAACATCATTTGACCACTCATAGATTAAATTTTGTGGAGATATTCTTCTTCCGCCTTTGACAAAATCAGGAGTGGCCACAATTTTTAATACCCCCTGTCTTGGATGTAGAGCTTTACCTTTGTAAAATGGAGGCACATAAGATTCTGCTTCCCAAACCAAATCAACCCCAGCAGGAGTAAGGGTAAAGACTTTTGTGAAAGAAATGCCACTTAAAAGTTTTATAACTATTTCTATTTTTGTCTCCTCGCCAATATTTCCTGTTCTAAAATTATATCTAGTTTCTCCTTTGCCACTCAAAACATTTTTGCCATTTTGGAACCAAGTGATGTCGGCCGAATTTAAATCGTCGGTGTAAAGAGTCAAATTTATAAAAATAACTTCATTTGGACTTGGGTATGTTGGGATTATTTCAACATTAAGCTCGTTGGAAAGAGCGAAAGGAATATTTACAGTTTGAGCAAAAGTAATCGTGGGCAAAATTACCAAACTAACAATTACTATTAAAAATATTTTAAATTCTTTTAACATTTTAAACTTTGATTTTACCCCGCATTGCACCCGCTGCTTTTCCTATTATACCACCTTTGTCTTCTGCCATCGTCATAAAAACTGTTATTGCGATTCCTGCTGTAAAAGCCGGTAAGGCGCCAAAAATAGGGATAATCTCTACTATCCCCGCACCGCCCATAGTTAACAATTTTTTAGGGTTAGAAACAAAAGATACTCTTAAAATTAAAAACCAAACCCAAAAACCAAACCACGCCACTATTGTTATAAGTGGCCCAAGAACCGCACCGATTGCTAAGGCGGTTAATAGAGCTTGAGCGGCATCAACACACAAAGCTACTATTATCATACATGCGGCCATCCATTTTTTAATTCTCTCTCTTTTTTCTTCCTGCTGTTCTGGGATTGCCATTACGGGTCTTCTCAGTGGAGTTCTGGTGTTTTGATTTTGTGGGTAAGTTTCATCCATATTTTTAAAAACCAAGGGGAACCCTTAGGAAATTTTCTTCAAGGGTTCCCCTTGGTTTCCTTCCAAATCCTTCTTCGCCTTCTTCATCGCTAAGATTTGAGAAGGATCAGTGGTAATAATTTGTTCCTCGGTGTAAGAAGAAATTACTTTGATAGCTACGTGTTTTAAACCGGCAAAAAAGATGCCTTCCCCTACCCCAGATTCTAGAAGTAAATATTTTTCTTCGTCAGTTAAATTAAATACTTCTTGTAATCTGTCTATCACGGTTGGTGATTGTTTAAGTAAAATTTGGATTGAGGAGTTGCTGATGATCGGTGTGCCGTAAGGTGATTTCAAAAAGTCGTCCACATCTTGAGTGATGGTGGCCATACCCAAATAATATTTTCTACCTCTTTTGGCTAGGGAAAGAAGAAAGGAGGCGGTATCTTCAGATTTCATCATCCACCAAGCCTCGTCAATCACCAAAAGCCTTTTTTTGAGCTCTCTTCTGATAGCATTCCATATATAATGAGTAACTATATACATAGCTACCGGTTTCAACTCGTCCTCCATATCTCTAATGGAAAAGACGACAAACTTTTTGTTGATATCAATATTTGATGGGCGGTTTATAAAGTTTGACCAAGTACCTTTGGTATATTTTGACAATCTTTGAGCCAATGATTCCCCACCCTCCATACCAGAAAGAACTAATTCAAAATCAGAAAGAAGTGGGGGCTCTACATTTTTGAAATCAGAATCAACCGTGATATCTTTCAGGGCGTAAGTTTCGGTAATTGCTCTATCTATAATAGCGTCTTCTTCAGCCGAAAGGCCACCCATCATAATTCTAAAGAGGCCAACCAAATTTATTATTTGGCTTCTTAATACTGAAGCTGCCGACTCATCTTCGGTTGGAATGGGTAGTTCAAAAGGATTGATGTGATGGTCTGAATTTAGAGAAATGTTGAAATATCGGCCCCCCACTGCCTCTGCCATATATTCATACTCATTTTCTGGATCGATAACGATAACTTCAGCGTCAAACATGAGCGTTCTAAGAATTTCTAGTTTTATATTGTATGATTTACCGGCACCAGCCTTGGCAAAAGTTACTGAGTTGTAGTTTTCTAATGAAAATCTATCAAATAAAATCAAAGATGAGTTGTGGCGGTTTATGCCGTATAAAATCCCTTTGTCCGATGTAAGGTCAAAAGAAATAAATGGGAAAAGGCTAGAAAGAGGAGAAGAATTTATTTTTGAGTGGACAGCTAATTCATCTTTGGCAATCGGCAGGATGCTACGAAAGCCCTGCTCTTGTTGGAAGAGAGCCGGTTTAACATAAACCAATTTTGATTCCATCACTGATTTTATTTCTGACTCTACTTTATCTAACTCTTCGCTATTGTCAGCATAAACAGAAATATAGAGACCAACTTCAAACATTTTCTCTTGAGCTTGTTGCAATTGATCGCGCAAATTTTCCAAATCTTGATAAGCGGTGTCGAGCATCGGGTCTCTCACCAAACCTTTCTCTTCCCTACTTCTAATTTGGCTTTGTACTTCCGCCACCTTTTTTTGGAAGTTGCGTAGTATTTTGGCTGTTTCTAGGGGATGTATGAAAATAGAAACATCAAACATTTTATCCATATTTATAATTGGCGAAAACCAATCTTCAGATAGAAATCTGGGATATGAGATAACAAAAAAACTTCGCACCACTTTTTCACCCAAATTAAGTTCTTTGGCGTTTATCTTCAGTGCGCTTGGGGCCAAGATGTCACGCAATTCTAATTCTGAACTCTCGGTTAGCCCTTTTGGTAAAATTGACATCGCCATTGAATCCTCTTTTTTCTTTTTTGTAAAAAAATCAAACATTAATTTATCTTAATTGGTTTTTCACTTTCGCCCGGATTAAATATTTTATAAAACAACTCTACCACTTCGTCTGTCCCCAGCTTTGCTACTCTCACTCCGCATCTCACCAACCCTTGCTCTACCACACCCATCCTTTGCTCCAGCTGGTTTTTCTTTTCTTCAAAATCTTCTTCCTTGTCTTCTTTACTTTTCTCTTTACCACCCAAACCAAAAGGAAGGTTGCTTTTGGAAGAAATAATGGCTGAATCGTAAGGGATAACGACAAAGAAATTTTTGGTCATTATGTTGGTAGATTCTGTAAAACCCTTTATAAAAGCGATATATTGCTCAATCTGAATTTTCATCAAGTCATTGGTTTGTTCTTTATATCTTTCTTCAAGCAAAGCAATATAAGGCCTAATATCAAGCCGTCTAGACTGAGCTAATATTTGAATAGAAAAATCTAATGAATTTAAAAAATCTTGAAATTGCAAAAGTATGGCTTGTCTCTCATCATCTGATTTCAATGCAAAGTTTATAGAAGAGGCCATTAAGAT
>Ga0265292_1002065_pt1 | contig 15039 bp, 12 predicted proteins | sample Munlanlewell296A_FD_189080 | JGI IMG/M metagenome (GOLD analysis project Ga0265292, IMG submission 189080) | Leachate microbial communities from a municipal landfill in Southern Ontario, Canada - Leachate well 296A | ecosystem: Engineered > Solid waste > Landfill > Unclassified | place: Canada...
AACAGTTAAACCATTTAACAATTAAAACCATATTATTTGTACTCAAAAATTAATTATTAAAAATTAATCAGAAAATAAATGCATTATGGGAGATATTAAGAAACAACCAAAAGAACAAAAAAAAGAAATATTGGCATTTGGGAAACAGAATTACAGGTTGCTTCTGATCGGTCTTGCATTTTTAGGATTGGGATTTATCCTGATGATCGGCGGAGGTTCTGACGATCCTAACGTATTCAGCCCTGCATTATTCAATTTCCAGAGGCTTACGTTAGCTCCGCTTCTTCTGCTTACAGGATTTATTATTGAGATTTTTGCCATTATGAAAAGGCCGAAAGAACAATAAATATAGGTCTTATTAACTGGGTTGAAGGTTGATGGGTTGGGCTGCTTGTTAGGTTGTAAGTCATTGGTCTAAAGTTTTAAACCAATAACTAAAATCCATTAACCAAATCCGCCAACTGGCGGACTCAACCGTCTAACCTAAAACCAAACTAGTTGCCCAACCCATTAACTCAATACCTGAACAGTAACAAAAATTTGATATTTAACATTTGACATCTGCAATTTTCCATAAATTTTATGTCCTATTTTGAGGCAATAATTATTGCAATAGTACAGGGAATTACTGAGTTCCTGCCAATTTCATCTACCGGACACATGATTATAACTCAATCCATTCTGGGAATTGAGAGTACTCCTTTTGTAAAAACGTTTACCGTAAGCATACAGTTTGGCTCAATTCTATCTGTTTTAATACTTTATTGGAAAAGATTTTTTCGATCATTAGATTTTTACTATAAACTTTTTGTCGCTTTTATTCCCGCTGTCGTATTGGGTTTACTTCTGAAAAATTTTATTGAATCACTGCTTGGAAATGTATTGGTTGTTGGCATTTCGTTGTTGGCGGGGGGTGGGATTTTTCTGTTTGTTGACAAGTGGTTTAAGAATACCGGCGATGAAGAAAAACAAAATATATCTTTTTTCTCCGCTTTTAAAATAGGTTTATTTCAGACAATTTCAATGATTCCGGGTGTTTCAAGATCCGCTGCAACAATAATAGGCGGATTAACGCAAAAACTCAACAGAAAAAACGCGGCTGAATTTTCCTTCTTTCTTGCAGTACCTACAATGTTTGCAGCGACAGCATTGGAACTCTCCGGAATTTATAAAGATATAAAATATGATGATTTATATATTCTTGCAATCGGCAACCTGGTTGCATTTGTTGTAGCGATGTTTGCAATAAAATTCTTTATAGCTATTTTGGTGAAATACGGATTTAAAGCTTTTGGTTATTACAGAATCATTGTAGGTGCGATTATTCTAATACTGCTTGCGCTAGGTTATAATTTAAACATCACAGGGTAATGCCTTTCCATTTCGAAGAAGGAGAAATTCTTCTCATAGATAAACCATATCAGTGGACTTCTTTTGATGTTGTGAATAAGATCAGGAGTCTTGTAAAATATCATCTATGTATAAAAAAGCTAAAGATAGGTCATGCAGGAACCCTTGATCCATTAGCAACGGGCTTACTTATTTTATGTTCAGGAAGTTATACAAAAAGAATTGATGAATTTCAGGCGCTCGAAAAAGAATATACAGGCACAATGGTACTTGGCGCTACACGGCCATCTTCGGATATGGAAACAGAAATTGACAAAACCTTTGAGCTTTCAAATATTAACGATAAGGAAATAATCAACATGGCAACGACTTTTGTAGGTAATATCAAACAAGTTCCGCCAATATATTCTGCGAAAAAAATAGGCGGGGAACGGGCATATCAATTTGCAAGAAAAGGCATTGATATTACAATGAAAGCAAAAGAAGTATTTCTGAAAGAATTTGATATCACCCACATTGACCTGCCAAAGATTTCTTTCCGTGTTGTTTGTTCAAAGGGAACATATATCCGTTCATTAGTAAAAGATTTCGGCGAAAAACTACATAATGGCGCTTATCTTTCTGCATTACACAGGACTCGCATCGGGGATTTTAGTATTAACGCCGCCTTAAGCATGGAAAAAATTGAAGAGATGATAATGCAACAAAAAGACAATTTTTTACGTAGTAATAGTTTAAACTTAAAAATTTAATCAAGAAGTGGTTATACTGCCTTTTGGTAAAATTTCTTCCAAAATAGTGGACTTCGCCTTTTTGATATATTATCTTTGTGACTTTGAACATATTTTAAATTCGAATATATAATCACTTGACAAAATGAAATTATCAGATTTCAGGTACTATTTGCCCCCCGAACTCATAGCGAACTACCCTTCTAAAAACAGGGAGGATTGCAGGTTAATGGTACTTCACAGAAAAACTCAAACCATTGAACATAAAATATTTAAGGATGTCCTTTCATATTTTGGTGATGGAGACGTAATGATAATAAATAATACCAAGGTGTTTCCTGCACGCTTATACGGGATCAAAGAAAAAACGGGCGCTAAGATTGAGGTATTCTTACTAAGGGAATTGAACCATGAAGCACGTTTATGGGATGTCCTTGTTGACCCGGCAAGAAAAATCAGGATCGGGAATAAATTATATTTTGGAGATGAGGGTACGCTTGTCGCAGAGGTAATAGACAATACTACTTCAAGAGGAAGAACGTTGCGTTTTTTATTTGACGGCACATATCATGAATTTAAAAAAACGATCGAAAGCCTTGGGGAAACACCGCTCCCAAAATTGATTAAACGCCCTGTTGAACCTGAAGATAGGGAAAGATATCAAACAATTTATGCTAAACACGAAGGTGCTGTTGCAGCTCCGGCAGCCGGGCTTCACTTCGGTCGTGAATTAATGAAGCGTCTGGAGTTAAAGGGCGTGTCGTTTGCAGAAATTACTTTGCACGTTGGACTCGGTACTTTCAGAAGTATGGATGTGGAAGACCTGTCAAAACACAAGGTGGATTCGGAACAGGTGATCATTGAGGATAAAGCAGTGAAGATTGTGAATCAGTCCAAAGAAAATAAGAAAAAGGTTTGTGCGGTTGGAACTACTGTTTTGAGGGCTATTGAGTCGTCTGTTGCAATTTCCGGGATGCTCAAACCATTTAACGGGTGGACGAATAAATTCATTTTCCCTCCTTACGAATTTAATGTGGCCAACGCGATGATCACAAATTTCCATTTGCCTCAGTCTACTTTAATGATGCATGTATCTGCGTTTTCAGGATTCGATTTTCTTATGAAAGCATACAATGAAGCGATTAGCGAGAAATACAAATTCTTTACATATGGAGATGCGATGCTGATATTATAAATCAAAACCTGTCTGAAAGGGTTACTGTTTAGGTATGTGGGTGTAGAAAAAGTGGCAGGAGGCAGCGGCAGGAGGCAGTACAATAAATAACAAAAATGATATGGAAAGAGGATACAGAGATTTAAAAGTTTATCAACTTGCTTATAGGTTGGCGATGGAAATTTTTGAAATCTCTAAATCATTTCCGAAAGAAGAAACTTATTCTTTAACTGATCAAATCAGAAGATCGTCAAGATCGGTTTGTGTGAACATTGGTGAAGGCTACAGAAAGAGAAGGTACCCAAAGCATTTTTCCAGCAAAATGACAGATGCTGATGGAGAATGCAGCGAAACCCAAATATGGCTTGACTTTGCACGAGATTGCAATTATCTCAATGGGACAAAACATAATAAACTTTACAAAGATTACGAAGAAGTGGGACGAATGCTTGGAAGTATGGCTGACAACCCCGAAAAATTTTTACCTAAACAATAACTGCTTACTGCCACTGTCACTGCCTCCTGCCGCTGCCTCGTGCCTACTTTAACAATAGATCATATACGTGAACAGTAACAATACCCGCTATACTTGAAAAAATACGTTATAGTTGTTGCCGGAGGAGACGGAAAAAGAATGAGGTCGGGGATGCCAAAACAATTTCTTTGCATAGGCGGTATTCCCATTTTAATGCGTAGCATCAAGGCTTTTCATGAATATGAAAAAACGATCAGCATAATATTAGTACTGCCTAAAGGAAAGATCGGCACGTGGCAGAAACTTTGCAAAACGCATAAATTTATTGTTCCGCACACCATCACAGCCGGTGGCAGCACCCGCTTTCAATCTGTAAAAAACGGACTTGCCTTGATTATGGAAAATGATAGTCTTGTCGCTATTCATGATGGTGTCAGACCCCTTGTGTCGCGCGAAGTAATACAAAGAGTTTTTTTTGAAGGCGCAAGACATGGAACAGCCGTACCCTGTGTGAAACTGAATGATTCGTTAAGAATGTTAACGGGAAACATAAGCGCTCCACTTAAAAGAGATCAAATTTGCGCAATACAGACACCGCAGTGCTTTCGATGCAACATACTGAAAAAAGCATATAAACAGAAATATAATGAACGGTTTACGGATGATGCCACAGTAGTGGAAAATCTTAATGAGAAAATTTACATGGTTGAAGGAAATGCAGAGAACATTAAAATAACCACTCGCGTAGACCTTGCAGTTGCAAAAGCATTGCTGAATTTTAAAAAGGATGCTGATACATAATTATTTTATTTTATTAAATTTTCACAATTTTAATTACGCTATTTTTCCTTGAAGTTTTTAATACCGCATAATAAATCCCCTTATTTTTAGGAGTAAAATTTATTTTATACTGTTTGTTTTCTATGGCATTGTTATCATATAAGACATCTGTGAGTTGCCCCATACAATTATATACTTCCAATTTTACCACATCCGTTTCCGGTAATACAAAACTTATAATTGTATTATCTTTTAATGGATTTGGAAAAATATTAAAAGAATAAGGATTATCCCCGTATTCATATATACCGGCAGGATTAACCACGATATAATTATTTTTCGTTATAGAATCTATACAACCTCCCGGACTATATCCTATCAACTTTACAGTAAAAGTATCCGCATAAGTGTATGTATGTTGCGGGCCAATGTCGGTATTGTTAATTGTTCCATCACCAAAATCCCAGATATAAAAATCGCAGTTCTGGCTTAAATTATAAAACTGTATAGTTGCATTTGGCAAACTTACTAATGTTGTATCTGCCGTATAATTTGCAAACGGCGCAAGGTTTGGAACATTATGGTAAGGTGCCTCAAACAATAACCGCTCTGCAAGTGGCATGGAATCGCCTGCAAGTACGGTATTATACATTAAATTCTGATCGTGCCCTACTCCGGGTACTTCGCCGTACTGCCATTTTAATGTTGTACCTCTTGCCACAGCATCGGAATCGGAAAAATTATAAAAATTCACAGCACGTTCGTAACGGCTGTTGCCTTGTGCAAACGGACAAAATCCAGAGAATATTTGTAAATCTGCTGCTCCAATCAACACCCCATAATTTTCGTTGTAGTACTGCATTACATGTTCATCACAAATAAAATCCTTTACTAATGGAGTATCCACTTGAGCACAATTCCATGAGAGAGTTTGCCTACCAGCCAATCCGCATCTATATGGATACCAAAGCATTTCAGCATTGTTAAAAGTATCAGTGCATAGAGTGTAATTGGATGGGTTACTGGATACAGCCATTCGGAGAGGAATGGAATCTGGAGCAAACTGTCGCACCAACATATAGCGGGTAGTAAACTGCCCTCCTTGTGAAAAGCCGATTAGATATGCTGGAATACTATCGCTGTTCTCTCTCAGCAGCACATGTCGGTATATTTGTTTTAATACTTCCGGAAACCATAGTTCCTTATAGCAACCCGAAATGCTATCGAACAACGCATAATCCACATAAGCCCATACATTATGCATATTAGGGGCAACTATTAACGCATTTCGTCTGTCGGCTATTGCCTGCAAATCTCCAATAGGGCCACTTCCGTTACCTCCTGAACCGTGAATGGCAAATAAAATCGGGCTGGTCAGAGAATTATAGTTTAAAGGTTTGTAATAATGGATGTGATAAATATCTCCATAATAAATTGCAGTATGTGGCGGAGTGATTATCTTTAAAAAATCAGATGATATTCCATAAGGAATAGAATGAATGGTTGAATCAACATTAATGTATGAGTTTTTAACTAAAGTATCGGCGCCGGAACAATTTGTTGCTATGAGTGTAACATCATAAATACCAACATTCGGATAATAAACTATAGGATTGAGGGCTGATGAACTTGCAGGAACTCCTCCTTGAAAACTCCATTGAGCAGTTGTTCCGCTTGTGCTTGTATTTGTATATTGGACATAGCTGCCCATTTGTATAATAGAGTCATTCATAAAGAATGAAGCATTCGGAGGTGATGGGATGGGAATATTCCATTTTAGAATATTATTACCGGGAGAATATATTATTCCTCCAACATACAAATCGCCATTATAAGCAGATAAAGCTCTAATAAAAGCTGAATTTATTGTGGATCCGACAGGGCTCCATGCTGTTCCATTCCATTTTGCAATACTTTTTGCAGAAATACCCCCAGCTTTGCTAAAAGAACCTCCGGTGTATAATTCACAATTATAAGCAACTAATGCATAAACATAGCTGTTGCTTATTCCATCACCATATGTGACGCTTACTCCCGCACCAAGTGAGTCGAAATCAGAGCCATTCCAACTTGCAATATTATTAGCGGGCACGCTACCAGCCATAGTGAATCCCCCACCCAAATAAAGCGTTCCATTATACGTTGTCAATGTCCTAACAGCACTATTTGTTCCCAGTCCTACAGATGACCATGCGCTTCCATCCCAACCGGCGATATAATTTGCTGGATTACCTCCTGCATTAGAAAACCATCCCCCTGCATAAAGTTTTCCATTATATTCAAGTAAAGTCCAAATTAATTCGTCCATTCCCGTTCCTACAGACGACCAACTTGTGCCATTCCATTTTGCTATATAATTTGTTGATGTTCCTCCTGCGATAGTAAAAAGCCCACCTGCATATAATTCTCCATTATATACAGCTAAAGCAAAAACGCCATCATCCATACCTGTTCCCACAGGCATCCAGTTTATGCCATTCCATTTTGCAATGTATTGCGCAGAATCACCACCGGCAACAGTGAAATAACCACCTGCATATAATTCTCCATTGTACATAACTAATGCATGGACTGAATTATTCATTCCGGAACCCAAAGTATCCCAGTTAGTACCATTCCATTTTGCAATGTTATTAGCAGAAATGCCACCGGCTATATTAAATTGTCCTCCGACATATAATTGATTAAGTGAAGTATCTTTCGCTAAAGCGGTTACTCCACCATTTGTTCCGGAACCTAACGTAGACCATACTTGACCATAACATAAGGGAAGGATAAACATAAAAGCGCTGATGCTTAAAAAAAATTTTCGTTTCATAACTTTTTGTAATATTTTTCTAAAATGCTTTATTGAATAATCAATTTCCCTGAAGAAATAAAGCTCTTTTCAGAATTTACTTTATAATGAATACCAAATATAAGAAGAACAGCGTTGAAATGCAAGTTTATTTTGTCTTTTTTTCAGATTTTAAAAATGAGGGTAAGGAAAATTAGCTCTTGCCATATAGCTAACCTGTCAAATAAATAGATAATCTGTCATTGATCTTTAATAAAATATTTCAAGTCAGAAGTTAGTGTAAACTTAAAAATAGCCTTGCAGGTAACGGTTGAAACTAAAAGCAGGCAGGCATTTCAAAGATCGTCAGTCGGCTCACGAACACTATCATCATTTACCGAAATTATTTCATCTTTCTCTCTTTCCACGTGTAACTTCCAAAATTGCCTGTTATACCTATAATTACTACATAAAATATATATATAAATTGCAAAGGGATATAATAGAACAATAAATTTTTCTTTTTTACAAAACAGGATATTCCTGCGAGTAAAGGAAAATCGATGAGTAATTTTGTTAAAAGTGCAAAAATAAACATCTGAAAATAAACGGGATTAAACATTGATAAAATCCCTGATACTAAAATGGATAAATTAAACAAATAAACAGTCAATGCTGTAATAATTATTCCCGGATCTTTATATCCGGAGCTTTTTGATATCCATCTTCTTCTCTGGCTTATAAAATCTAAAAGATTTTTTTGTGGTTTTGTCTTTACAAGAGCTTCATGGTTTTTGATAAAAGTAATTCTATGCGGGAATTTTTTTTTCATTTTAAGCAGCAGGAAAACATCATCTCCTGATGCATACTTCTGGTTGTTTTCATATCCTCCGACCTCATCAAACGCTTTTTTCGAATATGCCAGGTTAGCGCCATTACAAATTATCGGGAATCCCAATTTTATGGATGCAATACCAGATACAATAAGACTCAGGAACTCTAAACTCTGCAATTTTTGAAAGATTGTTTTTTCGTCATAAAACCTGACAAGACCAACCATTATCACAGGATCGAACGTTTCGTAATACTCCACTATAGTGGAAATCCAACGGGGCGAAACAATACAATCGGCATCAGTTGTGATAACAAGGTCTCCTTTTGATACCCGCATGGCTTCAGTAATAGCTTGCTTTTTATAGGATATCCTGCTGTTTAAAAGTTCAACAAGATAAATATTTTTCAATGAATGTTTTTTAATAAAATCATTTACCAGCAAAACCGTATTGTCAGTGGAAAAATCATCTGCAACAATGATTTCAAAAAGTTCAGATGGATAATCCTGAAAAGATATGCTCTCTATGCATTTTATGATATTTTCCGATTCGTTCCGGGCAGGCACTATAACGGAAACTCTTGTTTTCGGGGGATTTCCGGTTATTAAATATGTTTTAGAACGAAACCATGCTACATTATACGCTACTAATAATAGAATATAAAAAACAGTAATGCCAAAGAAAAGATAAAGCAATATTTCGGTGACGAAGATCAACTTTTACGAAAAAAATTCAATTTAAAAACAAAAATTGCTCCCAGTAATGCAGGGATGGCAAGGTTTACAATCCATAATACAGATGTTGCAACCAGAATATTTATGTTGCTTGCAACAGGAAAATCATGCTTTTCGAAATACATACCAATAAAATAAATAGCGGCAGATCCCCTGACACCTATTTCTGTTAAAAAAAAAGTAGGAAAAGCAGCCACTATCATGTAAATCATTGATATCATAAGAAATGCCTGGTTGTATGGCATCTTTACTCCGAAAAGTATTAATAACAGAAAAAACTGGGTGGTAAAAACCAGATACCTTGCAAAGCTCAACAACAATATATAAAGAAGCTCCTTTACAGAGTAAAGAGAAAATATTTTACCATAATGCCTTGCTTTGCGAAATTTTCCAGGTAGCCTGTTAATAAATCCGGTTAAAAATGAGACATTAAAAAATAACAGAAGTAAAACAACAACAAGAATGATAATGATGAAAGCAAGTCCATAGAAATAATATCCGGGATATCCTGACATATCAATATATTCATTCGCAAAAAAAATAAAACTAATTAAACCTGCCAATACTGTGATCAGCAATTGACTTATACTTCCAAGCATCGTAATGAGGACGCCTTCCCAGCGATCGGCTTTTTCAAGAATAAATACCCTGCCTGCATATTCACCAATTCTGTTTGGGGTGAAAATACTCACAGTAACGCCTGAAAGAACAGCAACAAATGCTTTAATAAAATTTACTTCTTCAATTTTTCGAATAAGGTATCTCCATTTCCAAGTTTCCAGGCTCCAGTTGAGAATCATGAGCAATGCTACCATCAATACAATTTTAATAAAAAAAGGCTGGGTGGGCAGGCTCTCAAAAGAGAGAAGGGTGTCGTCTAAATTATATTTCACAAACAAGCGCTGGTAAATAAACCAGAATGCCAAAACAATAATAGTTGTTTTGATAATCAGACTATAGATTTTGTATATTTTTGCCTTGTTATTCATTTATCGTGATGATCGAAAGAATTATATTAGGAATAGATCCCGGAACAAATATCATGGGATATGGATTGATTATAAACAAAGGTAATTCCATCGAACTTATTAAAATGGATGTGGTCAGACTTGCAAAAATTGATAATCAGCCGTTAAAACTAAAAAAAATTTTTGAAACAACATTAGAATTAATTGATCAATACAAACCTGATGAGTTATCCATTGAGGCTCCTTTTTATGGAAAAAATATTCAATCCATGCTAAAGCTAGGCAGAGCGCAGGGGGTAGCTATTGCAGCGGCATTGTTCCGATCTGTTCCTATTTTTGAATACGCCCCAAGAAAAATAAAACAATCAATTACCGGCAATGGCAACGCTTCGAAAGAACAGGTGGCCGCCATGCTTTTAACGCTTTTAAAAATTAAAGAAGCCCCAAAATATCTTGATGCGACGGATGGGTTGGCTGTTGCTGTTTGTCATTTTTTTCAGAAAAATATTACGGAAAAAGGGAAATCTTATTCGGGATGGAAATCTTTTTTAGCAGAGAACCCGGATAGACTGGTTATAAAATCTTAAAAAAATCGCAGTTGGCAGTACGCAGTCAGCAAATACATTTTCAAAAGATGCTTGTAATTTTGGATTTTAAATTAATTATCGGGTTATTGCAATAACTTCAACGGTTAAAGTGCCGGAGGGTACTTTTATTTCAACTTTGTCGCCAACTTTTTTACCAAGCAATCCTTTTGCAATAGGCGATGTAACTGAAATTTTCCCAGATTTAAGATCTGCTTCACTTTCCGGAACCAATTTATAGTTTAAAAAGGCTTTTGTCTTAAGATTTTTTAATTTGACAGTTGAAAGTATAAAGACTTTGGAATTGTCGAGTCTCGATTCATCAATAATTTTAGCATTGCTGAGCAATTCTTCAATTTTCGAGATCTTCAGTTCGAGCATTGACTGGGCATTTTTTGCGGCATCGTATTCAGCATTCTCCGAGAGATCACCTTTGTCTCGTGCTTCAGCAATTTGCTTTGAGATCAAAGGCCTTTCAATAGTTTTTAATTTATTAAGCTGGTCTGTAAGTTTTTCCAAACCTTCTTTTGTAAAATACTTCGTTTCCATTTTTCAGTGAGTTAAATATAAGTAACTAATCAGTATTGTTAAATATTTAATTAACAGTAAGATGATTTTATTAAGGTATTGTTTTCTCGCAGATTTTCGCAAATTTTTCCGCAGATATACGCAGAAACAATTTTTTACTATTCGTTACTTTCCGCGATTATCAGCGATTTTTATCTGCGTTCATCAGCGAGAAATATTTTTTTTAACAGCACTGATTAGTTACAAATATGAAATTTCCTTCCCTTATATAAGATAAAGAATCCCGCAGATGCGGGACTCTTTATCAAATTAAGAAATTAAATGAATAAATAATTACAAATTTATCCTGACACCAATACTGTGTGTGCCCTGGAATGGATTTGATGCCCTGTAAGAATAATCAAGACCAAATGAAGATCCTTTTTCCTTGTTTAACGGGATTTCAACAGTAAAACCAGCGCTTGGACCTGTATATACTGATGTTCTTTCCGAATTTTCAGTAGTACCTTTTGTGGATTTATAATCAATGCCTTTTTCATAACAATAACCCATTCTCAGCATAAGGTAGGTCTTTAAGCCATATTCAAGTCCCAAAATATATTGGTCTTTCGTAAAGGAGTTGGATGTAAAGTTGCCGGCAGCAGTAAGCCTGTTGTTATTGTTAATATGAAAGTCATAAGCGGCTCCGATATTGATCAATGAAGGCAATTCAAATTCAGCAGAACGCTGTTCAACTGTAAACTGGTTCACGTTTCCTGGAATAAAACCTCTGAAAGACAAACCGTCTCCTTTGAATTTCATGCGAGGTCCAACATTTTTAAGGGCTATACCAAACTTGATATTTTCTTTTTCACCGGTTACATATTGTATTCCCGCATCAAGGGCTACTCCCTGTGCTGTTGCATCAGATATTGATTCGGAAATTATCTTGAATGTAAGACCGCCATAAATACTGTTTGAAAAGGCTTTTGCATAAGAAATTCCAATGTTCATTAAATTAGGTGAAAAACTACCGGCTCCGCCCTCAGGTAAATCTACCGTGGTTCTTTGAATTTCACCAAAAGTCATTGAAGTAACGGAAAAGCTGAAAACGCCTGTTTCTCCTACTTTTTGAGAAAATCCGAAATTATTGATATTAACGCCTGAACCTTTCAGCCAGCTTGTCCTTGCGAAAATCAGTTCCGTTTTCTTTGTAAAAGCAGTTCCTGCAATATTCATGTACATGGATTCGAGTCCACGAACAGTAGCAGAGTTTGCGCCACCCCATCCGGAACTTCGCGCCCATGGGTTTATCAGCAATTCCGACGCTCCTGCCTGTCCAGACCTGTCTTCATTTCCCGCTGTCAGGCGAATTACAGGAAATAATGTAATTATTAATATCACAAGGGCTGAAATCTTATAAATTCTTTTCATCTGTAAATAATTTTGTAAGTTAAACAATATTAATGTATTAATGGGTATAAAGTATAGGGTATAGGGTATAAGAATTATTCCCCTTATTTCCTTATTCCTTATATACCTCTATTCCTTTATACCTTATACCTTTATTCCTCTTTTTTGTATTCATAAATGTACAATATCAGAATGAGTTAAGGTCAATTGGTCTTAGCGTACCGAACCATTTTAACACCTTTTCACCAACTCCGTCAACTTTAACATAAATAAGATAAATTCCGCCTGATATTGGTATGCCGGCGAAGTTCTTAAGATCCCAATCAATAGATGTTTTAACTTCATCTTTGGGGTACTGCCTGACAAGTACGCCATTAATAGTATAAATAGACACCGAACATTTTTCAGGAAGATTAATGATCTTTACCCTATTGTCAAGTTGGTTTTCTTCGTATCCGCAATAGCCGTAATATGGGTTCGGAACAACATTTATCAGGTCCAGGGCAGTTTTTGCAGTTTCAACATTATTTGTTTCAGTCATAATGTCATCAGTATTAAATGTATACATCGGATAGTCGTTATTTTGAGGATTGGATGATCCATAAGTAGAAAATTTGGTTTTATATGGTTTTGCAACCCTGATCCTTATTTTAACTTCATTGGACAACCATTCTTCATTAGAAACTGACATCGGGATACCCGCATACAATATATCTTTGAATGCATTCCTTTTGTTAGCATCAGTAGGATTAGACAGACGATTGCGCAACCACTGACCTTCATCATAAGCAGGACAATGTATGGAGTCCGATGGAGTAGTATTTTCGTTATGACCAACAATGTAAACAAAATGTTCCCCTCCCCAAAGAATATTGCCAAGGTCAGTTGAATAATTAGAAGTTGGATTAAACATCATATCTCTTCCTTTTTCGCCAATAAGCCATGAATTTTCTCCAAACATAATATTCAATCTTTCACCGGTTTCAATATTGATTGCATAACCCGGGAACCAGCTCATGCCGGTCCCTGTACCCCCTATTGATTGTCCTTTTCTTAGGTCAAATTTTTTTGCGCCACCTTCTGACAGGGTAGAATTAATATCCTCACACATTTCTAAAACGACACATCTTGTCCATTTCGACTGATCAGGTGTTAATACTAAATCTACACTTGCAAGATTTTTAAGGAGATTAAAAGTATGAAAAGCAGGGTTGTCCCATGCAACACCATATCCTTTAATTCCTGTACCTGGATCTTTGTATGCGCGGGCACAAAGCCTGTATGGCGCAAATGTTCCTTCCAGTATTTTTTCATAATTTCCTTGCGGGTCTAACCAATACAGAGTTCCTGGATTGGGGTTTGCAGGAGTAGGATTATAATCTGAATTATCAGGATTAACGTCATCTTTCGTTGTACCTGAACGTATCCAGTTCCATGCCCCACCTCCGTCAATGTCGGGAACTCCGGTTAACCAGCGTTTGGAACTGTCAACATAAGAAATAGTAGCTTCAATGAATCCGTTATTTTCAGCGGTATATGACAGTACATTGTCAACAACTTTATAGCTGCCGGGAGCATACGTTTGTTGTATTGTAATGGACAAGCCTAAGTCTAATAACAATTGCTCGTTTGCCACCGTAATGGTTTTATCTGAATAATAAACATCCCCTGTTGTATTATTCGTTAAAGTCCATGAAGCTGTATCGATTGATGAAACAGTATCAACATTAAATTTTAAAGTAAAATTACCGGACTTTACGTTTAGCGGATCAACAACTTTAACATCAACAGGCCCGCGTGAGTTTTCGTAAGTGGGAGTTTCATATTTGCCATCTTGCAATATTATATCCACTGTTGCCTGTGTAAAATCCAGAGTTAACCCTCCGTTGCCTTGCCCCTCAATTCTCGTGATCTTCGGACCTGTTCCATATTCGGAATTCTGAATAGTACCGTTTGCTTCAGGAGAAGGATTGTGCGGAATTGCAGTAGAAACCTTAATGTTTTTACGACCTGCCAGGTACACTTTTTTCTGGCCGTTGAGACCACTGATTCCGGGTAATTGCGAGCCAGGCTCCTGAGAATATTTTATATAGTTATTATAACCATAAGCAAGCGCCAGGTAGTAATATTGTTTGTGGTTTACAAGGCGTTTGTCGCCGCCTGCAAATTGATCTTCGGTAATTTTAAAAGAATGAACAATACCTTTGTTTTCACCGTTAACTTCTTCAACAGGAGTATTTCCACCAACAGCTTCATCGTAATAATAATTTACGAGTTGCCCGATTGGATTGTCTTGTCTATCAAAGTTTTTAATATCGCATTGAGCAATTTCACGGGCTTTGTCAGGGTCGTGAATTTCGGAAACGGAAACGGTGGCATCCTTTAATTGGAAAACCTGGTATCCTTCAAATAGGTACACTGAATCATAACGTTGACCTAAATATATATCAGGTGAAACAATTGAAGGGTCCCATTCGTTGTATAATTCATTGTAGTTATTTGATGTTTTCTTATTTGTTAAATAGATAATAATTTCTTTATTAAGTTCCTGTATAGTTATATCCGGAGCATCAGGTCCATCAACTACTTTAAAGCAGTTATCAAATAAACGCTGACATTTATCATCGGTAATTCTTAGTAATTCAACTGAAGCCCAGGCGCCGCCCTGGCTGGCTCTTGCCCATGGAATACCAACAGTAATGTAATTTACAGCG
>Ga0265292_1002066_pt1 | contig 15035 bp, 13 predicted proteins | sample Munlanlewell296A_FD_189080 | JGI IMG/M metagenome (GOLD analysis project Ga0265292, IMG submission 189080) | Leachate microbial communities from a municipal landfill in Southern Ontario, Canada - Leachate well 296A | ecosystem: Engineered > Solid waste > Landfill > Unclassified | place: Canada...
CATTGTTCTCATCTTTAAAAACCGGAATGAAGTAGTTTGTTTCGAGAAATTTCCTGTTAAAACTGCTTAACAGCGATGCCTCTATAAGAAGAGGGTCTGGTTTTATCCTTGGGATATCAAGCTGATGACTTAAAGCCATGATGAGGTTTTCTTCGTTTATGCATCCCATCTCAACCAGTGTTTCTCCAAGCTTTTTATTGAGAACCTTCTGTTTTTGGAGAGCCTCCATAACCTGTTTTTCATTGATGAGACCCATTGAAGTAAAAAGCTCCCCTATTCGCATCTCTTTGCCGTATTGCTTTATGATATTCTTGAGCTCATGCCTTGTAATAAGGCCTTCAGCAATACATATCTCTCCAATGGGAAGATGCTCCGCAGATTCTTTTTGAAGGGTAAGAAGCCTTTGAAGCTCTTCTTCTTTAATTATCTTTTCCTTTACCAGAATCTCGCCAAGTCTTAGTTTCGTCTTGCCAGGGGCCATCTGTTTCCCTACCTTGCCATAAAAAAATTGTGAGAACGTTTCTTCGTCACCACGCACTCTAAAATTAACATATCTAACATAACTATCATAATTGTTAATGAACAATCATCCAATTTCCATAAGACTTGACAATACCCCGGCTATTGCCGGAATATGTGCTGATTTTTTAATAGGTTAACAATGGCAAATATGAGACAAAAACTTTCATCACTGCATATTGTCACAATCCTTATCGGTTGTGCCTATATCTGTTTTTTCATCCTGAAAATCAGTATGTTTGCTCAACATGCAGAATCAATAAAATACGCTTTTGCCATTAAAGAGTTTCATAAAAACATTCTAAGTTTTACCTTATTTCCAAAATGGGCTTCAGGGTTTGGGAATGGATATGGCTATCCTCTTTTTATATTCAGTACTCCGCTTTTCTTTTATTTAGCTGAGCCTTTCGCTTTAAGCGGAATAAGTCCATTTTCATTATTGAATATTATTTCCGTGCTCACCGTCTTTTGCTGCGCCATTTTCATGTTCAGGCTTTCTGAGGATGTTTCAGGCATAAAAGGAGGGCTTATATCATCACTAATCTACCTCTTTTCCCCATCTCTCATATCAACACTTTTTAACCGCAATAATTTTGATGATATTTACTCTTTTCTCTTCCTCCCATTGTCATGCTGCATGGCTGGAAAATCATATAAAATGGAAGAAGCAGATTTATCAATCAATACAAAACATTTTTTAAGGTTATCCTTCTGCTGCTCTCTTCTTTTTCTTTCATCAAAATCGACTTTTATTATGACTTTGTCATTGCTCTTATACTCACTATTTTATCATTTTATAGTCTGTAAAAATAAGAAGCCATTGAGATTCTTATTAATCAATTCAGGAGGTATATTCACAGGGCTCTGGCTTTCTGCATTTTTCTGGTTCCAGGCAGCATTGGAAGCTAAATATATCTATGGGAATAACTCTGAAGGGAATATTTTTCTCCCTCTGATTTTACCGGCTTCTTTTTTCATCTCATTCCTGGCAGGACTGCTGTTTAAAGATAAATCCTACAATAAGCCTTATAAACTGAAGCTTCTCACAATCACATCTGTTCTGATTATTTTTATTGGAGGAGCATGGAATATTTCTAACATGATAAACAATTTAAAAGAAACTACGGAAATCCATGAATGGCAGGACACACTTCCCTATTCCGTAGGGCAGGAATATATGCCCATAGGGGTCAAGAAGATGCCGGACAATGAACCTCGGGTGCCTCTTGAAACTATCTCCGGAAAATTAGGAGTGCTAAGGAAAGAGATAGCTCCGTCAGAAAGGGGGATAAGGGTAAAGGCAGTAGGTGGAAGTGCAACAGTGCGGCTTAATTTATTTTACTTCCCAGGATGGACTCTTAAGATAAAGGATATTGAACCGGTACCGGTCCCCTTCACCGTCGATGACACCGGAAGAATAATCGCTAAGCTTCCAGAAGGTGTTAATTTTCTGAGAGTGACTTTTGATCCAACCATTGCAAGGATTGCAGGAGAGCTCATATCATTTGCAGGAGCTCTTTTCTGCTTCTTCCTATTCATTTACAAAAAAGAGAAAAAATAAAAGTTATTCTGAAAAAAGCACTTCTTCAATCTCACGCTCTATTCCATTTATTGTTTCTGAAAAAAGATATGACATTCTCACAGTCTGAACAGCGGCTTGTCCGGTTTTTCGTACCTCTTCAGGATTTGTTAATAGTCTCATAAGTATTGTTTTCAGGAGCTCGATATTCCCGGGTTTGATTATGTAGCCATTCACACCATCCCTGATAATCTCCCCTATGCTCCCGGTATCAGACGCGATAACGGAAAGCCCGCCGGCCATAGCTTCAAGAATCACAAGAGGAAACCCTTCAGCATAGGAAGGAAGGACAAAGATACCGCACTCCCTCAGCACCTCTCTTTTCCCCTCTCCATCTACCCATCCGGTAAGACTAACCTTTTTGTCAAGGTTATGGTCAGAGATAAATTTTTTCACATCCCCGGAACTATCCACACCTGCCAGAACAAGCTTTGCATCAATCCCATCTTCCCCTGAAATCTCAGCAAATGCTTTCAGAAGGTCATATATTCCTTTGCGCTCCTCAAGCTGCCCCATGAAAAGTATTTTAACCGCCTTGTCATATTTCTTTTCTCTTCCATCTTCTGTGAAAAGCTCAAGCTCTGGAGAGGAAGGAGGAACAATGCTTATGTCTTCTCTTCCTGAAATATAGGAAAGGCTCTGCTTCCAGCAGTTAGAAAGCGCAATAAGTCTATCTGCACGTTTAAAGATATAGCGCATGTATCTTTTTACGAACTCATTGGACCTAGCATAAAAATGGTCAATATCAAATGAATGACAGTAAATGGCTGTCTTCACACTGAAGAAATATGCAATAAGCGCAATGAGAGACTTCCTGAAAAAGCTAGCATCCCCGCTCATGTAGATTAAGAGCATATGTGGCGGATTAAATATAAGTTTAAACTTTAACTTTGTAAATGCACCGAGAGCTTTAAAGAATTTTGGAATCTTCCCCCCGGAGACATGAGTTTCAAGATAATCCAAACGGTATTTTTCTGAAAGAACGCTATTTAGAATAAATCCAGCCTGCCTTGAAAGCCCTCCTTTCACCGAGAGAGCGGGGCCTGCGATTATTATGCGCATCGAAGGAATAGTGTCTGAAAACTTTCTGAACTCATCAAATGGAAAAACAAGGAATCTGAAGTGTCCCTTTATTCTTGCTCTTTCCCTCTCTTCATCACCTAATGAAAGAGAGAATTTCAATATAGCTGCCAGCAGTCTGATGATTGTACCGGTTTTTTTTATGGCAATAAATATCTTCCCTTTCCAGAGAGGGTTCCTTCTTATAAATGCAAGGCATCCGCTCCTCTGAAACTCGAAGTACATTCTGCCTACCCATTCCGCATCCAGCTTCCCTGACTCCGGAAATGAGCTCTGCCTGTGTCTGTGAACCATAGTGGCATCCGGCACAAAACCAACCTTAAAGCCAAGAGCCCTTGCCTTGAAACAAATATCTTCATCACCGGTAAATGAAGTTTCATCAAATCCCCCGGTCTTTTCTATGACCTCGCGTCTTATTATCATTGCTGCGCCCATGATCCAGTCAGGGTATATCTTTTCCGACGAATTCTTGTTTATCATTTCAGCAACCGGAAACTCTGCGATATCCCTGAAAAACCTGTCTATGAAAAATGCCTCGGCCATTGCAGAGAAAAGCGTCCTGTCCCTAAAACAGGTCGCTTGATTTCCTCCATCAGGATAAAAAAGCCTGCACCCTGCAATCCCGACATTATTATTCTCTCCCATGAATTTTATGAGCCTGTTCAGCGCCTCCGGAAGGACAATCACATCATTATTGAGCACAAAAAGGTATTCACCGGCAGCCACTCTCATTCCGGCATTTACAGCTTTTGTAAATCCAAGATTGCTTTCATTTCTGATGACCTTTGCTTCAGGAAACTGCTGTGAAAGCATCTCCGAAGTGCCGTCAGTCGAACCATTATCTATGACTATAATCTCAGAGCGAAACCCGGAAGGAGCCCCTTTTAGTGATTCAAGACATTGAGCGAGCATCTCTTTTCCGTTCCATGTAGGAATGACTATGGATAATTTGTAATTATATCCCTTCATCAAAGCCCTTATGCAGATGGTAGAGAAAAGTGTTCTTTGCAAAAAAAGCCAACAGACCTGATATCTCATCATCCGGATTTTTTTTTGCCAGGATTTTTTCGACTATTCCTGCTGTAAAGCGGTTCCTGATTGCCCTTTTAATGAACTTTTTTTTAAGCACCAGCTTGCCATCTTTTGATTCATATCCATAAATAGCGGCAACCTCAGGCCATTTGGCCAGGAATATCCTGAGAGCTCTTCCACTTGTCTCCATCCTCGCCAGCAATCTGGAAAGTTCCTGCCTGTGATTATGTTCAACCACTGCATTCTGGTTAAAAACAATCTTCATCCCTGCTTTTTCGAGCCTGTAGCCAAACTCGATATCCTCCCATGCCGCAGCAGGAAACTTCTCATCAAAAAATATGTTATTCTTTACAACAAAACTTTTTTTAAGAGAAAGATTTGAAGAATAGAAATTGTGAAAATCCGTTTCATAGTTTTTCGAGCCTTCAGTTTTTTTAAACTGGAATTCTGCTTCATCAAGAAAGCGATGCAGACTGTTTCGTGCAATGGATTTTTCCCACACAATAGCTCCTACCATAGCATACTCTTCCCCGGGGTAATCCTTCTCATGAAACCTGAGATGCTCAATTAATGTATCCGGAGAAACAAGAATATCATCACCCGTAAAAAAAATAATATTTGAGCTGGCCGCCCTTATCCCTGTGTTTCTTGCTGAAGCAGGCCCCCTTTTCGCGGAAGGAATATAATTTATCTTTTCCTTAAATTTCGAACATATCTCCCTGTTCCTATCCATCACAGCAGGGTCTGAACCGTCATCAACAACGATAATCTCCATTTCGCTTAAAATAGCTCCGCAGGAAATAAGTTTAGAAAGAGCATCTATAAGCTGCTCCGGACGGTTCCGCGTCGGGATTATAATTGAAATGCGGTTCATTTATTAACCTTGTTTAACTTTTTTAATGAAGCGGAAACCAATGCGGTCATTTCAACTGCAAAGGCAAGAACATCTATCAAGACAAACGAGAATCCGCATTCATCCCATTTTTTTTGAAGAAAATATCTCAATGGGTTCTTAATTATGATCTTAAGGTAATTAATAAAAAAACGCTTCCTGTTCTTTCTTAAAGCGATTATACCCCAGTAATACCAGCGGTAAATAGCCTTAGTAAGAGAAGATAGGCTATCATGCTTTAGATGGAGAACCGCAGCAGACGGTTCATAGATAAGCCTGTACCCTTTGTTTTTAAGCCTGGTACCGATTTCAATATCCTCACCATTCGTTCTAAAATCAGTATCGAATCCCCCTAAACTGCGAAGTATCTCAACTCTGTATGATGAGCATACACCCCAGAGAAACATGGCATCACCGCCTGCGCTATGCTCCTGCTTCATCCTTGAGCTTCTCCATCTGTCCCATAGGGTTTCAGCTTCAGCTTCAATCGCTCTTCCTCCGACACCTGCAATATTTTCATCCCTGTAGCAGGCAGCAATCTTTTTGATAAAATCTTTATCAGGGAGTGTGTCGCTGTCAAAATACACTATTATATCAGTGTCGCATTGTGCAAGAGCGCTGTTCCTCGCAGATGCAAGCCCCATGTTCTTTTCATGTGTTATGACCACAACATCCGGAAACCCGGCAAGTATTTTGGGAGTGCGATCTTTCGAGCCGTCATCAATCACAATTATTCGAGATGGCTTGGGGTCGAGGTCTTTAATACCTGAAATGTTTCTTCTTAAATATTTTTCTGCATTGCAGGCTGGGACGGCTACTGTAATTCTTAATTTATCCTGGTTCAAGAGGCGTCTATCTTCTTATGACCATGTTATCTATAAGCCGCGTGTTCCCTATCTTTACTGCCACGGCAACGAGCACATCTTTTTCGAGGCTATCGAGGTCTTCAAGCGTATCAGGATCACAAAGCGAGATATAATCCACAACAATGTTTTTTTCTTTTTTTGCGATTTTATGCAATGCAGAGAGGACGGTTTCCGGCTCAATCTCGCCATTAATAATAAGATGCTCCGCTTCCTTGATTATCTTTCTTAAAATCTTCGCACTTCCCCGGTCTTCAGGATTCAAATACTTGTTTCGCGAGCTCATCGCGACGCCATCCGGTTCGCGGACTATGGGCATATCAACGATAGCCGTATCAAGGTTCATATCATTTACCATTCTCTTTATTATCTGGAGCTGTTGGTAATCTTTCTCACCGAAATAAGCCTTATGGGGAGAAACAATATTGAAGAGCTTCAGCACTATGGTAGCAACACCGTCAAAATGCCCCGGCCTTGAAAGCCCGCAAAGATGATTCTGAAGCAACTTTACGCTCACAGAAGTCTGGAATCCGTCAGGATATATCTCTTCAACAGAAGGCGCGAAGATGACATCAACCTTATCATTCTCGCAATCCTCGCAGTCCTGCTCAAAGATCCTCGGGTAGGCGGTATAATCCTCTTTTGGACCAAACTGCGTGGGATTGACAAATATGCTCACTACCGTAACATCGCACTCTTCCCTTGATTTTCTTATTAGCGATAAATGCCCGTCATGGAGGCATCCCATAGTGGGGACAAGCCCTATGGTTTTTCTCTCTTTTTTCCAGCGTGCAGATAACTCTTTTATCTGTTGTATTTTTTCAATGACCAGCATCATCACTTCCCTACTGACAGAGCCAGGGACTTCCTGAAATCACTGAAGTACTGAACACCGGAGATTACTGAGATCACAGCCGTGAAAAATATGAGTCCCAGTCCTGCGTTATAAAAATATATTATTTCCTGATTAGCTCCTGCAAGTATGAGAAGCAGAATGGCTATGATCTCGAAAACAGTCTTATATTTTGCAAGAGTGCTTGCCTGTATCACCAGCCCCTGTGTTGCAGCAATACTTCTCAATCCATCAATGCAGAAATCCCTTCCGATTATCAGCACCACTATCCAAGCCGGAGCTTTTTGCAGATCAACAAGTGAAATAAGCGCTGAAGATGTGAGGAGTTTATCAGCTATCGGATCGAGGAGTTTCCCTAATGTAGTAATCTGATTGCGGTTCCTCGCTATGTAGCCGTCAATTATATCTGTGAGAGAGGCGATGCCGAATATCAGCGCAGCAATGAGATGCATATAATATTTGCTTGAATAGAGGAGGAAGAAAACAATAAGCGGGATAAGGAATATCCTCACCGTAGTTATCCTGTTCGCCAGGTTCATCTCAAAAAATGCCATGCTTTTGGCCGCCTCCTCTGCCCGTAACTTATGGGCAACACCGCTATTTGTCAAGAAATTGTTAAATTGCTCATTGAATTCGCAAAGCTCATTTAATATAGTCTATCTTACACTGAAATTATCTATGGCACGAATCGCATTCTTACAGAATTTCTGGTATGAATTTTTAGGCACCATGTATATCTCAGCTTTGCTGAAAGATAAGGGGCATACCTGCGAGGTATTCATTGAATCCGGAGAAAAAAACTTCACCGAGAGTGTCGCACGCTTCAAACCTGACCTCATAGGTTTTTACACGACAACCGGAACTCATGGCTGGGCATTATCAAGAGCTTCGAAGCTAAAGAAATTAACCGGAAGCCGCATCATCCTGGGAGGTCCGCATCCGACATTTTTCCCTGAAGTCATAGAGAATGAAGCTGTAGATATCATATGCATGGGCGAAGGGGAGTACGCCATGATCGAGCTTGCAGAAAGGCTAGACAGCGGAAAATCCTTCTCCGATATTATGAATCTCCATGTAAAATCAAATGAGGCAATTACAAGAAACGACCTCAGACCTTTGATTGATGACCTTGATACCCTGCCCCCCCCTGACCGTGCCCTCTATGACAAGTATCCATCGCTTCAGGACAATCTGAGCGTCTTTACAGGACGCGGCTGTCCCTTCGACTGCTCATTCTGTTTCAACAGGCCATACATCAAGCTTTACAAAGACAAAGGAAAGCCAATAAGAAGGCACAGCCCCCGCTGGGTGATAGAAGAATTAAAAAGGATAATAAGGCTTTATAAAACAAAGTTCATACGTTTCGATGACGAGGTGTTCATCCTCAACAATAAATGGCTCACAGAATTTCTCCCCATTTATAAAAAAGAGATAGGGCTTCCATTCACGTGCCTCCTCCATGTAAAACTTGTGACCCCTGAGGTAGTCGAATTGCTCAGGGATTCAGGTTGTCAGATGGCATACTTCGGGATTGAAAGCGGCAATGAAGAAATAAGAAATATTGCCCTGAGAAAGGGGATAAAAGAAGAAGAGATGATGAGGTCTGCCGAGCTTCTAAACAAGGCAGGGATCAAGATAGGCACATACAATATGCTGGGACTGCCGGGAGAAACCGTGGATAAGGCATTTGAAACCGTGCATATCAATCAGCGCATCGGTGTTGAATACCCGTGGTGCTCTTTATATCAGCCATATCCGGGAACAGACCTTGAAAACTATTGCAGGGAAAAGGGACTGCTCGGAGAGGATTATTCCTGCGATTCCATATCTGCATCGTTCTTCAAAAGAAGTGTAGTTGAAAACAAAGAAAAGAAAGAGCTTGAGAGATTGCAGAAGCTTTTCCACATCGCAGTGCAGTTCCCAAGCCTTGAGCCGCTCATCAGGCTTGCCGTGAGGCTTCCCATCACATCGCTTCTGGACGTAATCTTCTATGCCACGTATGGGTATAGGTATATGAAGACGTATAAGGTTTCATTATGGAGGTTGATCATTACGGGGCTCAGATCGAGGGAATATATCTAAAAAAAGGGGACGCAACCCTTTTTTATTTGGTAAATTCAAGTTTTGTGTGCAAGAAGAAATCAATAGTTCAATAGCGCAAAAGAAAAGGGTTGCGTCCCCTTTTAATACACCCTTTTAATACAAATCTTGCATTTTCAAAAAGTAGACTGTGTCACTGGTTCAATTGCAATGAATGATTATCCTCTTTCTTTTTTTAATCTATTTACTTCTCTACAGATATGCCACTTCCAAGTGGGATGAAGTGACATCTCATCACCGGAATTAATATCATCTATCAGTTTCACCAAATCAGTACCCATAAATTCAAGTTTAGCTCTACTCACTGCGGCGTTTGCATGTGTCTTGTCAAGACCGTATTTTTCTCGTAGACATATTCTAATTGAAGCTTCTTTAACGTTAATACCACCTTCATCAATTAATGCGGAAATAACATTTACTGAAATAGGAGACAACTTTTGCCATTTTGAAATAAATCGTTCATCACTTACTGAACCATTCGATGGAAATTCAGTTGATATCATCCATGATTTTATTTTACTTAAAATATCATCTTCTGAAATCATAGTAATAGGATTAACAATCAGTGAAGTCATAGCACCTTCTAATAAACGAATCTTTTTGTCTTTGAATACCAAAATGGGAATATCAATTCCTTCAAATTGTTTTCGGTATGCAAGTATTGCTATTTCCTGATTAACCCACACTGACGAGCGGTACCCCCACTCCTCAGAATCATGAACCACTCTCCCTCTTTCATGGAGAAATGATATTAGACCAGAACATTTTCTGAGACCATCAAAGACATTATGTGCTAATGCATCAAGATTTTGTACGTATTCAGCGTAATATGATTTATATCCTTGGAAAGAATCAATAAGATTTTGGACTGATGTTCCTAATTTCTTTTCATCAGTTGTTTGTTGGCCACAGCTTATGAATATTAACTTTTCACTCATATCGATATACCTTCAAAAAGTTTAAGGGGATAACAGTTCTCTTTAAAATAAAAATGGCCACTGTCTCAATTTTTTTTTCTTATTGTTTTTTAATTTCATCTTTTTTAAATTTTGGCCATTGATTGTAACCAACTTTTGGATTATTTGATCCATATTGAAGAATAAATTCAGCTTCTTTTTTATTTATTTCATTTTTGTAAAAACGGGCGTTGTTGTTAATACTCACTAATTAGGTAACTCTTTTGAATAAACGATGGGCGCTGTCCCTATTTTAGATGAAATAATTTTACTTCAAATAGTCTGCTGCAAATCCTCGAACCCATTTAATCATATCTTCAACATCGCTAATCGAAAACTTGTCGAAATATCCATGGTCTGCGTTGTTACGAATATCTGCCAGAGCCGTAATCCGTTTTTGCACAAGCTTATCATAAATATTAGCACGTGCCAGATCAGCGTTAAGACGATCGATTTTTGTCGAATCTGGAATCGTTAGTTCATGTTTGTCACATAACTTTCGAAGTGTATCCTCAAGCACAGCACCCGCAAGCGAAGCGGCTGGAACATAATAACCGGATGAAAGAAGTACCTCAGCTTGCTCTATGAAATCTCCCAATAACTCAGCCATAATAAGTGCTCGCATGTCAAACAGAATAGCAGCTTCAAAATCTCTTTGCGCTGCCTCGACTACCCCTAAACAATGGGCAATAAAGAAACTACGTATACTTGAATCTTTTCCCTCTGCAAGGCGCGTTAACTCTTGATAATGATCACTATCCTTACCACATGCTCTGCGGACTAAGTTTAATGCCGCGGTACGAAAACGAAAGTAATCATTATCAGCAGGATATCTCTGGTATTCGCGTCCATCCCATCCTGATTTACTTAATATCTGATTTCCCTCTTCAATCAGACGAGAGAAGTTTTGTTTAATTATATCTTCCACATTCATAGTAATTATTTAAGTGTCTAACATTTATTTTTATACCTACTCTATATTTGCAAAATTATATAGACCGCTTTGTGTACAGTCAAAGATTTTAAATAAAAACGGGCGCTGTCCCTATTTTTCTTATCTATTTGGTAAATTCAAGTTTTGTGTGCAAGAAGAAATCAATAGTTCAATAGCGCAAAAGAAAAGGGTTGCGTCCCCTTTTAATACCCAAACTTATCAAACAAGCTGGTCTCACAATAGCAGAATTTAATAAACTGTAGAAGCTAACTTCTGCGACTTTCTTCAAACCAAAATTTTTCCAGTATAAAAAGGGTTGCGTCCCCTTTTTCCAAACAAAATTTTTTTAATCTGCAAAAAAATTTGCACCATACAAAACCTGATCAAGAGCCATTATCTTACCACGGATAAAAATTACCTCATTATTTCAATTAGATACCATCAACCAGAATTAGCCTTACTGATTGGAATGATAATTGCAAAATCATAAGACAACGGGCAGCGAAGAACAAACATTAAAGCAGCATGAACTTCCATTAGCTTTAATGAGGAGGCAGAAAAATGAAACACATGGAGAAAATGTTGGCTATAATATTATTATCTTTAACAACAATGATTGTTTCCGCAGAAGACACCAGCAAGATTGTCCCCAAGTGCATCCAAATTATCAAAGACAGAAAAGCTCCACCTAAGACAGACTGCGAAAGCTGCCACATATATTGTAAGGGACAAACTGAAATAGTAGAAAAATTTTTAAGTAAGTTAGGAGACTCAAAAAAATGAATAGAGGAAGACACTGGAATAAAAACGGGCGCTGTCCCTATTTTTTGGCCCGTTAATTCATGCTGCCTCGTCGATACCCCTCAAGATCCAACGCCACATACTTAAACCCAATGGCCTTGAACCTCTCAATCACCTGCTGGCGGGTTTCCTTATCCATCATTTTTTCGATTGCGTCCTTTTCAAGCTCTATCCTTGCTATTTCTCCGTGATGTCGGACGCGAAGCTGTCTGAACCCAAGCTCTCTCAATATTCTCTCTGCCTCATCTACCATGAGGAGTTTTTCGCGGGTGATGTCAGTGCCATAGGGGAAGCGAGATGAAAGGCACGCCATCTCAGGCTTGTCCCATGTGGGCAGCGAAAGCTTTTTTGAAAGATATCTTATTTCTTCCTTGTTGAGCTTTGCCTCGCAGAGCGGGCTTACAACTCCAAGCTCGCATGATGCGCGCATGCCCGGTCTGTGGTCGCTTGTAATATCATTGAAGTTTGTCCCGTCTGCTACAAGTGCTATCCCTTCTTTTTCAGCGATCTTCTTTAACTGCGAGAACAGCTCGTACTTGCAGTAATAGCATCTGTCCGGAGGGTTTTCCCTGAACTGCGGTATATCAACCTCGCCTGATTCAATAAGTACCTGCCGCACTCCTATCTGGGATGCCATCTTTTTCGCAACTTCAAGTTCCTCTTTTGCGTATGTTTCTGAGAGTGCAGTGACAGCGAGCACATTGTCGCCAAGTACATCCTTTGCGACTTTAAGGAGGAATGTACTGTCAACACCTCCTGAAAAAGCAATAAGAAGGCTCTTGTAACCTGATAGGATTTTTTTCAGTTCATCAAATTTCTTTTCTGTTTCAGCAACGTTTATATCCATCTCATTTCACCAGTTCTGATGCGAATACTATTTTTGTGCCCTGCGCTTCCAGTTCAGGGATTTTCATCTTAAGCGCCATAAGCGTCTCAGGATTAGGATGTCCTATTGCAATGGCGCTTCCATTCTTATCAGCTATTTCAGCCGCCTTAGAAATGTTCTTAGAAATCTCAGGGACATCTTTTATATTGTCTAGGAAGATAGAATTCTCTGCTGTTTTCACTCCCAGCTCCTTTGCAATATCATAGGCGCGGCTCTTTGAGTTAGTCCTGCTGTCTATGAAGAACAAACCCCGCTTTTTAAGCTCTTCTAAAACTATTTTAATTTTTTCTGCATCACCTGTAAACTTCGAACCCATGTGATTGCTTATACCTTTGATCCCCTGCAGCTCACCAATATCATCTCCGAGAATCTTTATTATCTCATCCCTGTCCATTGAGACTTTCAATGCTCCTGGACCCGGATCTTCATTGTCACTTATTGATTCCATCGGGCAATGGAGAATTGCCTCTTTCCCTTTTTCTCCGGCAAGCAGGACTGACTGCCGCGTATATTGAAGCCCGGGAAGAACAGCTAAAGTGACCGGAAAATCAAACCCTGCAACAAGTTCTGTTTTTTTGATGTCCCCGCCTATGTCATCTATGATAATCGCAAGCTTACCTTTAAGCTTCTTTTCGCCTCCTATGCCTGCATCAACAGCTATCGCAATTGCCTGGAGAATGATATCCCCTTTGCTCATTGTTACATAAATTTCGCTGCTACTTCCTTTCACTTCACCTGTTGGCGGAGCGGAAAATTCAAGTTTGTGTTTCTCAGAAAGTTTTTTCAGTGCTTCAATTATCTGGTTTGCATCTTCAGGGGTGTAGGCTTTTAAAGATTGCTTTCTTGTGACAATCTTTGTTTTGATATCAACGTGTTTGGTTGTATCTATGAGGATAAAAGAAGTCTTAAAACGGGAAAGAGTCTCTTCAGTCTCGCTGTCTATCCTGGATGAAAAATCTCCTGATACCCCTCCTCCTATCAATGATGTTAATGAAGGTTTAAGAGAGGGCTTGTAATAAAAGAATGCAGCTGCCGCAGCAGCTAAAATGAGAATTACAAGAAATGCTTTTGAGCCCGAAGCAGATCTCGGCTTTCCCCCTTTTTGCTTCTTAGATGCCATCAGTTTTACTATTTCTGTGCTTCAAATATCCTGTAACCTTTTATAAGGTCAATAGCTCTCTGAAGCTGGTAATCACTAGCCGGATCTATCTCCTTAAAAAGGTGAGGCACTTTCTTTTCCGAATCAGGCTGAGACTGATCCCCTTCCGGCTGCGGCGCGGCCACTTCGTCTTTCTCATTTTTCATAACAGGAGCTTGCTCTGTTTCGCTCTGCGGAGTTTCTTTGTTCAGGATATGTTTATCCAAATCCTTTTCCCTGAATATTGGAAGAGTCTTTGTTTTCGAATTGAGATCTATCTGTTTTACATCTATGTCCGGTTCAATCCCTGTTTCCTGAATAAGCCTTCCATTGGGCGTATAATAAAGAGCTGTCGTGAGCCTAAGAGCTGAGCCGTCTTTAAGCGGGATTACGGTCTGCACCGAGCCTTTGCCGAATGTCCTTGTTCCCATTATGACCCCCCGTTTCCAATCCTGCAATGCTCCTGCTACTATTTCAGAAGCGCTGGCGCTTCCGCTGTTAACAAGGATGACCATGGGAAGCTCAGGGAAATATGGTTCTGATTTTGATTCAAACTTCAGGCTCTTTGTTCCGTCCCTTTCAACTGTATAAACGATAAGCCTTTTTTTAGGCAGGAATCTCTCCGCAACTTCAGAAGCCATATTGAGAAGACCGCCGGGGTTATTCCTGAGGTCAAGGATAATCCCCTGAATATGCTCTTTCTCAAGTGCTTTTAGAGCATTGTCGAGCTCATTAGCCGTATCCTCCTGGAACTGGCTTATCCTTATGTAACCTACAGAGTTGAAAACTTTTTGTTTAACGCTCTTTATCTTTATTATGTCCCTTACAATGCGGTAGTCCTTAAGTTCTTTAAATCCTTCCCTCATAATAGTGAGAACAACTTCAGTCCCCTTGGCACCGCGCATCATCATTACTGCATCATTAAGGCTCATGCCGCGGGTGTTTTTCCCATCAATCTTTATTATCTTGTCCAGTTCCTTAATACCTGCAATCGCTGCCGGAGTATCATCCAATGGTGCAATCACGGTAAGCTGTTCATCAACTATGGATATCTGGATTCCAACTCCTCCGAACTGTCCTTTTGTTTCAATCTGCATCTCCTTGAACATGTCAGGAGTCATAAAACTTGAATGAGGGTCAAGGGATTCAACCATTCCTTTGATGGCGCTGTAAACAAGGTCCTTTGTCCCTACCTTGTCCGCACTGACATACTGCTGTTTGATTATCGTGAATGCCTGACTGAAGACAGACAGGTTATCGTACGACGAATCATCCTTTTTCCCGTCTACTGCTGAATTCAGCAGAAAACCTGCAGTCAGTACAATTACGACTAAAATAACTGCCGTAAGGCTTCTTCTAAAACGCATTGAGCTCTCCTTGGTTTTCATCCGCAAATCTCACA
>Ga0265292_1002067_pt1 | contig 15032 bp, 13 predicted proteins | sample Munlanlewell296A_FD_189080 | JGI IMG/M metagenome (GOLD analysis project Ga0265292, IMG submission 189080) | Leachate microbial communities from a municipal landfill in Southern Ontario, Canada - Leachate well 296A | ecosystem: Engineered > Solid waste > Landfill > Unclassified | place: Canada...
CGCTCGGGAAACAATTGCCGGAAAACCGCCCTCGTAAGTTTCGCCGTTGTGGACAATTAAACCGAGATACACTTTGTTTGTTAGCATTCGTTGGAGTGTTGCTTTGCAAAGCGGTTTTCCGGTCCCGCTCACCACGCCCCAAAAACTCAGGCGTTCACCTAAAGACAAAAGCGTATGACGGCCTTGCGCGTATTCTTCGAATGCTTTTTTGATAACTCTTGCTTTTGTTGCGTCGGGTTCAATCGTCCTCGTCTTTGGATTATTCACATAGCCAAACGGCGCAAGGCCGGGCCACTCACCGCGCCTGAGTTTTTGGCGAATCCCGCGCTTTACGTTTTCCGACAAATTGTCGGAATAGTATTTTGATTGGCCAAAGGCGACTTGAAGCATAAAAAGCCCTTGCGGAGTTGGCTCAAACCAAAAAGTGGGAAAGCGCAAAGAAGCGATTTTGGTGGTGTCTATGGAGTAAATTATCAAACCGCCATCAACGCTATTGCGGGCGAGACGATCCGGGTGCCACGCGAGCAGTCCTACAGGTGCTTTACTTTCCTGAACTTTACTCATCATTTCGTTGAAAATTTCTCGCCCGGGCTTCTTTGCGCTTTTGCTCTCAATAAAGGTTTCGACAATCTCAATGTTTTCCCGCTTGGCAAATTCCGCCAACTCCGCAAGCTGGGCTTCAATGCTCATCACTTGGCGTTCTTCGTCTTCGGTTGATTTTCTAGCGTAGAGAAAATATTTTGTCATAAGTTTGTTGTTAGTCGCCTTTGGCCGTAAAGCGCGAGATTAAAAAACTGGCTTCGTATTCCGCCGAAGGCGGAAAGGAAAAAATTGGATATCCCGCATTTGCGGGATGAATTGCTTTGCAATTCCGAACCGCCGCCTGCTTTCCAAACAAGTCCTCGTCGGGCTTCGCCCGCCGTTTGATTTAATCCCAAAACAAAGGGCTTTTTGCGAAGCGAGACCCGCCGAAGGCGGGGCGAGCGAGCAATCCTCTCGTCCTGAAAAATCGTTAAGTTTTGATTGGTCGCAATTACTGAACGCCGCTCGAACCTATTTTGAACAAAACCCTGAATGATTGCCGCGCTTCGCGCGGCAGGAACGAAACCTGACGCTCGGGCGGGCAAAAAGGAAGGGGGTTGGGGGGAAGGAATTTTTGCCCGCCCTCGCTTCCCGCCGCCGAATTTCGTATTTCGCTTTGCGAAATGCGCCGCAAGAAAATATGGAGTTGTGTTTGCCCCTCCCTCCCGTGCGCACACAACAAATTTGCTCCCTATAATTTTGACTAATAACATATGTTGTAGTATCATCTTAATAGTATCAAAGTATTGAGCATACTGCAATCTAATGGTACTACCATATATAAATTATGTCAAAACAAGATTTTCCACTAGCAAAAAATCTCAAGAAACTACGAGAGAAAAAAGGGCTTTCCCAAGATCGCCTCGCCAAGCTCGCCGATGTTGCCAACAACACGATTATTAAAATTGAACAGGGCGAGAACATAAACCCAACACTTGATACATTAAAGAAAATGGCGAAAGCCCTTGATGTTAGCGTTGATGAGTTGATAAACTAAAAATATGCACGAACCTATCCCACAACCAGACAATCAAAGTGATTTGACGCAGCCGCCGGAATCACAAGTTGCTTCTGTGCAAAGTGTTTTGCAACAACAAAGTCCTAAAAAGAAAATTATTATTGGTGGCATAGTAGCAACAGTTTTAGTATTACTTTCTTTGAGTGGTTACTATTTTTATAAAAGTAATCTTCCACAAAATCAACCACCAGTAGTACCTACGCCTCAAGTATCAGATGACAAAACAAAAGAACAAACCAAAAAAGAGACTATTGAAATTTCCTACAACACAAGAGAGAAGGTTTTAGAAACGATAAAACTTCAAAGTAATAGTGATATGGAGGTAACATCTGGTGAAGATTGGGAGCTAGATGTTTATGATTTTTATAAAGTAGGGACTATTACCTCTGGTAAATATAAGGATGGTGACTTGCTTTTAGTACTTTTCAGGGCGGGTGGCCCATGTAAGGGTGCTTCCTGCGGTAAACCCGTACATTTGCGCTATGTCAAGAAAGATAACGTCGTGACATTGTTGACCAAAATATCCTATCCGCTTAATTTAACTGTTCCAGACGGTATTTCAGAAGTAAATCCATTTAAGAAATTTGGACTCAGTTTAGCAGTCGATAATAATTTAACTATCCCAATTCTTGAATATCCAAAAGAAATTCAGGGCGGAAACCGAAGACAAATATTGAAAGCTCCCGAATATTTAATGGAAGAGGATGGGGAGCTTGATCAATCAAAGCTTTATAAAGTCTTCACCTACCCTATCTATGGTGATATTTATACAACAAGGGTAGAATTCAGCCCGAGTAGAAGTTTTGAACCTGAAGGGCAAGGGGGAGGATTTGGAGCTGGAAGTGGTACTGGTGGATGCAAGGATACTGGTTGTTTTATAACTAATCAATTTTTTGCATTCCGTCCCGATGGAACATTTTTAAAGTTTAGTTATAATCCAGATGTTTCAATAAAAGACATTACATGGACTGACAATAATAAGACTGGTGAAGAATATGTATCTTACGCGGTAGCTGGTTGTAGCCTTCAGGTGTTAGACGATAACAGTGTTGTTGCTCCTTCATTAGTCAGTGATAACGATCTAATTTCAGTTGGGAAAGCGAACAATACGGGAGACATAATTTATGGATTAAAAGATCAAAACCATAAACTTTATACCGAGTTTTACAACACGTACAAAGAGTATTACGCTGGACCTTACATTTATCCCGAGGAGAAAAGACAAACAAAATCCTTCAACGAATTCATAAACTCTCGACCGATATTTCTGTGGCGTGATCCTTTTGGTCGGCTTATTCGTTTTAATAATAACGATTTCTTGCCTCCAGCTGCATGCGAACCAATTATTTACCTGTATCCGCAAACTACACAAAAAGTATCCGTAACTTTTGACAATATAGTAAATCTTTCTGACTCAACACCAGAATATCGAAATGGTTGGAATGTGATTGCTGATCCTACAGGAAAAATACTAAATCCTTTAGATAATAGAACTTATCCATACCTTTTCTGGGAAGGTTGGTCACTGATTTTCCCAATTCAAAGTAAAGGATTTGTTGTCAAACAAAGTGAAGTTTCAAAATTTTTAACTGAGACCTTGCCTAAACTGGGTTTGAATGAAAAAGAGAAAGATGATTTTATGGAAGCTTGGTTACCTAACTTTTCTGATTCTCCCTATTACTTTATTACCTTCCTAAATCAAAGGGCTATAGATAAAATAGCCCCTTTGCAAATATCACCAAAGCCAGATACTGTCATTCGTGTGTTTATGGACAGTAAGCCACTTGAACACCCTATAAATGTGGTAGAACCTGAATTTGAAAAAGTTCCACAACGGTCTGGTTTCACTGTAGTCGAATGGGGTGGATTAAAAAGATAAATGGCGGCGCGCCAGTTTCACTGGCACGAAATTCGGCGGCGGGAAGCGAGGGCGGGCAAAAATTCCTTCCCCCCAACCCCCTTCCTTTTTGCCCGCCCGAGCGTCAGGTTTCGTTCCTGCCGCGCGAAGCGCGGCAATCATTCAGGGTTTTGTTCAAAATAGGTTCGAGCGGCGTTCAGTAATTGCGACCCTCCTACGCTCCCTCCTTCGCTGAAGCTATGGAGGACAAGAAAGCTTCGAAGGGCAAGCCGCCCGTAAACATCGTTAACCTGAAACTCGTCCTCCGTAGCTTCAGCGAAGGAGGATTCCCAGTACCCCGACAGGCTAGGCAAGCGGACCTGCCCGCCATGATCTGCGGTCTCAGGCGCTGGCAGGCGGGCGCGACACAAGGCCGGGGTCATGCCCGCCCCATAGCAAGCGAAGCTTTGCTACTGGGGTGGCCCGGGTTCGACTCGTCCGCTGAAGAGGTGGAAGAGGCGGGTTCCCGGCCCGCCTGCAACGCTATGCGCAGCATTGCGGGCAGGCACCTCGACCAGTTTAATAATCATATGCTGACACCGGAGCAAGAACAATGGATAAATCATCTTAGCGACACCGAGAAAGTATCGGTTATTCCATTTGATCCGACCTGTGACGGAAAATTTTTAAAAATAAAAGAGTTAATTCAAAGCGTCTTGGGTTTTGAACAATCGGTTGAACACCGCGGGGCCAGCAGTTTGGGCATTTCCGGCCAGGACGAAATTGATGTTTATGTACCCGTACCAGTAGAAAAATTTGATAAAGCAATCAGTTTAGTAACAGATTTGTTTGGAAAACCAAGGAGTCATTATTCCCTGAAAAGGGCCAGATTCGTTAAGTATGTTGAAAAAAAGCACATCGATATTTTTGTCATCAATCAAGAAGACGTTGACTGGAAAGACTGCGACAAGTTTCATTCTTTCTTATTATCGCACCCTCAAACATTGGATAGTTATCGGAAACTGAAGGAAGAATCCGCCGGTCAATGCGTACGTGAATATTATCGGAGAAAAATAGAATTCATTAATGAAGTACTATCTAAAATCAGCGAGGTATGAAATATTTTGATCGGGTTTATGGCGAGGTTGAAATAGATGAGCCGGTGGTTTTGGAGTTAATCAACTCGCCAGCGCTGCAAAGACTGAAAGATATTGATCAGGCGGGCTACCGGCCGCTTTGGGTTATGCCGAACGCCGCTGTCGGGATTTACGATCACAGCCGTTTTGCCCACTCGCTGGGCGTTTATATTTTACTGAAAAAATATGGCGCGCCGCTTGAAGAGCAAGTTGCCGGATTGATTCATGATGTCTCGCATTCGGCTTTTTCTCATTGCATTGATTATGTGCTCGCGGGAGGTTCGGAGTCCGAGCATAATCATCAGGACAATATCTTTGCCGTGCATCTCCGTAAATCGGAAATTCCGGCAATTCTTGATAAATACGGTTTCAATTTGGAATATATTTTAAACGACGAGAATTTTCCACTTAAAGAGAAGACCTTGCCGGACCTGTGCGCTGATCGGATTGATTATTCATTAAAAACCGCGGTGATTTTTTCTGAACTGGATGAAAGCTCTAAAAATTATTTGCTGGAAAATTTGATTGTTGAAGAAGGTCGGTGGATTTTTAAGGATGCTGAAAGCGCAAAAAAATATGCGGAATTATTTTTAAAACTCAATACCATTTATTACTCCGGATTTTTATCCGCGGTGATGTTCAGGACGACGGGAGATTATCTGCGCCATGCTTTAGAAAAAAAGTACATCAGCGAAAAAGATTTGTATACAACCGATAAAATCGTGCTTGAGAAAATAGCAATATATCACTCGGGCGATGATAAATTGAACGAGTTGTTTGCCAGGATGAACAGAAAAATATCCTGCGAAAATAATCCGCAATCGTTTGACGTAAAGGTATCCTGCAAATCAAGAGTAGTTGATCCGTACTGCAAGCACGAGGGAATATTAAGGCGCGTTTCTGAAGTGTATCCGGAATGGAATAAAATAATTGAAACGGAGTCAGCGCCAAAAGAGTATTATTTGAAATTTGGCGCTAACTTAAATTAATTCCGAGCAGGGCAGAAAAACATTAGGAGCCGCATCGCAGCTCTTTTTTATTGTCAGGCGATTGACTGCCGGGCGGTAAAGATATAGAATAAGCTCCAGCTTTGCTCTTTGGCATTTTAATTTGGGAGAGGGGGGTCAGAGATGAATAATCGCCTCAAAAAAGCGGCCTGGGAAACAGTCCGGCACTTGAAGCAGGCGCGGCTTTTGGGGCATGGCGCCTGTTATCGCGTTCTGGCCAAGAGCCAATTTCAGGAGTCGGCCGAGGAATTAAAACTCGCCAATCCGTTAACCGTTGAGCTTGTCGGTGAGTATCAGAAATGGCTCAATGATTTGAAGGACTTGAAGGATTTTTTGGCGGTAAAAATGTATCTCAAGAATCAAATTCTGGTTCAAGGCAGCCATCGGTTTTCCAACCTGGATCTGGCTTTGGTGGTCCTGAATCTGCTCCGCGAAAAAAATTGCGGCCTGGTTGCTCGGGCGATTACCGGTTCGGAAGTTATTTTTTCGGCTATTGTTCTGCCACTGGAAATCGCTGCTGAATGGAACGTCGAAGACGAGCGACAGTTGACCAAAGAAATCAAGTGGCATGAACGTAAGCGCCTGTTCGCGGAGGTGGGCGGTGCCGCCTTACTTATTGGCATCGGCTACTATTTCTACAAGAAAAAAAACCCGAAACCGGGCGCCAAGTGATTTGGCGCCCTTTTCTATTTGTGATATATTGTGGTTGAAATATGAAGAAATTTATCGCTATCCCAATAATTTTTTTTCTGCTTTCTTCGGCCATATTGGTCGGAGCTCTGGTTTACCCCCACACCAATTTTTTTGGCGTGGGGGTGAATCAGTCGCGCCTGATTGTTAAGGCTGTTCCGGTGGCGGTAGAAAGCGAGCAATATAAATTTGCCAAAGAAATCGCGCCGGAGCCGGTGCCGGAGCCACTCACGCCTCGCCGGCCGGTAGAGTCGGAGGAGGTTTCAATGATTGCCGTCGGCGATATAATGCTTTCGCGCAATGTGGCGGCAAAAATAAAAAAATTTAAGGACTTTAATTATCCGTTTGCCTCAACCAGCGCATACCTGAAAAGCGCTGATTTTGTTTTTGGCAATTTGGAGTCGCCGATTACACTGGGGCCGGTCGTCCCAACCGGCAGTTTTACTTTTCATGCCGACCCGGGCGCGGAAATCGCTCTCGCCACCGCCAATTTTAAGGTTCTTTCCTTAGCCAACAACCACCTGCCGAATTACGGGGCAGTGGGTATTGCCGATACGATTAAGTATCTGAATGAAGCGGGTATCGCCCATGCCGGCGCCGGCAAAAACCTGGCGGAAGCGAGCTTGCCGGCGCGCCTAGATTTCAAAGGCATTAAATTCGCTTTTTTGGCTTACAATGACAGCGACGTGGTGCCGCCCGGTTACGGCGCGGCCGCCGGCCGCGCCGGCACCGTCTTGATGGATATTACAAAAATGCAAGCGGCGGTCAGCGCGGCCAAAAAACAGGCCGACCTGGTGATAGTTTCTATGCACTCTGGCAAGGAATATACTGAGGAACTGACTAAAGCGCAAACAGCATTCGCGCACGCGGCCGTGGATGCCGGCGCCGAGCTGGTGCTTGGCCACCATCCGCACGTGACGCAAAGGGTGGAGAAGTATAAAGACAAGTATATTTATTACAGCCTCGGTAATTTTGTTTTTGATCAGATGTGGTCCGAAGAAACGCGGCGCGGCGTAGCGGTAAAATTTTATTTTAACGTTGCCGGCCTATTGCGGGCCGAGGTTCAGCCGCTACTGATTATGGATTACTCCCGTCCGGTTTTGGCAGAACAAAAAACCGCCGAAGCGATTTATCAACGGCTGCGAATTGAGCCGACCGAAAGTTTTATAAAGCTGATAATTGACGATTAACTTGCCCGGAAAGTTTAAAAATCTTGTTTTTCAGTTCACCCCCGCACCAAACTTTGGTGCGGTGGCTTCCTTTCGCCAATATCAATTATCCGCTATAATTATTACAGTAAAGATAACAAAATGATCACTAAAACACTTACCGGTTTTTTCCAATTTATACGCGAGCAGGGAGTGGTCGGACTGGCAATCGGCTTCATTTTGGGCGCTGGCGTGAATAAGGTGGTCACCTCTCTGGTCAATGACATTATCCAGCCGGCAATCGGCTTGATTTTCGGCTCGGTTGATGGTTTGAATGGCCTTCATTACAGTTCAATCATGTACGGCCGTTTTATCGCCGGCTTGATTGATTTCAGCATTCTGGCAGCCATCATCTATTTCGGTTTCAAAGGGCTCGGGCTTGATAAATTGGACAAACAAAAGGAAGAGCTGAAACAATAAGAATAAAGTATTTAAAATAAAGAAGGGGGGAAGCGTAAGTTTCGCTCTTTTACAATTTATTGATTGGGCACGACCAAATTAACCGGGAGGAGAGTTAACACATGGGAAACGGCCATCGCAATGCTATCGTTCAGAGGATCAGACGGTACAAGAAAATCTATATTCTTCACAGTTCTGTGATGGATTATGATTCCAATGCAGTTGAAAACATGGGTGATAACGTCGTTATTCTTCCCATGTCGTATGTTGTCGATCTTGAAGAACGCAACAAAAGTTATTCTAACGCTTCGATTGAGTCAACCAGGGAGATTTCCAGTCGGTTGGATGAGTATGCGAAGCGAGGATTGCTCGCTGAAGGTGTAAAAACCGATGCCGGCGGCTTGTTGCTGGTCGGTTGGGAAACGGCGAAAATGGGCGAATGGCCTTCTCGGTTGCCCCAAAATGGCAGCTCCATGACGATTATGTTGGCGAAATACTATCAAGCGCATTATGGCAACACACACAAGGTCGCGTTGATCAGCACTAACAGGGACACGCGCGCGCTGGCGCGCAGTTTGCGTGTCAATTGTGAGGAGTATAATTTTTCCAAAGTTATCAAGAACCTGGAAGAAAAGTATACCGGCTTCGCCGAGGTGACTTTGGAAGAAGGCGAAGAGGGCTTTTTAACGCAATTGTATACCGACAAAAGCCTTGACGTGAAGATGCTGTCCGCCGCCCCGGAAATGGAAATGTTCTATCAAAACCAGTGCTGTCGCTTAATCTCCAAGAAGGGCGATAAAAGCGCTTTGGCGATTTTTAAGAAACAGGATTTCAAGTTCCAGCTGGTGAAAACCACTTTCGATTTCATCGGAAAACGCGGAGTTGCGCCCGTGAATCCTGAGCAATGTTTTTTATACCATTTGTTGATGGATCCGACGATTACGCTGATCACCTGCGACGGGAAAGCCGGAACGGGCAAGAATTTTGTGGTCGGCATGGCCGGACTGGAGTTACTCGACAAACAAGCAATCTCAGCAGTAGAATTTTACCGCCCGCAGAGCGTGGTCGAAAAGGGTATGGGATATTTACCGGGTACCAAGGAAGATAAATTTAGTCCATGGAGTCGCCCGATATTTGATACTTTTTCGCAGTTCAAGGGCGAGGATTCATACAACGGCCAAACTCCCGCGAGAGGTAAAGGAGGTGCAAAAGTACCGGTCAATCGTCCGCTGAATGAAATGACCCAGCAAAAGATACCGCAATGGTTCAAGAATATGTTGGATGGGGGTATAATCGAAATTCTGCCGCTGACGTGGATACGTGGACGCTCAATATCCAACCGGCTCATGGTCGTTGATGAGGCGCAGAATATTCATCCCAAGGTCGCAAAAACAGCGGCCACGCGAGCCGCGATGAACACCAAGGTTGTATTTATCGGTGACCCCGGGCAGATTGACGAACCGGCTCTGGATAGCACCAACAACGGCCTCGTTCATGTCATTGAACGGATGAAAGGCCAAGAGTTTTTTGGCCACATCACCTTGATCAAGAGCGTACGATCGCCGATGGCGGAAGTTTGCGCCGACCTGCTTTAAGATAACACCCCAATCCCGGGCAACCCCATGTTGCCCGGTTTTTTATTAATAAAAAGGCCCTACTTTTGTTCGGTAGGGCCGGGAGAGAGAAGTAGTTTGCCGATAGCCTTGATCAGTCGGCTGGGTCTGATAGGCTTTTCCAGGACTTGCAACAAGATACATCTGGCAGAGAGAGAATTAATAGCTATCCAGTCCTCATCTCGCTTGGTACCTGTCACAAGGACGACCCGTAACGGCCGGTTTTGGTTCAACATCCTGTTTACCATTTCCGCGCCGGTGATTCCCGACATATTCATGTCGGTAATCACGATGTCGTAGCTTGAATCAAGCCGATAAAGACTAAGGCCCTCCTCGCCGCTTGCCGCTTGCGTTACGTGAACAGCGGTGCTGGATAGAGTCGATTCATACAGCTCCCTGATACCTTGCTCATCATCGACGACTAAAATTTTTAACATTTTCTCCTCCTTTTAGGATTTTCTTTTTATATCATATTTATAATGTTTTGTCAATGGTTAGCTATATTTTCATTTTAAAAGAAATTGCCTTACAATATATATATGAAATCATCTTCGCGCGCTAAAATCGGCAACCGCAAGAATAGCCCGGCCTACCGCACGCCGGCGGTATTTCGTTATCGTGCCGGATTAAAAACCGCGCAAGCTAAAGCGATCAATTTGAAGAATAAACCATATAATAAATAACAGATCCTTCGACGAGCTCCCTTCAACAAGTTCAGGGCAGGCAGGACAAGCTTACAAAAGAACAGTTAACAAAAAGAAAAGAGTATTATTATTTTTCAACTCGTAGTGAGTTTATCGAACTATGAACATAAGTAAACTAGGAAAACTTCTTGCCACCGAACCCAAGTATCGTTTCAAGCAGGCCTTTAGCGCGATATTCAAGGATTTGATTGCTGATTGGGACGAGGCTTCCAGCTTGCCCATCGCCATCCGTGAACAGCTTAAAGAAAACTGTACGCTCGGGATTGATGCTGAAATAACCAAAAGCGCCGACGGCACCGAAAAAGCTCTGATTAAATTTGAGGATGGGCTGGCGGTGGAAACGGTCTTGATCAGCCACCGCGATGGTCGTCATACCGTTTGCGTCTCTTCGCAGGTCGGCTGTCCGATGGGCTGTCTGTTTTGCGCTACCGGTAAGATCGGTTTCCGCCGCAATCTGACGCGTGAGGAAATTGTCGAGCAGGTAGTTTTTTTCGCCCGCCGGCTACGCCATAGTGATTCCTTCAATGTTTCGAATGGTAATGCAAAAAATATTGATGCAAATGAAAATGTTCGATTAAGCGAGCCTGGCGGGCAGGCCCGTCGTCTGAAGAAACAAAACAGTAAAATAACCAATGTTGTTTTTATGGGTATGGGTGAGCCGTTCCTAAATTATGACAATGTGCTTGGTGCGATTAAATTTTTAAATGACGAAAATACTTTGAATCTGGGAGCGCGTCGTTTTTCTATTTCCACCGCCGGCGTGACGCACGGCATCAGAAAACTGGCCGAGGAAAAAATGGAAATCAATCTGGCTTTTTCGCTTCACGCGTCGGACGAGGAGACCCGCAACCGCATCATGCCGATCAACAAAAAATATCCTCTGGATAAAGTCTTGAAAGAAATAAAAAATTATACTGAAAAAACCCGTCGGCGAGTGATGTTTGAATATCTGATGATTGACGGCTTGAATGATTCGCCGGAGCAGGCGGAGCAGTTATCGCGCTTGCTCAAAGGTATGCTCGGCTTTGTCAATTTGATCTCGTACAACGCGACCCGCCTCAACGGCTCGCCTCGCGCAAGCGTCGGCGGAGCGGGCGGGCAGGCAGGAGTGTTCAAAAGTTCGCCGCCGGAGCGGATTAAAAAATTCAAGCAAATCCTCGGGAAAAATCGTCTGTCGGTCTTGGAGCGCCATCGCTTCGGCGAGGGCATTGAGGCCGCCTGCGGGCAACTGGCAGGGAAGAAAATAAAGTAGTGAACAAACCCCCTGGTTGCTAGAAAATTATTTTTTTATAATTTGAAAAGTTAATATTAAATTTACAATTATCAATTTACAATTTACATTGAATTATCAATAATAAAATTTTCAAATTTGCAACATTGAAAATTTATTGAAAATTGCCACCGCCTTGGCGGGGTCCCGCTGAGGCGGGAAAAATTGGAACTTGAAAATTTGGATTTGGTAATCATATGAGACCAAAAATTGGTGCCCATGTCTCCGCGGCCGGCGGATTATATAAAGCGATAGAGAATGCCCAAAAAATCGGCGCCGAATGCGTTCAGATTTTTGGCGCGAGTCCAAGGACTTGGCGCGGTGTTCTGCCATCGGCCGAGCAGGTAAAAAAGTTCCGTTCCGCCGCGGCCGCGGCTGGCATTAATCATATATACTTGCACGCCAGCTATTTGGTAAATTTAGCGAGCGCCAAAGCTTATAATCGCGAACAGTCAATTTTAAGTCTGATTGATCATTTGCGGATCGCGGACCTGTTGGGCGCGCGCGGCCTGATTTTTCATCTCGGTTCATCAGGTGTTGGCGGTGATGTAAACGCGGCGAAGAAATATACGATTGAGGGCATAAATAAAATACTGAAGGTGGTGTCTGCCTCGCCGGCAGGCGGGTCTGGCAAAGCGAAATTGATTTTAGAAAATTCGGCCGGCGGCGGCGCCAAGCTGGGGTTAACTTTTCACGAAATCGGCGAGCTGTTCCATGGCGCCGCGTCAGAGCGGCTCGGTATCTGTTTTGACACCGCGCACGGCTTTGAGGCCGGCCTGATTGACGACTACACGCCGGAAAAAACAAAAAAGTTATTTGCCGAATTTGATCGCGAAATCGGACTGGAACATCTCATGGCGTTGCACCTTAATGATTCTAAAACCGCCTTTGGTTCGCATCATGACCGGCACGAGAATCTGGGCGAAGGTCAAATCGGACTTGCCGGCTTTAAAAATCTGGCAAGCGATAAGCGCTTGTGGCAGGCCGACTGGATTTTGGAAGTGCCCGGTTTTGACGATCTTGGTCCGGATAAAAAAAACGTAGATCTGTTAAAAAGCCTATTTGAAAAAAATTAATAATTAGCTCATAATTACCTATACTTCTGTAAACTAATAATTTAATGAAAACATATGCCGGAAGATATTATTATCACTTTAAAAAAGCAGCATCAGGAATTAAAAGGCATCCTCACTGGCATCAAAGATAAATTGCATACCGCCGCGCTGGATAGCCTGGATATTTCGGCGCGGCTCGTTAATTTTAAAAAAGCCTTGGCCAAGCATCTGGAACTGGAAAATAACATTTTTTATCCGGAGCTCCTGAAAAAAATGAAGGAGCGCAATCTGGAAGTCGGTGGTACGGAATTATTTATCGGTGAGATGAAGACTCTAGAGCGGGAGATTGTTGATTTTTTGAGCAAATATGATGAACCGAAGAAGATTGAAGCCAAGCTTGACCGGTTCAAACCGGAATTTGATTTTATCATTTCCTCTTTGATGATACGCGTCACCTCGGAGGAAGACAGCGTCTATCTTTATTGGTAGTGGGTATAATAAATAAAAGATGAGATACAAAAAACGATTCTTGGCGGATCGTTTTTTCGTCTAAATATTTATAAAAAAACGGTGTCCGACACCGAGAATTGAATTTACTATTTCAAATCAATAAGATAAATTTCGCCGTCGGTAAAAAAGGGGTCGCCGGAGGAGTTTTGTCCTAAAACCGGCTCAACGAATTTTTCTTTTTGAAAATTATTAATCAAATCGGTTTTTTTTAAGTCAGCGAAAAGATATTCACGCTCGGTGTCTATGTCCGGGTTAATCTTGTGCGTCACCCACCACTTGATGCCCATATCCAGGCTGGCCGTACCGACATAGATATTTTTTCCACCCTCGGTTTTAAAATTCGTTTTCCAAAATCGCGCGTGGTGGCGCTCGCGGACGCTGTTTTCAGCGGTCGGTTTTTGAAAAGCGAAATCATTTACTTCCGCCTGCCAAAATGATGGCGTCATTGGTGCCCGGTCATAGGCCTGATTCAAGAGAGCGGTTTTGGCGATGCGGAAAATTGATCCGCTGTTTGACGGATCAGCCGCGTACCAGCCGGCCCGTGCAAAGATGCTGTTGATTTCCGCGTCTTCTTTTGCGTAAACAACAAAGGAGAGCGGCTCCTGCGGCGAGCCGTTAAGCATTTCGCTGTAGTGGGATAATTTTAAGTCGGTGAAAGTGCCGAGTAAATTATTTGTAACGATTGGCTGGTTGATCTCTTCCAGACCGGCTAAAGTTATTTTCGGCCATTCAATAAAAGAAAAACCGAGATAGCCGGTCAACATAATGATTAGCACTGCGGCAGTAAGTAATTTTGCTTTAGGTTGAGGCTGGCTTGGCGGCGCGGTTCGCCGGAAGCTTTGCCAGGCGTGAATACTGACGCCGATTAATAACCAGAGACCGCCTAATAAAAACCCCGCCAGGACATCGCTCAAGTAATGGACGCCGAGATAGATCCGACTGGCGCCAATCAGCGTAATCAGCAGTATGATAAAAAAAGACAATTGCAGGCGCCGCCGCCAGCTGGCCATAGTTTTCCAGCAAAAATAAAGCATAAAACCAAAGAAAGCCGCAGCGGCTGTGGCATGGCCGCTCGGGAAAGAGAAGGATGATTCAAAATAAACGCTCTCGGCCGGACGACTGCGGTGAACCAGAATTTTTCCGAGGTAAACAAAAGCCTCACTGCCGATCAGGGTAACCCACAGCGGCAGCAGAAAATCTTTGCGGCTCTTGAGCCAAAAAATTACGCTCGCCCCGAGAGTAAATAAAATAACAAGCTGCGCCTTGCCAAGCATGGTGAGCCAGATAAATATTTTCACCAAGGTCAGATTGCGAAAAGCCGAGGCCAGACTCTCCAGCCGCCGATCAATTTGAATAATAGCGCTGTAATTATGAATCGCCTCCACTACGCCAAACAATTGGAACAAGAGATAGATAAAAGCGATGGCCAGCAAGGTGAAGGGCAGACCGAAAAAATTCTGCCTGTCAATTCGGCGTTTAAGGAATGCAAAGAAGCGAGGGAAGCGCGCCACGATTTTTTTGACCTCCGGATTTTCGGCGATGGCGCCGGCGACGGAAATCCAAATGGATTTAGCGAGCGCGAAAAGCTGGGGACCGCGCTTGATTAAAACGCGCTCCAGCAGGTAGAAAAAAATAAATAAGGTGAAAGCAGCCAGACCCAAAAGCTCTGCCCGGGTGGTCCAGAGCTTGACCGTATCCCAGGCGGCGCCAAAAAAGAAACCCAGGTAAAAATAAAAAAACACCCAGGCGGCGACGCTGAAAAAATTCAGCAGTAAAAATTTTCCGCGTTTCATGCCGGAAATTCCGGCAATAAATGGGATAAGAATTTTCAGCGGGCCGATGAAGCGTCCGATAATTACGCTTTTGGCGCCGTGTTTTTTGAAAAAATCTTCGCCGCGGGCAAGGTTGGTTTGAGCAAATAGGCCGCTCTGTTTGGAGAACATTCCAGAGCCCTTGCGGCCAAGATAAAAGCTCAAAGTCTCGCCCAAAAAGGCGCTGGCGAT
>Ga0265292_1002068_pt1 | contig 15020 bp, 15 predicted proteins | sample Munlanlewell296A_FD_189080 | JGI IMG/M metagenome (GOLD analysis project Ga0265292, IMG submission 189080) | Leachate microbial communities from a municipal landfill in Southern Ontario, Canada - Leachate well 296A | ecosystem: Engineered > Solid waste > Landfill > Unclassified | place: Canada...
TTCATACAGCAACTCCTGCTTCTTCATCTGCAAGAATAGAAGCATAGCTGAAGCATGCCCTTATATCTTCGTCCGTGATATTTGGGTAAGCTTTCTTAATTCCTTCAAAATTTTCTCCTGCAGCAAGGAGATCAAGAATTATATGAACTGGAATTCTTGTTCCCTTTATACAGGGTTTGCCGCTGCATATCTTTGGGTCCGATACTATCCTCTCAACTAACTTGTACATTCTTCAACCCTCCTTTCCGCTTATTATTATCATCTTAACATGTTAGGTATTCCTTAAATATTCCCCCTCAGAATCTCAACCTCGTACTACCCGCCTAACACAAACAATTGCAATGCAAACCGTTTACCTGCATATTCAGGCTCTTCCAGATTTTGCTATCTTCTTTACACAAGGCTATTTTCATTTGTTTATCATGCTGTCTTATTGCCTGGATGATTGTTCTGAACATTGCCAGGCGGTGTTCTTCAGGATATCTTAGTTTTGACCCATCGTTAACTAATCCGGAATTGATCTTTAAAAGTGATGATTCTGGAAAGCGAGAACTGATGTGCGAAGCAAGGCCTTTTGAGGGGCGATACTCACCTATGGTGATTCGTTCGGGTTTGACGTAAGAGAATATCTTTTTTACGAGATCAACATAATCCTCTTTCCACGTTGAATAAAGGATAACCGGGTCTATCCTTAAACGTATCTCATATCCCGCTTGCTGCAACTTCCCCGCCGCTTGCAACCTTGCAGCGGGGGAAGCAGTTCTATGTTCAAGTTGCTGGTAAACCTTATCAGTGTTAATGCTGAAAGACATTATCGACCGACCCCCATGATTCAAATTCAATAAAGAATCTACCTTGGCGCTTTTTGTAAGGAAAAGCAGCTTTGTCTTGTAGGTTTCCTCTGCAGCAAATGGGATGATTTCTTCAGCAAATCCTGTTACATCTTCAACTGCCAGGGGGTCACATAATTCACCGAGATTCAAAATCCTTAGAATCTCCGGAATATTTGCTTTGTCAAATCTGATTATTTCCCGGAACATTTTGTCATAATTCACAAAGTGGGTTGAAATCGGCATGGTACGAAAGGTGAGATAGAGATAGCAGTACTCACACCAGAAATTACAGTTGTTATAAGCAGTTAATTTATAAAACTTTGCACATCTGCCGATTGGATGCTGAAATTGATCTATAAAAGAACTTGTTCGGTTTCTTAATAAAAGCACTCCACGTTCAGCCCTGAGCTTTTCTGTCCCCTTTGATCCGTTCAGAGCCGGCATTTTATCGAGCCACTGAAGAGGCAATTTTGCTTTTTTGGATATTTTCTGAGCTCTCAGCTCATCACAATGTCCGCGAATTGCCCAGAGTTCAGAAACAAGAGGTTCTCTATCCGGGGTTAGCGTATAAGCCTCCTCTGCTTCAGAAATCTGCAATATGCATTCGTTGTTTTTATTTAAATGGTTTTGTCGATAAAAGATCTTCATCATTAATCCTCAATTTTCCAGATTTGCTATATAGTTTAAGTCCCTCGAATCCCTTCAATAATTCTCTTATAGCCTTGTAATAATCGCCAGTCTTATACCGACAGAAAAACTCTTGCATAGCTGTAAGCTTTACAAATTTTCTGGTGAGGGTCGACGCGGGGTCATCGACGCGGGGTCAGGTCTTGTTTCTTGCATTTCGCATTTTCCAGTCAAATCAATTCTCCCGCTCATAAAGCTCAATGACTCCCATTATCTATATTCCTCTCAAACGACTGGGAAATAACAGCATAGGTGTTTAGGCTGAAGACTGAAGGCTGAAGTAAACTAAAAGCCTTTCACCAGCCACCTTCAGTCTATCCATGTGAGCACCCGAGTTGTAGCCCGTCAGTATGAGACTCTTTCTCTTCATTTTTCCAACTCGCGCCTGAACCCGATCGGCTTTTTCTTCGGCTCATCCGGTTTCATAAGTTGCCTTATCGCATCAAAGACAACTTTGAACTGTGCGTCGTATTTCTTTTCCATTTCGACAAGTTTCCGGGCAAGGTCTTTATGGGTCGACAGCATCTCCCGAAGCTTCACAAACGCCCGCATGATCTGAATATTTACCTCAATCGCCCGGTCGCTATTTAGCACAGTGGAGAGCATTGCAACTCCCTGCCCGGTGAAGACGTAGGGATTATAGCCTCCAAGATGTTTGCGATACCATGGAATCAATCTCCTGATCATTCAGTTGAAACATAAAATCGTCCGGAAATCGTTTCATGTTCCGTTTAACCTGCTCCCTTAGCCGAATCGGTTTGACATCGTAAAGAGATGCCAAATCTTTATCAAGCATGACCTTATGGCCTCGAATCAGATAGTTTTTTTCTCGATTATTTTGACGGGAATAAGTTCTTTCATTTATTCTCCATGTCTCCTGCTATCCAAATGCCTCTGTAGTGAGAAAAGCGCCCGGCCAAAGGCGGCGAGAGGGATGGATATTGTGATAAATGGAAATGATAAACTGCTTAGGCTTCTTAAGGAAATTAATCAAATTAATGGCTTGCGCGATCACTTTCTAACCGGTCCCCTTCGAGTCAAAAAAGTGATTAATGATAATACGTTATGCCTATCAAAGACAAGAACTATTTGCTTTATGCAATCCGAAAATGTTTTTGTGCTGTGTCAAGAGATAGGAAGTCCTGCTGAATGCGCCGATCTAATCGAGTCTGTCAGTTAGAAACAAAAATCCGCAATAGCTTCATCTCACGCACCTGCAGACTTTCAAGTGTACATGGAAAATTCGGATGATGTGCCTGATCTGAGGTGTTTAGGGGGAAAGTGAGATAGGTCTTGAATGATACGAAATCTATCATCCAATGTGAAATCTTGAACTGCCGCTACCTGACCTGTCAGACAACGTCGGTTGAAGTAATCATAAAGGATTCATCAATTTATTGCACCGGAGTTTTCGAGTAACTCTTTTTTTAAAGGGAGGGAAAAACAGAATTTACTCCCTTTGCCATATTCACTTGTTACCCATATCTCACCCTTATGGAGTTCCACATATCCTTTCGTGATGCTAAGACCGAGACCGGTGCCTTCATACTGACGTGATAATGTGGGATCCACCTGAACAAACTTATCGAAAATATTTCCTAAATCCTGTTCTTTTATGCCGATTCCCGTATCCTCTACACAGACTTCCGCGAATGCAGGTATCACTCCGGGCTTAATATTTATAGCCGAGGGTTTTGCACTTATAGTAATCCCGCCCTTATGTGTGAATTTAACCGCATTGGATAGAAGATTCGTTAAAATACGTTTGATCTTGTCCTCGTCACCGTAAATAAAAGGGAGATCCTTGTCTGTTTCGATGTTAAGTGTAAGTCCCTTTTGTTTAATTATAGAGTCAAAGGTCATAGTGACGGCCTCAATTAACGACTTCAGATCAAGCTCCCGGACTTCTAATTTTAGTTCCCCGCACTCCATCTTCGATATGTCGAGGAGGCTATTTATTAGCTGCAAGAGATGCCTGGAATGTAAAGCAACCTTCTTCAGGCTCTTCTCCTGCTCTTCGTTAACAGGCCCGTCAACCTTGTCTAATAATAGGTCCGTGTAGCCGACGATAGAACTCATAGGAGTTTTGAGTTCATGGGATACGTTTGCCAGGAAAGAGGATTTCAATTTGTCCAGTTCCCTGAGTTCTATTTTATCCTTTTCCAATTGCGCTATGAGCCTGGTCCTTTCCGCCACATTTGTCTGTAATTGCCTTTTATCATCGGATATCACCAGATAGACCTCATATATCCATATAAAGAAGAGCGTCAAAGTGGCTACCAAAAAACGGCTAAAGGTGTTAAGGCTTCCGCCAATGGCGTCAAGATGAAGATTCTTCCAAACAACCAGGTTACCTGTCGGTATAAGAATATGCTGCAAAATATGGCCAAAGGACCTGGAAATGGAAAACAAAAAATAGGTTGAGGAAAGCCCTATCATATATCTCCACAGCACATTGCCTTTGTCTCTTTTATAGAGTTTGACACTGGTAACGAGGCACAATGTCGAGAGTACAATAAATATAACGTTGCCTGCAATTTCTGTAAATAAGATCGGGAACAATGGCAAAAGAGCCGCTGTTGAAACGAGGCGCTCTTCAGGCCCCTTTTGAAGATTCTCTCTCAGCCAGATATAAAAAAATAACATGGCTATATTCAGCAATATAAAATCGAGTCTTCCGGCGTAATAGAAGTATTCCGCGCCTTCAATTGTTATTTGTCGTGCAAAATAGTGCCATCCCTCAGTATTGCCTATTATCTTTGATTTCTCTATCCACAATGCCTCCGCGATACGGCCGATGATTACATTTGCATTCCATAAGGCATGAAATATCGCGGCGAGAAAAAGATATTTCCATCTCCTTTCTTTATACAAACCCCGACGGATAAAAGCCCATAAAACAATAATCAATGCGACAAAACAAAAGACAAGCGACAGCATGTGGACGTAAATTGCGGGATACTCGTGGGGTACGAAGGCCCAGGCATTTACGGGCATCAAGACGAGAAAAGACAGAGGGAATAAAACCCGGATAATCTTTACGTAGGTTACCTCAAATTTTCTTAACAAGACTTTTTCAGCATGTCCGTACTTGCCGGATATAACGAGTGGGTTTATTCTTTTAATGACGGATTTGCAAGATGAGATTCTGAGGAAGCTTTGCCTTTTATCTTTATAATTCTACCCTGTACCTCAAGTCTGCCTTCTGAAAATAACCGGATTGCCTCGGGGTAAATTTTATGTTCGAGTTTCAATATCCTTTCGGAAAGCGTTTCTTCCGTATCTTCATGATAGACGGGGACGGCGGCCTGTATGATTATCGGTCCGGTGTCCATGCCTTCGTCGACAAAATGAACGGTACATCCCGAGATTTTTACGCCGTATTCGACCGCCTGCTTCTGGCTGTGCAATCCGGGAAAGGATGGGAGAAGGGCGGGGTGGATATTCATTATCCTGTCGGGAAAGGCGTCTATCAGGGGTTTGCCGACGATCCTCATGAAACCGGCTAAAACAACGAGCTCCACGTCTCGTTTCCTGAGTTCATCGGCGATCATTAAATAAAAATCATCTTTTGTTTTGCAATCCTTGGGCCTGATGACAAGAAATTCGATGCCGTGTTTCCCGGCGCGTTCAATTGCAAATGCGTTAGGATTATCGACTATCAGAAGGCGTATTTTAGCGTTGAGTCCGCCTTTTTCGATTTCATCGATAATGGACTGAAAATTCGAGCCGCGTCCCGAGGCAAGTATGCCAAGATTGAGATTCGAAGAGGTTTTTACGGACATCTACAACCTTATTTCTATATGCGCCTTTTCTCTTAAATCCTTGATAAGGCTTTTATACTTTTCCATAAACTGTTGTTCCGTCAGTTGTTTCCTTATGTTTTCTTTTATATCTTCCGTGCTCTGCGCTGATGATTTGTCTTCGAGCTTGACGATATGAAGCCCCTTTTCCGTCCAGAAAGGCAGGCTGATATCTCCTATCTTCATTTTGGAAAACGCCTCGATAAATTCTTTAGCAAGAAGATTTTTCTTCACATAACCGAGATCGCCGCCCTGCTTTCCCGAAGGGTCTTCTGAAAGTTCCTGCGCAAGTTTTGAGAAATCTTCACCGGACTTCAATCTCTGAAGGATGAGAGACGCCTTTTCTTCTGCAGCTTTTCTTTCGGCGTCCTCCTTGGGTTTTTTCAGGAATATCTGCCTTATTTTAAAAGACTCATCATTAATAAGATTTGTCTTATATGTGTCAATCTGACTTTTTATTTCATCATCGGAAACGACGATCTTGCTTCTGACCTGTTTATTTAAAAACTGGTTTACCAGAATCTGTTCGGACATGGATTTTTTGTAGTTCCCGATATTCAAGCCTTCCTTCGCCAGATTTTCCTCGAGAGATTTATCGGTCAATGAATATTTCTGTTTTATATTTTCTATGGCCTCTTTCACCTCTTCCGGCGATACATCAAGGCCGGTCCTTTTTGCCTCCTGCAACTGTAGCCTCATATCGATTAATTTATCAAGGAATACGGCCTCATTGTTTTTGAAGACCCTCATACGGTCTTCTTCACTCAAAGCCTTCATCTGTTCCGTTGACTCATATTCCATCATCTTATAAAGCTCGCTCCATGTGATGACCTCTTTGTTGACTACGGCAACAACACGGTCAAGGAGCACGGCGGCATGCGATGCCTGAAACAGGATACACACCAGAATGAATGATATGAATATGAGACGATGTTTGTTCATGTGAATTATTTTTATAACACAATATCAAATGTAAACACAAGAAGGCCGGAATTCAGCCTTACAGCCTTAAGCTGATGCTTATATTATGTTGAAAGGTATTTTTAAATTGTGGTAATATAGCATTAACCCTCCGGACGGAGGTTTTTTTTTCATGAGATACTTTATATATTTTATGCTAAAACTTTAGAATAGAGTATAGCTTTTTTCGGAAGCTGACCAATCGTCACTGAAAAAATGAAAGAACGTAACAACATAGAAGAGACCCTTCAGGACATGATGAATAGTTCTGCAAAGGAAAGGGAGAATATCATAAGCGTCTTCCAGAGTATTCAGGAGACCTTCGGCTATATACCTGAGAAAGCTGTGAATCTTGTCTCAATAAGGCTCAGTGTCCCGGCAAGCCGGTTATTCAGTATCATTACCTTTTTCCCTCAGTTCCATTTGAAACCCACCGGAGAGAATATCATCACTGTATGTCGCGGTGCGGCGTGTCACGTGAAAGGTTCAGAGAGGTTGCTGAACAGAATTTTGATAGAACTTGGCATCCCTCCCTCTGAGGATACCACGGAGGATTTCAAATTCACGGTCGAGAAAGTCAACTGCGTAGGGGCATGCAGTATGTCGCCGGTTGTTCTGATAAACAATGAAGTCTGCGGGAAGATGACATTTAATACATTGAAGAAAAAGATAGGGAAGATAAGATCAGGTGAATAAGAGGATTGAGATAAAGGTTTGTACAGGCATAGGCGGCGTTGCGGCTGGCGGGGAAGAGGTTTTTTCAGCTTTTCGTGATGCCCTGTCATCAGCAGGCATTGAGGCGGCGTATGGTGAAAGATGCTCTGCGCATAGAGTCGGATGCAAAGGTTTCTGTGCCAGGGACGTTCTTGTTGATATTGTTATTAATGGAGATAAGACTACCTATCAATATGTGAAGCCTGAGATGGTGGATAGGATCATCAGGGAACATATTGTCGACGGGAATCCTGTTGCCGACTGGGTTGTGGGAGATGATTATGAACAATATTATGAAAAACAGCAAAGGGTTGTGCTTTCAGGTTGTGGCGAGGCTGACCCAGAGGATATAGATATATATCTGAAAAACGGCGGTTTTGATGCCCTGCGGAAGGCGCTTGTTGAGATAGCTCCCGAAGAAATAATTGCGACTGTAAAAAATTCCTATCTGAGGGGAAGAGGAGGGGCAGGGTTCCCTGCAGGTCTGAAGTGGGAGCGCTCTTTCAGAATCAAGTCAGACGTCAAATATGTCGTCTGTAACGGTGATGAGGGCGACCCCGGAACTTTTAAGGACAGAGCTCTTATGGAGGGTGAACCATATGCAATAATTGAGGGGATGATTATTTGCGCGAAGGCGGTCGGATCTCACAGCGGATACATTTATTCAAGGGGTGCATACACATCATCTGTGCGGCACCTTCAGACAGCTATAGACAAGTGCTATAAGAAAGGACTTCTCGGCAGAGATATCTTGGGGGCAGGTTTTGATTTTGATCTGAGGCTTTTTAAGAGCGCCGGAGCTTTTGTATGCGGTGAAGCCACAGCTCTCCTCCATACTATTGAGGGCAAACGCGGCATGCCTACACCGAAGTTCTGGTCCGCAGCTGAAAAAGGATTGTGGGACATGCCGACGGTTGTTAATAATGTCGAGACGTTTGCAAGCATCCCCGGTATCATCTTGAAGGGAGCATCCTGGTACAAGAATCTCGGTATTGAGAACAATGGTGGTACAAAGGTATTCGCACTTACAGGAAAGGTCAAGAACACAGGGCTGATAGAGGTGCGTTTCGGCACATCCCTGAGAGAGATAATCTTTGACATCGGAGGCGGCATTGAAGGCGGCAGGAGATTCAAGGCAATACATATCGGCGGTCCCTCGGGAGGATGCATGTCTGAAGAATCTCTCGATATTGAAATAGACTATGAGCAGATTGCGTCAGCCGGCGCCATTATGGGATCGGGTGGTCTGATTGTGCTGGATGAGAATGATTGCATTGTGAACACTGCAAAGTTCTTCCTGGAATTTACTCAGGCTGAGTCATGCGGAAAATGCACTCCCTGCAGGGTAGGGACAAAGAGGATGCTTGAGATAATGGAAAGGATTACTGCGGGAGAAGGCAGGGAAGGAGACATAGAACTGCTCGAAGAGCTTGGTCATTATATAAAGGCGACTTCGTTGTGCGGACTTGGGATGACAGCTCCCAATCCTGTCTTAAGTACGATCAGGTATTTCAGACATGAATATGAGGCTCACGTGCAGGGCAAAAAATGCCCTGCGGCAGTCTGCAAGTCGTTGATCACATTCACTATTCTTGAAGACATATGCAAAGGATGCGGATCATGTAAACGGGTGTGCCCTGCTGACGCGATACGGGGTATACGCAAGATCCCTCACAGGATAGATCCCGGCTTATGCATTAAATGCGGCTCCTGTTTTGAGGTATGCAAATTCAAGGCGATATTAAAAGCATGAGGAATGTTACATTGCTTATGGTGATCTCATGGTAACGCTTAAGATTGACGGAAGAAAGATTTCTGTCAGGAAGCTGACGACTATCCTGGATGCGGCGCATAAGCTTGATATCCCCATCCCTACCTTATGTCATCACCCCGAGATCAGTCCGTTTGGCGGGTGCAGGTTGTGTATCGTTGAAGTTAAAGGCATGCCGAAACCTGTTGCGGCATGTACAACGTTTGTTCAGCAAGGCATGACTGTAACAACATCCAGTCCGTATCTTGAAAAATTGAGGAAGACAACGCTTGAGCTTCTGCTGTCCGATCATCCTTCTGACTGTATGTTTTGTGAAAGGGCCGGCGACTGTAAACTGCAGGAGCTTGCATATTTCTATGGAGTCAGGGAGAAGAGATTTGCCGGAGAAAAAAGGCCGAGTATTAAAAAAGATGAAAACCCTTTTATTGAACGTGCTATGGACAAGTGCATACTCTGCGGTCTTTGCGTCCAGGTATGCGATGAAATAGAAGGTGTTAATGCGATAGATTTTGCGTACAAGGGGTTTAAGACAAGGGTATGCGCATCATATGAAAAAGACCTTAACTGCGAGTTTTGCGGCCAGTGTGTGGCTGTCTGCCCTACGGGAGCGCTTACCGGAAAGATGTGGGCCAGGAGAGGGAGACAGAATTTCAGGGAGGTCGATACGGTCTGTCCTTATTGCGGCTGCGGCTGCAATATAACGCTCTTTGTAAGGCGTAATGAAGTTATAAGGATTTCTTCTAAAGAAAATACCATCAATAAAGGGTGGCTCTGCGCAAAAGGGAGATTCGGCTATGAATTTATCAAAAGTCCTGACAGACTGAAAAAGCCCTTAATCAGGATAGAACCAAAAGATCGTTCGGCGAACGATTCCGCGTTCTGCAGTCCGCAGTCCAAATTTACCTCATCCCTCGTTCCTCATCCCACGTCTTTGTTTAAAGAGGTAGAGTGGGATGAGGCCCTGGATTATATCGCATCAAGGTTAAAAGAAATAAAGGATAAATACGGGCCTGACGCAATAGCCGGTCTTTCTTCCGCGCGATGTACGAGCGAAGAAAATTATCTTTTTCAGAAATTCATGAGGGCTGTAATCGGAACGAATAATATCGACCATTGCGCAAGATACTGACATAGCTCAACAGTGGCCGGTCTGGCCGCGGTTTTCGGTTCGGGAGCAATGACGAATTCCATATCCGAGATTGAAAACCACGACGTCATATTTGTGATAGGGTCCAATACGACGGAGACCCATCCCATCATCGGCCTCCAGATGAAAAAGGCCGTAAGAAAGGGCGCTGAGCTGATAGTGGCTGATCCGAGGAAGATTGATCTTGTCAGATTTTCGAGCTTGTGGCTGCAGCACAGACCCGGAACGGACGTTGCCCTGCTGAATGCCATCATGCATGTGATAGTAAAAGAGGATTTTATTGACAGAAAGTTCATTGATGAACGGACGGAAGGCTTCGGGTCTTTTATGAAATCTCTGGACGAATATACGCCCGAGGTCGGAGAACGCATAACAGGCGTTCCAAAGGATAAGATAGTGAAGGCGGCCCTCTTATATGGGAATGCGGTAAGGCCGGGGATTTATTACACCATGGGAATTACCCAGCATACTCATGGAACGGACAATGTTTACAGTATTGCAAATCTGGCTTTAATGACCGGAAACCTTGGTAGGGAATGCACGGGCGTCAATCCTCTCAGGGGACAAAATAATGTCCAGGGCGCTACTGATATGGGATGTGTCCCTGATATGTATCCGGGCTATCAAAGGGTCAATGTCCCTGGTGTGAGGGCAAAGTTTGAAAAGGCGTGGGGTGTGAAGCTTTCAGAGAAAATGGGCCTCACCGCCACGGAAATGACCGGGGCCGCACTCGCCGGCGGTCTTAAGGCAATGTATATTATGGGTGAAAACCCCGTGTTAAGCGATCCCGATATGAAACATACGATAAAAGCATTAAAGAATCTTGATTTTCTGATCGTTCAGGATATATTTTTAACCGAGACTGCGGAGCTTGCAGATGTTGTGCTGCCTGCAGCATGTTTCGCGGAGAAGGATGGGACCTTCACAAATACGGCGCGTATGGTCCAGCGCGTAAGAAAGGCCGTAGAACCGCCGGGTGAGGCAAAGGCGGATTCTTCCATTATTATTGAAATGTCAAATAGAATGGGATACGAAATGAGATATAATCTCATAGAAGATGTTTTTTATGAGTCAGGGAAGCTTTGGCCTGCACTGGCGGGAATAACATATAAAAGAATAGCTTATAACGGTATACAATGGCCGTGTCCGACGCCGGACCATCCGGGGACGCAGTATCTTTTTAAAGGAGGATTTCCACGCGGCAAGGCTTCTTTCACTGTCGTTAAATACAGGGCCTCGGAGGAACTGCCGGACGATGAATTCCCCTTTCTCCTCTCGACAGGAAGGCAACTGTTTCAGTATCATACAGGCACAATGACAAGAAAAGTGGGGGCGATCAATGCTATTTCTCCCACTGCATATATTGAGATGCATCCTGACGATGCAGACAGGCTTGGTATCCATAATAATGAAACGGTAACGGTGTCGTCACGGAGAGGGTCCATAGATATTAAGACGTTGATTTCCGGAAGGCCTGCAAAAGGCATGGTTTTTATCCCATTCCATTTCAGGGAAGCTTCCGCGAATGTGCTTACAAATACCGTCACGGACCCCGTATCGAAAATACCCGAATTGAAAGTCTGCGCCGTCAGGATAGAGAAGAAAAAATGAAGACAGGACCCGAAGATTTTTTAGTCAATGTCAATTCGATTTAAAGATATTTAATCGCTAAAAGGAGGGAGTATCATGATGAAGCCTGAAATTTTAAAACAGCAGGGATTATTGCAGGACCTTGATGAAGCAGGTCTAAGCAAAATAGCAAACATAACCAAACAGTTTTCCATTAAAAAAGGGGAACCATTGTTCAAGGAGAAAGAGGATACGCAGGGCCTATGGCTCATACATGCGGGCAAGGTTGAGATTTCGAGGGTCACTGCCGATGGGTGGAGGCAGACTTTGGTTGTCCTGCCTGCCGGACATTTTTTTGGCGAGTTGTCCATTCTTGAGAACAGAAAACATGTGGCGTCTGCAACAGCCCTTGAAGATACGGAAATTTTTCTTATACCGAAAGAAGAGTTCGAGAGAATGATGAAAGAAGACTGCGGACTGGCCCTGCACATCATTAAGAGGATCGCTATAGTTATGAGCAAAAATCTCAGGAGAATGAACGACAAATTTTTGAGCGCATTAATAAGTTATTGATAAGGAGGGTTTAAAAATGCCGCTTGATCCGACGAAAAACGCAGATTGGCAGATTGCGGAAGCAGCCGAAGTGAATATGAAAACGGTTTACCAGCTTGGCGAAGAGTTAGGTTTGGAAAAACAGGAGCTTCTTCCGCATGGTCATTATGTGGCAAAACTGGACTTTAAGAACATCCTCAAACGCCTTGAGAACAAACCTGAAGCAAAATATATCAATGTTACGGCCATAACTCCGACGCCCCTCGGAGAAGGAAAATCTACAACGACCATGGGACTTACACAAGGTCTTGGAAAAAGGGGGAAGAGAGTCATCGCCGCAATAAGACAGCCTTCAGGCGGTCCGACCATGAATATTAAAGGTTCGGCAGCCGGCGGAGGTCTTTCACAATGTATCCCTTTAACGCCTTTTTCTCTCGGATTGACCGGTGATATAAATGCCATTATGAATGCCCATAACCTTGCTATGGTGGCTCTCACATCACGCATGCAGCACGAATTCAATTATACGGATGAGCAGCTCGGAAGGCGCAAACTGAGGAGACTGAATATCGATCCCCGCAATGTAGAAATGAAATGGATCATGGATTTTTGCGCGCAGGCTTTACGGGACGTCATCATAGGCATCGGCGGTAAGAATGACGGCTTCATGATGCATTCCGGTTTTGCCATTGCCGTGTCTTCGGAGATAATGGCTATTCTGGCGGTTTCAAAAGACATGAAAGATATGCGCGAGAGAATGGGAAAGATCGTTGTCGCCTATGACAAGGGCGGAAAACCCGTGACAACGGAAGACCTTGAAGTCGCCGGGGCTATGACGGCATGGATGGCCGAGGCTCTTAATCCCAATCTGATGCAGACTATAGAAGGCCAGCCTGTGCTTGTCCACGCAGGACCTTTTGCAAATATCGCCATCGGACAATCTTCAATAATTGCCGACCGGGTAGGTCTAAAACTTGCCGATTATCATATAACGGAGTCCGGATTTGGCGCGGACATCGGCTTTGAAAAATTCTGGAATCTGAAATGCAGATTTTCAGGAATGAAACCGAATGCCTCTGTCATAGTCGCTACGATCCGGGCGCTGAAATGTCATGGAGGAGCGCCGATCCCTGTTCCGGGAAGACCTATGCCTGAAGAATACGGACATGAAAATGTTGAATGGGTAGAGAAGGGCTGCAAAAATCTTGTACACCATATCGGGACCGTAAAGAAGGCCGGCATCAATCCTGTTGTATGTATCAATGCTTTTTATTCGGACACCGAAAATGAAATAAATGCCGTCAGAAGACTTGCAGAAGCTGCAGGAGCAAGGGTTGCCCTTTCAAAGCACTGGCAGTACGGAGGCGACGGCGCTCTTGAACTGGCGGATGCCGTTATAGACGCATGTAACGAACCGAATGACTTTAAATTTCTGTATGATCTTGCCATGCCGCTCCGTCAGCGAATTGATCTGATTGCAAGAGAGGTATACGGCGCGGAGGGCGCTGAATTTTCTTCCGAAGCCCTTTCAAAGGCCAGGAAAATGGAGGCTGATCCGGATATTTCCAGGCTTGGAACATGCATGGTAAAGACCCATTTGAGTCTTTCGGACAACCCGAATCTTAAAGGCGTCCCTCAGGGATGGAAGCTATTTATCAGGGACATTCTTACCTACAAAGGCGCGGGTTTTGTCGTCCCTGTTGCAGGCGCAATCAAGCTTATGCCGGGGACCGCATCAGACCCCGCATACAGAAGGATAGATGTGGATGTCGAGAGCGGCAAGGTCAAGGGGTTGTTTTAGAACAGGCCCCAATTAGATTAAAATACTAAGCTATGTTTTCGGTCTGTTAATCAAAAGAATTCCTCGAAGCTCTGCTTGGGGTAGTTCATTAGAGAAATGAAACCATGAAAAGGGTCGGCTTTATATATGATGACATATTCCTCCGGCACGAAATGCCTGCCGGTCATCCGGAATCAGCCGAGCGGCTGATTCATATAATAGAAGCTCTAAAATCGTCGGGCCTGTGGGATAAACTCATACATTTAAAACCCAGGGAGGCGTCCGAAGAAGATATCCTTGCGGTCCATACCAAAAGTTATTACGATAAGATAAAGACCTTTACCGGTTATTTCGACTCCGACACCTTTATTTCATCAAGGTCCTTCGAGGCTGCGAAGTTTGCGGCAGGCGCTATGCTTGAAGCCGTCGACAGATGCAAAAAGGGAGAGATCGACAGGGCCTTTTGTGCGGTAAGACCGCCCGGTCATCACGCCGAGGCAGACGGCGCAATGGGTTTCTGCATATTCAATAACGTCGCCGTAGCCGCACGCTATGCGCAGAAAATCGGGTATAAGAAAGTATTTATTATTGATTTCGACGTCCATCATGGTAACGGCACACAGCATATATTTGAAGAAGATGATACGGTCTTTTATTTCAGCACACACCAATACCCGCATTATCCCGGAACAGGCCGGGACACTGAGAGAGGAAAAGGAAAAGGGGAAGGCTGCACCTACAATATCGCCATGCCTTCAGGGTCCGGAGATAAGGATTATATTTTTGCCTATAGAGATATTCTGCCCGGGCTTATTAGGAAATTCCGTCCCGACATTATGCTGGTGTCCGCAGGTTATGATATTCACGCATCAGATACCTTGTCGAGCATTTATATAACGCAGGAAGGAATCAGGCATATTGTAAGAGGGATTCTTCTGCGTTCCACGGCAACATATATGCCTTCGCTCCCCTATGTCTTCGTACTCGAAGGCGGATACGATCTGAAAGCCCTGAGTGAATCCGTAGTAAGCACGATTAAAGAACTGCTTGAAGATTAAGAAGGGGTCAGCCGATCTCTAAATAGAGTCTGTGTATAAACACTAACTCCTCAACAGATAAAAGAAAATGGTAAAATTGCAGAGAAATCAAAAAGGAGGAGGAAGAATTGAAACTGCTGAATGATTTAAAACTGCAATTTGAGAAA
>Ga0265292_1002069_pt1 | contig 15010 bp, 17 predicted proteins | sample Munlanlewell296A_FD_189080 | JGI IMG/M metagenome (GOLD analysis project Ga0265292, IMG submission 189080) | Leachate microbial communities from a municipal landfill in Southern Ontario, Canada - Leachate well 296A | ecosystem: Engineered > Solid waste > Landfill > Unclassified | place: Canada...
AAAAAGTTTAAATTTAATACACTCTCATATAAAAATGACGAGGGTGGTTCAAAGGTTACAGCTGAAGTTGAGTCACTCTCATATAGTATGTTTGGCCAGCAAGCTTTACTTTTTCAAGCAGATTCAAATTTGAAGGATCCAGTATTTAGTGATTTTGATATAACAGATAAAGGCACAATAAAGGCCCGCTTTTCTAGTCTGATTGATCCAAATCTTATTTCATATAAAAAATCACTCGAAGGTTTTGTTAATCAACTCAATCAATAATATGAGACCACTTATCCCTGTCATTCTCATAGCAATCTGTGTCGGTGCATATTATATGTATCTTGGCCCAACATTTTCTGAAATTCAAGACATCACATCAAAAAAGAGTGAATACACTGTGGCATTGGAAAAGATACAGGCACTTTCTGAAAAGCGTGATCAAATGCGTGCAGCATATGATGCTGTCCCACAACCAAGCATGGATCGACTTCAGAAAATAATACCAGAAACATTTAGTTCTGTTGCAATCGCAAATGATATCAATACTGTAGCAGGGCACAGTGGTTTTATTATTCAGGCATTTAAAGTTTCAGAACCACAAGTTGACACTCGTGAAAGAGTAATAGGTCAAACAGCGGGATCAACTTACAAAACCCATCTTGTCTCATTTAAAGTAAAGGGTCAGTACGCTCAGTTTATCCGTTTCCTACGAGAATTAGAGACCAATGCTTTTCTTGCCGATGTTCAGACGATTTCCGCTGTACCAGATCCTACTTCAAAAGATGGTGGAGATATGTATGAATACAGTATCTCTTTTGCATCGTATTCATTACGTTAAATCAATTCTTATTTTATGCGATTATCACAACGACAAAAATTAATTATAGCAATCCTCACTTTCTGTCTGACTGGGTATGTTTTGTATAGTACATTTTCCACTAAGGCCCCAACTATACCTGAATCAGTCCCGTTAACTGATAGTAATATACCAAGCATGACAGTAACAGACTCTCTTCAGGATCAAGATATCCTTGGAGTTGCAAGACTGTTTGATTCGATCACACCTAACACAGCACTGTTTTCTGCAGCGGAGTTTCAAAGTCTAACTGATTCAAATGCTGTTGTCAGCCAAGAGTCTATTGGTCGTCCAAATCCATTTGCAGAGATTGGGACCGATCGTGTTATTTCCACAACAACCTCAAAAACCGTCAAAAAGAAATAATCTTTACAATCAGACATGGATATACTTAATCTTCTCGTAGAAAAAGGTCTCATACAGAAAGACAATATAGAGGCAATATACAAAGAAGCAGCAGAGACAGGGGATACAATAGAGCAAACGCTTCTGAAGCGCGGGATTTTACCGCAAGATATTTTGGCAGTTCAGGGAGAGTATTTTGACGTACCTACTCGTGACCTAACAGGTGTTGAAGTCTCTGGCAAGGTGCTCGAATATATTCCAGAGGAATCAGCTGAACATTATCGTGTTGTACCGATCGGTGTACAGGATGGAGTTCTCGAAGTTGGTATGGTAGACCCAGATAATATCGAAGCGCGTGATGCACTCAATTTTATTTCTTCGAAGATAGAGATGCCATTCAAGATTTTTTTGATTACTGAGACGGATTTTGCTCGGATACTTGCCACATACAAAGGACTTTCCGGAGAGGTATCAAAAGCACTAAATGATTTGGAGACAGAATTAAAAATTGAAACATCGCGGGTAAGTGAAGATGATAAGCCAGATACAGGTGAAAATCAACAAAATGTTGAGGAAACAGAAAGTGGTGGAGGAGTGAAAAAAGGATCAAAAAATACTATTGAAGATGATGCTCCTGTGATCAAGATCGTTGCAACTATCTTACGATACGCAACCGATGGTAATGCTTCCGACATTCATATCGAACCTTGGCGCGAAAATATAAAAGTCCGTTTTCGAGTTGATGGTGTCATGAATACCAGTCTCGTTTTGCCGTTCAAAGTTCATTCTGCAGTAGTGGCACGTATCAAGATTATGTCTAATATGCGTTTGGATGAAAAGCGTAAGCCTCAAGACGGTCGTTTTACTGCACGTGTCGAAGGGCGCAAGATTGATTTTCGTGTATCAACATTTCCAACCTATTTTGGAGAAAAGGTGGTTATGCGACTTTTGGATCAAGAAAAAGGTGTCAAAAAATTGGATCAACTCGGTCTGTCACAAAAAAATATAGATATGATTATGAGTGGTATCAAGCGCCCATATGGTTTGATATTGATTTCTGGCCCAACTGGATCAGGAAAAACAACCACTCTGTATTCAATGCTTAATGAAGTGGATCGCGATCATCAAAATGTTCTTTCTCTCGAGGATCCTATCGAATATAACATCGAAGGAATGTCCCAATCACAAATCCGTGCCGATATTGGCTATACTTTTGCAAATGGACTTCGTACAACATTGCGCCAAGATCCTGATGTGATCATGGTTGGTGAGATTCGAGACAAGGAGACCGCACAGCTGGCAATTCAAGCAGCTCTTACTGGTCACTTGGTTCTTTCAACTATCCACACCAACTCGGCTACAGGTGTCATTCCACGTCTGATCGATATGGGTGTTGATCCTTATCTTATTGCACCAACTTTGGTCTTGGCTATTGCACAGCGTCTTGTACGGGGATTATGCCCAGATGCGGGTAAACCTACACCAATTGATGGTAGTATTAAGATGATGATTGAAAAACAATTTGCCGATTTGCCACCACAATATCTAAAGGAACTTGATTTTACTAACACCATATACAACCTTGAAGCAAGTCCAGACTGTCCAAATGGTACACGTGGTCGTATGGCTGTGATGGAGGTTTTTGAAATGGATAAGGATCTTGAAAGTATTATTCTTAAATCACCGACAGAATTGGACATTATTAAAATGACACGAGCAAAGGGTATGCTTACGATGAAGGAGGATGCTATTTTAAAAGCGATGCATAGACAGATTCCTTTTGAAGAGGTGAGTACCTTGTAGTATACTATACATATGTCAGACACAAATACACCAATCAAAATTCTTATTGTCGACGATGATCACTTTCTTCTCGATATGTATTCTTTGAAATTCAAGAAAGGCGGTCTCGATGTGGATGTTTCAGCAGGAAGTGTGCCAGCGCTTGCAAAGCTACGTGATGGCTCACATGTAGATATTATTTTGCTCGATATTATAATGCCAGGTATGGACGGCTTAGAACTATTAAAGATAATTCGTGACGAAAAACTTATCCCTTCAGCAACTGTAGTTATGTTGACTAATCAGCCAGATGAAATGGATCGTGCCCAAGCGCTTGGTATAGACGGATACATTGTTAAAGCCACAACAATTCCATCTGAAGTTGTTGAACAAGTACTTACTATTTATAAGAATAAACATTCAAAATCATGACAATCGATTATAAACAAACACTTGATAATTTAATATCGATTGTCGTTCAAGAAGATGCGTCAGACTTGCATCTTGCCGAGGGTCGTCAGCCGATTATTCGTGTTTCGGGGTCCCTTACACCTCTTGTAAAAGAGTCACCTCTTTCTCGTGCAGATATAAAAGGAATGCTAGATGAATTACTTGATGCACGAAAAAAGGAGGTATTTCTAGAGGAGAAAGAAATTGATTTTGGATATGATCACAAAGGCGTGGCACGTTTTCGTGGAAATGCTTTTTTTCAACTTGGCAAAATCAGTATTGCACTCCGTCTTATACCAAAACGAATTAAGACACTTGAGGAACTTCATCTTCCGCAGATTCTTGAATCATTTGCAAATAAACAGCAGGGATTTTTTCTTGTGGTGGGACCGACGGGACATGGAAAAAGTACGACGCTCGCTGCGATGCTCGATATGATAAATGAAAGACGTCTTGATCACATTATTACGATTGAAGATCCAATTGAGTACATTTTCGAACAAAAAAAGGCCATTATTGATCAACGAGAGGTGTCTGAAGACACAAAGGATTTTTCTACAGCTCTAAAAAGTATGTTTCGTGAAGATATTGATGTTGTTATGGTTGGTGAAATGCGTAGTGCAGACACAATGGCAACAGCAGTTACTGCTGCAGAGACTGGGCACTTGGTATTTTCAACACTTCACACCAACAATGCAGCTCAAACAGTCGCTCGTATTATTGATAGTTTTAATGCAGAGCAACAAAATCAAATTCGCATCCAACTTTCCGCAAGTCTTATTGGTATTTTTTCACAACGTCTTGTTCCTAGAATTGCAGGCGGGCTTATTCCAGCGTGTGAGTTACTTATAAACAATAGTGCTGTTGCCAATTTGATTCGGGAAAATCGTATTCACGAAATAAATACAGTTATCGAGACTGGTTCAGAGCAGGGGATGATTGATTTGAATCGATATCTTGTCGAGTTGGTTCGGGCAGGAGAGATCACGAGGGAAAATGCATTTTTGTATTCTACCAATCCAAAAGGATTAGATAAAATGATTTAACATGTTGTATTCATATAAAGCACTTACACAGACAGGTGAGACAAAAATTGGCAATATAGAAGCCGTTGGTCTTGATAATGCAATTGGAGTTTTACAAAAGCAAGGTTTGATTATTATTGAAATTAACGCTCCGGAGGAAGACAAGTCTATTGGGCAAATGCTTCCGTTTTTGTCACATGTATCAAACAAGGATGTCGTTATTTTGTCCCGACAGCTTGCAACATTATTTCAAGCACAAGTATCGGCTTTGCGCATCTTCCGTCTTCTAGGCGAGCAGGCCGAAAATTCAGTGTTACAGAGGCATCTACTTGAAATAGCAGATGATATACAAGGTGGTAGTTCAATATCAAAAGCCCTTGCAAAACATCCAGACACATTTACTGATTTTTATGTAAACATGGTTAAGGCAGGTGAAGAGTCCGGTAAACTGGATGAAACATTTAATTATCTTGCCGACTATCTCGATCGTACATACGAGGTGGTTTCAAAAGCACGTAGTGCTCTGATTTACCCTGCATTTGTGGTCCTAACATTTGTTGGGGTCATGGTATTGATGCTTACAGTTATTATTCCAAAAATCAGTGTTATGTTGACAGAATCTGGTCAGGATATACCTATTTATACAAAAATAGTATTAGGCATTAGTGGTTTTTTTGTGCATTATGGTGTTTTTGTTGCAATTGCCGTCATAATCGGTCTGTTTATTCTATGGAGATATTCACTTGATAAGCAGGGCAAATACAACCTTGACTCCATTCGATTACAAATTCCTTATATAGGGAATCTTTACCGAAAATTATATTTATCACGAATCGCAGATAACCTTAATACCATGATTGTAAGTGGTATTCCAATTTTAAGGGCACTTGAAATCACATCATCAGTTGTGGATAGTGAAGTATACAAGCGTATTTTGGATCAAACACTTGCTGAAGTAAAAGGGGGAAGTTCGCTTTCAAATTCATTTTCTGCACACACTGTGTATATTCCGAGTATTATGGTTCAGATGATAAAAGTTGGTGAAGAATCGGGTGAATTGGGGAGTATTTTAAGCACATTGGCTAAATTTTATCAGCGTGAAGTAACAACGGCCGTGGATACGTTGGTCAGCTTGATCGAGCCGGTAATGATTGTGGCGCTCGGTGCCGGTGTAGGTATCTTACTTGCTGCAGTTTTGATGCCGATTTATAATATTGCGGCAGGTGGGGTTTAATTCTAACTATTTTTATGTATAAAAAAGGATTTACATTGATTGAGTTGCTTGTTGTCATTGCTATTATTGGTCTTTTGTCTGCAGTGGTTATTAAATATCTAAGTGAGGCAAAATTTCGTGGAGAAAATGCAGCCATTAAGACAAATTTACATAGTGCTCGTTCACAGATGGATCTAAATTACAGTACAAGCAATACATATAGCGGGTTGTGCACAAGCGATCCAAAACTTGTAACAATATTGCAAGACGCAAGTCTCCGTGGGGCAGGGAACACAACATCGTACGCTTGTAATTCAAATACATTAACATGGGCAATTTCCACACCACTCAAAATTTCTGAAGGAGGAAATACATATTGGTGTGTAGACAGTACAGGAAACGCAAAATCACAAGCTGCAAATCTTTCTTCGGGAGTGATGCAGTGTTTATAGATATCCACAACCCCCCTTTCATTTGCCTCTGTGTCGCCGTATAATGTAGATATTCGTTTGAATAAAACGGTATTCTCTAAACGAGAGATACGGTCGAAATGAAACAATTATAATTTATAAGTTTTTATAAGAATATATATTTATATGACAAAAAAGTTTAATCGAGGTTTTACACTCATTGAGTTGCTCGTTGTTATCGCAATTATCGGTATTCTTTCGTCAGTTGTTTTAGCATCACTTAACACAGCACGAAACAAAGGTAATGATGCTGCGGTTAAGTCAAACTTAAACAACATTCGTGCACAGGCAGAGTTGGTTTATGATACATTAGGTAATTACGATTCAGTTTGTATAGACGGAAATGTCTCTAAGGGTGTAACAGCAGCTGGTTCTGCAGGAGGTGGAGCAGGTGTATGTAATGATACAGGTACAGCATGGGCAGCAGCAGCCCCAACCAAAAGTGTTGCCGGATACTGGTGTGTTGATAGTACAGGTACATCAGCCGCTCGTGTGACTGCTCTAGGCGCAGCAACAGTTTGTCCAGCTTCTTAATTTCGGATAATATTTTGTTGATAAGTAAAAACCAGCCAATAGCTGGTTTTTACTTATCAACAGGTCTCTGTTATTTTGAGTCTATGTTTGGTAGAATAATATATATTAGACTCTATCTAATTTATAATTTATGACTCCCTCAAACCATAAAAAAGGATTCACGCTGATTGAGCTCCTTGTGGTAATCTCGATCATCGGTCTGCTTTCCTCTGTTGTCCTTGCTAGTCTTCGCTCTGCACGTGATCGCGGGAACAATGCTGCTGTCAAATCAAATATGAATAACTTGCGTACACAGGCAGCTATGTATTATGACCAATACAATAATTACGCTGTGGTATGTTCGGATCCTTTGATAATAAGGGGTCGTGATGCCGCAAGTATGGCTGGTGCAAATAACACTACATCAGATATCTGTAACGGTTCATCTGGTGCGTGGGCAGCATCAGTCCCACTTAAAACCGCTGAGGGGAGCAACAACTATTGGTGTGTTGACTGGGCTGGCACTTCAAAGGGTCACCCAAGTGCCCTAGGTTCTGCAACCACCTGTCCGTAGCATCTGTTGCATCTAATTTTAACCAATGGATTCACTATATCTTATCTATATTTTTATTGTAGGTGCATGTGTTGGTAGTTTTATCAATGTAGTAGCATTGAGGTATGGTACAGGATTATCGTCTATATCAGGACGTTCGGAGTGTTTTCAGTGCGGGAAAGAGCTCAGATGGTATGAATTAATTCCAGTTATCAGTTTTTTTATTCAACGTGGAAAATGTCGAGCATGTGGGACATCTTTGCCGTGGAGGTATCTTCTTGTCGAAATGCTTTCTGGCGTATTGTTTGTTGGTATTGCATTACGACAATATTATTACTGGCCAATTTATAGTGGGTTTGAACATGGTCTGCTATTTTCAGTTCTTTTCTTTGTTTTTTATGCAGTTATTTTTAGTTTATTGTTGGCTATTGTGTTATATGATGTCCGTCACATGATCATTCCAGATACATGGGTCTATACATTTATTTTTCTATCTTTATTAAAATTGGGGGCATTTGTTTATTGTAAAGGTTTTATTCTAACAAGAGCAGATTTTTTTGATGTATCGGCGTGGATTATACTGTTTTTACCATTTGCAATTCTTTGGTTCATTTCTTCTGGTAAATGGATTGGTTTCGGTGATGCCAAATTAGCCCTTGGTATAGGCGCATTACTTGGTTTCGTATCGGGCATTTCCTCAATTATCCTTGCTTTCTGGATTGGGGCGGTGTGGAGTGTCGGCATGTTGATTTGGAAACATACAAGACAAGGTAATACTGAAGTGACCCTACAATCCGAAGTCCCTTTTGCACCATTTCTTGTTATCGCCACAGCAATCGTCTTTTTTACACATATTGATGTGTTGAATATCGGTTATCTTATTGACATATTATGATACGTACATATCGTGGTTTTACTGTTATAGAACTTATGGTTACGATTTCAATCATGACAGTCATTATGTCTGTTATTTTGTTTGCATACGGTAAGTTTAGTGAAAAACTATCTCTTAATGCGGCTGTTCAAGAAATATCAATCGCTATCCGTCAAACTCAAACATATGGATTAAGTGTTAAAGAATCCGGAGGTGCTTTTAATGCTGGATACGGTATTTATTTTAATATTACTGATCCAGCGAATTACTATATATTTGTCGATAAAAATAATGATCAAATGTATGATGGAGGTGCATCATGCGCCTCATCAGGTGACTGTTTGGTAGAAAATATTCCCTTACGTAACGCTGTAACATTAAATAGCATTTGCGGCGCAGCATTTGGAGGGTCTTTAAATTGTCCTGCAGATATGAATAGCCCAAGTGGGCAATCTATAAAAGGCATGACAATCACATTTCTTCGCCCAAGTACTGATGCGATAATACGTTTTATAAAAACAGATAATACTTTTTATGGTGGGGTATTCCAGACAGGAAAAGTAAATCTGAGATCAGTTCAAGGATCAACTGTCGGTGTAACTGTTGAAAATACAGGCCAAATATCCGTCCAGTAGCTGTGTGATATACTCATATATAATGAATCACTATTTTAATCAATATTCGTATAGAAAAAATCACACAAGAGGTTTTACATTAGTAGAACTAATGGTTTCAGTTTCGGTCTTTAGTATCGTCATGCTTATCAGTATGGGTGCAATACTGACCGTTGTTGATGCAAACAGAAAATCACAAGCACTCCGAGCGGTAATGGATAATCTTAATTTTGCATTTGAAGGGATGACCCGTGATATCAGATTTGGCGACAATTACCATTGTGGGTCAGCGGGGGATATTACACGACCACTCGATTGTTCTCTTGGTGACAACTCAATAACCATTCGCACTTCAAGTGGCAGTCTTGCAACATATCGTCTGTCTGGTACTCGAATTGTCAAGACAGTCAATGGGACGGATTATTATGTGACTTCTGGCGATAGCACAATACAGTCACTAAAATTTTATGTATCAGGGGCGTATCCTTATGCAGTAGCTAACCCGACTACAGATATGATCCAGCCACAAGTGATCATGGTTGTTAGTGGATATGCTGGTACGAAAGATACATTAAAATCATCATTTAGTTTGGAAACCACTTTGTCACAAAGAAAATTTGATTATTAAAATGAAATATTCACGTCATACAAATAAATCACTCGGTTTTACTCTTGTTGAAACAATGGTTGCAATCTCTATCTTGTCGCTTTCCTTACTTGGAATTTTTACAGCAGTACAAAATGGACTAGCATCATCTGGTTTTGCAAAGGACCAAACAATTGCATTTTATCTAATCCAAGAAACAATGGAATATGTGAGGAATATTCGTGATACAAATGGATTGCGTTCGGTCGGAGAAATGTCGGCCGGCCGTTCAGGAATAAATTGGCTGACCGGTATTGCTTTTCAAGCAACAGATCCTTGCTATCCAGGAAAGACTTGTATTATTGATTCTCCAAACATGCAAGTGACAACATGTTCCGGTGGTTTTGGTACATGTCCGTATCTTCGCCAAGATTCATCAACACTTTTCTATGGGTATAATGGTGGGTGGAGCACCACACGTTTTAGGCGCGAGGTTCAGATACAATCGATTTCATCAAATGAAATTGTTGTCTTGGTTCAAGTTAGTTGGACAAGTGGCATTTTCAATAAATCAATATTGGTCAAGCAAACACTTTTTAATGTAAGATGATATGAAAACACACTCACGAGGATTTACATTATTGATAGCAATCGTGCTCACCGCCATGTTACTTTTGGTGTCTGTTGTTATTGTTAATATTGCTTTAAAACAATTAGTTATTGCTTATACAGGACAACAATCACAGCACTCATTTTATTCTGCAGACAGTGGAATAGATTGTGCACTCTACTGGGATACAAAAAATTCCACTGGGATCAGTGCATTTGCGACATCGACTGCAGGATCAATTACCTGCAATAGTCAAACAGTGACAACAAACAGCCAGACTGTGTCTACAAATCCTACCCAGTCGAGTCGTATTGGTGGTGGAGGCGTTTCAAATCCAACTAGTATTTTTCAGATTAATTTCTCAAATGGGTGTGCGATTGTACAGGTAACTAAATCAAATGTTGGTACAACAACGATCAATTCTCGAGGATACAACACATGTAGCGGTTCAGGACGTAGGTTTGAACGTGGTATTACCACTACATACTAAACTGGTTTTACCATTGCGTTTGTGGTATTTTTACTGAAATGGCGCGTAACATTCCACATGATACTATCGAGCGTTTAAATGCACTAAAAAAGACGATTAATCACCATCGTCTGTTGTACCATGTCCATGATGATCCTGAAATAAGTGACGAGGCATATGATGCATTGGTTCGTGAATTAGTTGAAATTGAATCACTTTATCCTGAACTAGTCACTCCAGATAGTCCTACTCAACGTGTTGGGGCAGAGCCATTGAAGGAGTTTACTAAAACAACCCATACTGTTCGTCAGTGGTCTTTTGATGATGCCTTTAGTCGAGCAGATTTGGAAAAATGGGATGAACGAGCAAAAAATTTTCTTTCTAAAAATCAATATATTGGTGATATTGAATATTGTTGCGAATTAAAAATTGACGGGCTTAAAATTATCCTTACGTATGAAAATGGAATTTTAACTAAAGCTGCAACACGAGGTGATGGCGAGATTGGGGAGGATGTGACACAAAACGTCAAAACAATTTCATCTATCCCGCTTACATTATCTGCACCACAATCCTGTATTGTTGTCGGTGAAGCGTGGATTGGTAAGAAAAGTTTGGATGTAATAAATACTGAACGAAAAGCACTAAGGGAAGCGCTGTTTGCTAATACACGTAATCTGGCTGCCGGATCTCTCCGACAACTTGATCCAAAAGTTACCGCATCACGAAAATTGAATTCGTTTATATATGATATCGATGAAATGGATGGGAATATGCCACAGACACAATCTGAAGAAATTGAATTATTGAAACAGCTTGGATTTGCCACAAACCCGTATGTTACAGTTTGTAAGACGTTAGATGATATTGAACGTTATTATGAACATTGGGCAAAAAAAAGACACACTCTCGATTATGAACTAGATGGTATTGTTATTAAAATTAATTCACGCAGCGCCCAAGATGTACTAGGATATACTGCAAAATCACCACGGTGGGGGGTTGCATATAAGTTTCCTGCAGAACAAGTGACGACAATCGTCGAGGATATTACTTTTCAAGTTGGACGTACTGGTGTTATAACTCCGGTTGCTCACTTACGACCTGTTGTTGTTGCAGGTTCAACTGTTTCTAGAGCAACATTGCACAATGAGGATGAGATTATAAGGTTAGATATTCGCATTGGAGACACTGTCATTATTCAAAAAGCAGGGGATGTGATTCCAGATATTGTCAAAGTAGTTACAGAACTGCGTACCGGAAAAGAGAAAAAATTTATTTGGCCAAAGATGATACATGCATGTGGCGGGGACGGTTCGATCGAGCGTATTCCCGGTCAAGCTGCATGGCGATGTGTCAATAAAAATTCTTTCGAACAGCAAAAGAGAAAATGGTATCATTTTGTATCCAAGCAGTCATTTAATATTGTCGATTGTGGACCAAAAATTATTGATGCACTACTCGATAATGGTTTAATATCTGAATATTCGGATTTGTTTACTTTGAGAAAAGGTGATCTTCTTGCTTTACCTCGGTTTGCTGAAAAATCAGTTGATAATCTTTTGAAATCGATTAGTACTGCCTCTCGAGTTACATTACCGCGACTGCTTGTTGGTCTTTCAATTCCACAAGTCGGCGAGGAGACTGCATACGATCTCGCAAATCGTTTTGGTACACTGGAGGAAATACAATTATTATCATACAGTGATTTAGAAAGTATTTCTGGCGTCGGTCCCATAGTTTCAAAATCTGTCGTGGATTTTTTTGCTGATAAAGATAACAAAAAAATGTTAAAGAATTTGCAGGATGTTATTACAATAGAAAAAGTTACAGCTGAAAATAAATCTAAACCACTCCTCGGTAAAACCATTGTTCTAACCGGAACACTTTCAACAATGTCTCGTGATGAGGCTAAAGCAAAAATTCGTGCCCTTGGTGGTGATGTATCAAGTAGTGTCTCTGGGGAGACTGACTATGTGGTGGTAGGGGAAAATCCCGGTAGTAAATTTACTGATGCTCAAAAACTTGGAGTAAGTGTGCTTGATGAGGATGGGTTTTTGAAACTTATACAAATATGATAGTATGACCATATGATTACAACACAAGATATACAGCACCTTGCCTCGCTTGCTCGGATTGAACTTGGCGAGGCAGAGGCACAACATTTGACTACCGAGATTGATTCTATTTTGGGCTATGTTGGACAGATCAAAGCAACAGGCACAGAAAATGTGCCCCACGTTCCAGCTCTCCACAACGTGATGCGTGATGATATTCCAACCAATACCGCTGGGCAATACACCGAGGCACTCCTCGACAATGCGCCATCACGAGAGGGCGACTATTTGAAAGTGAAGAAAATCTTGGGTAATAGTGATGATATAATTTAATACTGAAATGATAGATCTAAAAAAATTAACAATTAAATCTGCCCACGAACATTTGATCAATAAAGATTTTTCTGTTCATGAACTGGTTCAAGAATATTTGAATGTAATTAAAGAGAAAAATTCTGATATAAATGCCTATCTAGAAGTATATGATGATGTTATGGCACAGGCAGATGTTGCTCAAAAAATCATTGACTCAGGAAAAGCAGGTATGCTCTGTGGTATCCCTATTGCTTTGAAAGATAATATTTTAGTTACTGGTAAAAAAGCAACATCTGCATCAAAAATTCTCGAGGGATACGTTGCGCCATATGATGCAACAGTGGTAAGCAAATTAAAGACAGAAAATTTGGTCTTTCTTGGTAGAACAAACATGGATGAATTTGCTATGGGAGGATCCACAGAAAATTCTGCTTTTGGAGTGACAAAAAACCCTATTGATACAAGTCGTGTAGCCGGAGGATCATCTGGTGGATCAGCTGCGGCGGTATCGATGGATGGAGCCCTTGGTGCACTTGGGTCAGATACTGGTGGATCAGTCAGAGAGCCGGCGGCATTTTGTGGTGTTGTTGGGCTGAAGCCAACATATGGTGGAGTGTCACGCCATGGCCTTATGGCCATGGGTTCGTCCCTCGATGTTATTGGTCCAATTACAAAAACAGTGACTGATTCAGAGATTATGTACAATGCGATTGCTGGATTAGATTCATTTGATAGCACAACATATCCATCGACCCTATATCCTCACACAAAGAAAGAAAAGTTGGTACTTGGTGTGCCATATCATATTCTTGATCAAGAGGGAATTAATCAAAGTGTGCGGGATAATTTTACTGAATCAATCAAAAAATTAGAGGAGCTTGGTTACGAGATTCGTGATATACGACTTCCAAATATCGGATACTCACTCGCGGTCTATTATATTTTGATGCCAGCTGAAGTTTCATCAAATCTTGCCAGATTTGATGGTGTTAAGTATGGCCTCCATTTGGAAGGAGATAATCTTCTCCAAGATTATCTCAAGACACGTGCCAAAGGGTTTGGTCCAGAAGTTCGTAGACGTATTTTGATTGGTACCTATGTTCTCTCGACGGGGTATTATGATGCTTATTACAATAAGGCAAATATTCTACGAGAAATGATTTCAGAGGAATTTAATAAGGCGTTTAAAGAAGTAGATTGTATTGTTATGCCAACAACTCCGATGCCATCTTTTAAAATAGGTGAAAAAGCACACGATCCACTTTCGATGTACCTTGCTGATGTTTTTACTGTTCCAGCAAATATAGTGGGCATACCAGCGATTTCAATTCCATCAGGTGTTACATCTGTCGGAGGTGTAGATTTGCCTCTCGGTATACAACTTATGTCTTCACATGATCGTGAAGATACTCTCTTTGAAATTAGTAAAAAATTCTTGGGTGAAAAATAATTATACCCCTTACAACAGGTATCGTGTATAATATATCTGTATGGCAGAAGAGAAAAAACCTGAAAAAAAAGAAGGGGATGCTCCAAAGGATCCTTTTGTAGAAATAGTATTTATAGTTATTGCTCTATTTGCTGTTATATATTTTCTCAATGCTATGATTGGGTGGTTTCGTTCTGTTCCTCTATTTTCTGGCGGAGTAAAAGACATAAGTGAGCGTGGTATTTTGCTTTCATATACAAAACCAATTTCATCGCGTACGAACCCAATCGGTAGTCGTGTTGTTTCGACAGACACTACAGCGGTATACACTACTCCCGGCGGTACCCAGAAAGTTGGTACCCAGCCACTCGGGGCGCAAGGCAAAATAATACAAGGGCCTGTCGAGGTCAACGGTCTTCGATATTGGTATGTTGATTATGATTCTGGCCCCGATGGGTGGGTCAGGGAAGATTCGATCGGATATATGAACAAAGATCCGGGTGTTGTCGAACGGTTCATAATCAAAATATTGAGCTCACTCGGGTTTCTGAAACTCTTATCTATTTTTATTACATTGATATTGTGCGCATGGATGGCATACTTGCTTGTCGGTGTTGCACGGATTCGTGCATCCGAAAATGCCTTATTGTATCCTGCGATAACTCCTGACGAGCCGGTTATTATCAACCACAAATGGCAACGAATTCTTGCTCATATTGATTCACAGAATGAAGGGGATTGGCGTCTAGCTATTTTGGAAGCAGATATTATGCTCGATGATTTGCTTGATAAACTTGAACTACCGGGTGAGACGATGGGGGATAAACTAAAAGCGGTTGAAAAGAGTGATTTTACTACTCT
>Ga0265292_1002070_pt1 | contig 15010 bp, 15 predicted proteins | sample Munlanlewell296A_FD_189080 | JGI IMG/M metagenome (GOLD analysis project Ga0265292, IMG submission 189080) | Leachate microbial communities from a municipal landfill in Southern Ontario, Canada - Leachate well 296A | ecosystem: Engineered > Solid waste > Landfill > Unclassified | place: Canada...
CGCATAATGGCAGGAACCGCATGTAGCTATCGTCTCTTCGCCGGTGTCTGCAAGTACCATGAACTCATGCGAGAATTTCCCGCCGATTGTACCTGTATCAGCCTCTACAGCCCTGTATTTCAAGCCGCAGCGATCAAATATCCTGCAATAAGCTTCGTGCATCTTCCTGTAGCTTTCCTCGGCACCCGGCTCATCCGTGTCAAAGCTGTAGGCGTCTTTCATTATGAATTCGCGCGCCCGCATCACACCGAAGCGAGGTCTTATCTCGTCCCTGAACTTGGTCTGAATCTGGTAAAGATTTATTGGAAGCTGGCGGTAGGATTTCACTTCTTTTCTCACTATGTCCGTCACTACCTCTTCGTGCGTGGGGCCATAGCAGAAATCCCTCTCATGTCTGTCCTTTATCCTGAGAAGTTCCTTCCCGTAAAATTCCCAGCGTCCGCTCTCCTGCCAGAGTTCGCAGGGCTGAATTGAAGGCATCAGTATCTCTATTGCCCCTGCCCTGTTCATTTCCTCGCGGATGATGTTCTCTATTTTCTGTAATACTTTCATACCGAGAGGAAGAAAATTATATATGCCGGCAGAAAGCTTCCTTATCATCCCTGCTCTCAGCATCAACTGGTGGCTTATGACTTCAGCTTCAGAGGGTATTTCCCTGAGCGTTGGTATCAGATAATTGCTCCATTTCATTTGACAGTACTCCATCCTTATAAATTATTAGATTGCTTCGTCGCTTTCAGCTCCTCGCAATGACCGCCAATTCCGTCATTCCGAGCAAAGCGAAGGAATCTCATTCTTTATCCTTCTTTTTTCTTGCTCTTATTATCTCAGCAGCGCCGTCAATCAGCTCTTTCGCAAAATCTTTCTCTTTTATTTTTTTTACCTGTACACCATGCTTAAAAAGAATTCCAACACCTTTTCCTCCTGCCACCCCGATGTCGGCCTCCTTTGCCTCGCCGGGACCGTTTACAACACACCCCATTACGGCAACGGTGAGCGGCTCGGTGAAATGCGAAAGCGCGTTTTCAACCTCTGTTGCGATTCCTTCGACATCAACCTCCCGCCTGCTGCATGTGGGGCATGAAATGACATCTACTCCCACATCCCTTAATTTCAATGACCGTAAAATTGCAAAGCCTGCCTTTACCTCATTTACAGGATCCCCTGTGAGCGAAACCCTGATGGTATCGCCGATACCCTCATAGAGCATTATCCCGATGCCTGCCCCGCTCTTTGCGCTTCCCGTAACAAGCGTCCCTGCTTCTGTTATGCCAAGATGTAAAGGCGCATCGCATCTCTTTGAGAATTCCCTGTTTGCATTTATTGTTTCCAAAACATCCGACCCTTTGAGAGACACTTTGAAGTTTAGAAACCCTTCCCTCTCGCATACTTCAATACTGCGCAAAGCGCTTTCCACCATTGCAAAGGCATCGGGCCTGCCGTGCTTTTCAAGTATGTCCTTTTCTATTGAGCCCGAGTTAACACCGACTCTCATGGACCTGCCATACTCTTTACAGCAATTGATCACTTCCCTGAATTTCTCTTCTCCTCCGACATTGCCCGGATTGATCCGCACTGCATCAGCCCCTTTTTCCAAAGCGCCGATTGCAAGCTTGTAATCGAAATGTATGTCAGCAATGACCGGTATCTGCGAAGCGCTCTTAATCTCGGCGAATGCGGAAAGTGCGTCCCTGTCTTTTACAGCGACCCTGATTATCTCGCATCCTACACCGGCAAGCTTTACTATCTGGGAAACAGTGGCTTTTACATCATTTGTATCAGTCTTGGTCATTGACTGGACGGAAACAGGTGCATCTCCGCCGATAGAAACACTGCCTACTTTAATATGCTTTGTTGGTCTGCGGGTCTGCATCGTTCTGGGTACAATGGATTGTTTCAGACGCCTATCATTCGCCTGAAAAAATCTATAATGTCGCCAAGATAGCGGCTAAAATCATTATAGAGGGCATAACCCATTATGAGCGCTATCAGCGCAAGCCCGATATATTGGGTAACAGCGCGCAGCTTCTCATTAATAGGCCTTCTTATTATCCCTTCAACAAGAAAGAGCGCAATCAGACCTCCGTCTGTGATAGTGCCCAGAGGAATGAAGTTTATTATGCCGAGATTTATACTTATGAAAGCCACGAAAGATGCAAATTCATAAATTCCTCTCTTAGCCTGATCTCCCGCCATCTTTGCAATAGCTATTGGCCCGGAGATTGCTTTTCCTGAAATCTGCCCTGTCACAAGCTTTCCGATTCCTTTGAACATCAAGCCCGAAAGGGTTACAGTCCGTTCTGTTGCATTTACAAAAGCAGAAGGAATCGAATATTTCTTTTCCTCTGTTTTGATGTCCGTATAACGGTTAGCAGATGCCACTCCGAGAATGCCTATCTTTATCTTGTCTCCAAGCATATCTCTTTCAGTTGTTTCACCGAGAGTAATTGTTATATCAATACGCTCATTTTTTCTCATTACAGCGATTTTCACTGCTTCACCTGGCTTCTTTGTTATCGCCTCCAGAAAGTCATCCCAGTTGGAAAGAGCCTTCCCGTTTAATTCTATTATCTTGTCGAATGGTTTTAATCCCGCCTTGTCAGCAGCAGAGTCTTTTATGACTTCATCAATATAAAGATCCGTTGGCTCAATCCCCAGAAGGGCCAGAAAAGAGGATGCATCCGGAGTTGCCTCTTTCAGCAGGCTGGCGGGAACATTGATTTCAACCTTCTCAGGTTTATCATTAACCTTCCCAACCTTCTCTCTTTCTATTCCAAGTAAAAGGTCCTTTCCGGATGAGAGGATATTCTCTGCTGATATATCTTCAATCTGGCTTAAAGCTTCCACCTTCTTCCCGTTCACAGATACAATGGTATCTCCGTCCTTAATGCCTGATTTCTCGGCAATTGAAGCGGCAAGGACAGAGCCAATCCTTGATTTAAGGGCAACCGGCTTTATGCCTACAAGTCCGATAGTCTTTTGCTCATTGAGCAAATCGGTTATCACCCTTTGATCCGGTATGATCTCCTTATTCAGGACATTTCCATCGCGGCTGACGGTAAATATAAGAGTCTTCCCTGAGCTTACATGTATTATATTTGTGAGTTCATCCCAGGAAGTGACCGGTGCATCATTGATCTTTACGACTTCATCGCCGAATTTCAAACCGGCTTTCCATGCAGGAGAGTCTTTATCCACTTCTCCGACAACCGCTTTAAGTACCGTTATTCCGCTCATATAGATTCCGGCAAGGATGAATATTGCAAAGATTATGTTAAAAATAGGACCTGCCGCAGCCACCGAAAGCTTTGCAAGAGGAGACTTGCGTGAAAATGACTTTTCAGGATTTTCACATTCTTCGTCAGGCTCTTCGCCTTCGAGCTTTACATAGCCCCCGAGAGGAAGCGCAGATATGAGATACTCCGTTTCTCCCCATTTTCTCCCGATTATTTTTGGACCAAATCCCAGGGAAAATTTCTTAACGCCAATACCATTTTTTTTAGCTACAAGAAAATGGCCAAGTTCATGTACAAAAATCAGGAGACCCAGAGCTACTATCATTGAAACGAGATATATCATGTCGTTATCTTCTTTCTGTTTTGTTTATGATTATAACTTCTTCTTACCTTTATATCCCCTTATATCCTTCTTATATCAAAGAGAAGAGGAATCCACAACCTCAACTCCCTGAGACGGTGTATATATAAACTGAGAATCCGGTATCTGCTTGTTAAATACTATTCCTGTAAACGAATATTTAGACCGGTTTTCGTAGGCATCGTATATCTCGACACCTGTTACCCTGAATGTCTTTTTATCAATGATGAGAGAGGCGCTCTTTATATCAATGCTTTTTTCAACAGGGTCAAGAGCAAGAGTCACGATGTCTCCGCTTTCAGATTTTACGGTAATGTTAAAGTTCTTTTTTATTTCCGTGAAATCTGAAAGAAGCAGCAATGCAAACTTCGACCTTCCCCCAATGCTTGCTTTTTCCTTAATTACCTGATTGTTCTCTGCTGTGTATATCCAGAGATTGACGCCGTCAATGAGTATAAGCTGGGTTTCAGGGTCTTTTATCTCCCACCTGAACTTGTCCGGTCTTCTTATCAGTATCTTACCCTTGAAGGTGAATGTCCTGTCCATCGTCCTGTTGTAAAACTCCTGACTGCACTCTGTCTCCAATGATTTTACGTCCTTATACTCCTTTTCAAGGCGGTCAAGATATAGAGATGCACTGTCCGCAAGCGCACTTAATGGGAACAGAAATAAAGCCATGAGAAATAGTAAAAGCGATTTTTTTCCTTCAGTTCGCATAAATCATTATTCTTCCTAAAATGGACTCTTGTGTTACCTTTATGAGATGCAGTTTTGTCAGCTCAAGCATTGCAAGGAAGGTGATTATCATCTCCATTCTCTCTTCCATAGGTTCAAAGAGCTGCTCGATGGATAGAGATTCATTCTTCTCGAGCAGATCCATTATCCATGATATCTTGTCATTGACGCTGAATCTTGTAACGAGTATCTCCCTGACGTGCACCTCTTTTGTCCTGCTTAAAATTCTTTCAAACGCCTTAATAAGGTCAAAGACAGAGACCTGAAGCATGATCTCCTCTTTTTTCTCAGCATCACCGGCAGGGTTCTTCCTGCCATACATTTCGCTGAAATATGCTTCACGTCCTCCAAGCTGTTTTGATGCCTCTTTAAACTGCTTGTACTCAAGAAGTTTCTGGACAAGCTCGGATCTTGGGTCTTCGACATCTTCATCATCATCTTTTGACCGTGGCAGCAACATCTTTGATTTTATGAAGATGAGCTGTGCGGCGAGAACCAGGAAATCGCCGATGGTGTTTAGATTTAACACCTTGAGCATATCAACGTACTTTATGTACTCATCCAGGATAAAGGCAATAGGAATATCGTAAATATTCAGCTCATTGGTCTTGATGAGATAAAGCAGAAGGTCCATCGGCCCTTCAAATTCCGGAAGCTGGACCTTGTAATTGTTTGCATCATCTGTTGCCATTAAAGTCCCTGCATCACGATTGTCTTGATGTTATCAGCCTTTTCTTTAGCTATCCCGCTAAGCTGAGACTCAGGGTACTCTTCAACAATCCTCCGGTAAGCTATCTCGGCGTTCTTCAGATCTTTCTTCTGCTCATAGCAAAAAGCTATCCTGTTTAAAAACTCCTCCGGCACCATGGGGCCTTCCTTGCCGATATATTCGTTGCTGTATTTTATGGCATCATCAAATTTCTTTTCGTCAACAAGTATGGTAGTCAGGTTCTGGTATGCCTCGAACATCACAAGATCCGTCTTACTGTAATCTTTTATGAAATCAAGGTAGTAACTCTTTGCTTTCTCATCTTCACCGATTTTCCTGTAGCAGTTCCCGATATAGACTTTAGACCACGCTCCGTAAACGCTTCCTCCATAGTTTGATACAATGCCGTTGAATCTTTCTATAGAGCTGTTATAGGAAGTCTTCGAGACCTGTTTATTATTTGCGGCGGAAGCTGCTAAGAGCTCCGAGTCCTTTCTGTAAGTGTCAAGGGCTGCAAAAAAAGCATCTGATGCTGATTTTGATTTCCCTTCGAAATAATAATAGATGCCTACTGAAATTGCTATAACCGCAACTATCCCTGCCGCCCAAATCGCAATAGCCTTGCCATTCGTGCTTACAGCATGCATGAATTTTTCAGGGAGGGAAATATACGGGTCTGTTATGTCCCCCTTCTTCTTTCTCTTCTTAATGGGTTTGACCAATGTTCATTCTCCTGTGTTATATAATGTTGATCTTTTCAATAAATCTTTTTATTCTTTTTTCCACAGCTTCCTTGCCAATAATTTCCATTATTTCAAAAAGGCCGGGGCTGACTGTTGTTCCCGTGAGAGAGATTCTAACAGGCTGTGCTATTTTTACAAGTTTAATATTCTGTTCAGCGCAGAGATTTTTCATGAAGTCTTCAATCCCGCTCTGTTCGAGCCGCGGGCTCTGTGAGATATATCCAAGAAGTTTTTCGAGAAGTTCTTTAACGCCCGGCTGAATCCATTTTTTCACGTCCTCTTCCTTGTAAGTGATTTCGTCCGTAAAGAAATATGAGGAGCTTTTCGCAAGCTCTATCAGTGTCCGGCTCCGCGGCTTTAAAGCAGTAAGGATTTTCAGCATATGGGGTTTATCAGCAAGCACTGCTCCCCCATATCCTTCCGCTTCAAGAAAAGGTATCGACCTTTGTAAAAGTTCCTCTTCATTCATATCCCTTATATATACGCTGTTCATCCAGAGGAGCTTTTCAGGGTTGAATATGCCGGCAGATTTTGACACACTTGTAAGGTCAAAGAGCTTTACCATCTCTTCTATCGAGAATACCTCCTGGTCCCCGGAAGACCACCCTAACCTTACAAGATAATTCATCAGGGCTTCTGCAACAAATCCCTGGTTCCTGTATTCTTCGACCGATGTTGCGCCGTGCCTTTTGCTGAGCCTTGCCTTGTCCGTACCAAGGATAAGCGGGACATGTGCGAATTTAGGAGGAGTGTAACCAAGAGCAGAGCATATCTGTATCTGCTTTGGCGTATGGCAAGATGGTCTTCGCCTCTTATCACATGATTTATACCCATTGTCGCATCATCAACTACAACAACGAAGTTGTATGTCGGAGTGCCGTCAGAGCGCATGATTATAAGGTCATCAATCTGCTGGTTCTGTATTACGACAGTCCCTTTTACCATATCTTCTATCACTGTCTCGCCATCCACCGGTGCCGCAAACCTTACTGAAAATGGCCCATCGCTTTCTTTGAGCTCCTTGTCCCTGCACCGTCTGTCATATCCCGGAGGCTTTCCTTCGGCAAGTGCCTTTGCACGCATCGCGTCAAGCTCATCCTTTGTACAGCGGCATCTGTATGCTTTGCCGGAATCCAATAGTTTTTTTACGGCTTCACGGTATAAGTCATAGCGCTCACTCTGAAAGAACGGACCTTCGTCATAGTCGAGATTTAGCCATTCCATAGAGTTAAGTATTGCGTCAGTGAATTCCTGCGTTGACCTTTCCCTGTCAGTATCTTCTATGCGGAGGATAAACTTGCCTTTATGGTGTCTCGAAAAAAGCCAGTTGAAAAGAGCAGTTCTCGCGCCCCCTATATGAAGATACCCGGTGGGGCTTGGTGCAAATCTTGTTCTGATTTCAGTCATCTATTTCCCTTTTCATTCATTAGTTTCAGCATTAGTTTCAGCATTTGACAAAAGCAAATCACTCATTTACTATCCGTAAAACTTTTTTGCAATATATCAGGAATGATTAGCTAATTAAAAGAAATAATTAACCGGGAAAAGGAATCGTAAATGAGCAGAGAATTCAATGTCACTTTATCTGAGCGCCTCGGTAAGCTTCCTCCATACCTTTTTGCTGAACTTGACCGCTTAAAGTCAAAAGCAATATCAGAGGGGAAAGATGTAATAGATCTTGGAATCGGCGACCCCGACACACCTACGCCGGAACATATAATCGAAGCATTGAGGAAAACTGCCGGAAACCCTGAAAACCACCGTTATCCTTCATATATCGGGATGAAGATATTCCGCGAAGCCTGTTCCAAATGGGTGAAGAAACGTTTCGGAGTTTCATTCAACCCTGACAATGAAGTGATCTCACTCATTGGCTCAAAGGAGGCTGTTGCAAACATCCCTTTTGCATTCGTAAATCCCGGTGACACCGTGCTAATACCGAGTCCCGGCTATCCTGTTTACACTTCGGGCACAATATTCTGCGGCGGCACCCAGCACATTATGCCTCTTAAGGCGGAAAACAAATTCCTCCCTGATTTCAAAATAATCTCTGAGAATGTTTTGAAAAACACAAAGCTCATGTTCCTCAATTATCCGAACAACCCCACGTCAGTGACTGCTGAAATAGATTTCTACAGGGAGGCTGTTGAGCTAGCATATAAATATAACATCATAATATGCCATGACGCTGCTTACTCAGAGACAGCATTCGGCGGCTATAAAGCACCTTCCATATTCAATGTTGACGGTGCACGTGATGTGGCAATCGAACTTCATTCATTCTCGAAGACGTATAATATGACCGGATGGAGGGTCGGCTTTGCAATAGGGAATGAGAAAATAGTCGGCGGTCTTGCAAAGATAAAGACTAACGTGGATTCCGGGGTTTTTCAGGCAATACAGTATGCTGCGATAGAAGCCATGGAGAACGGCGAAAAAGATATCGAGATGATGGCGGAGATTTACTCCGGAAGAAGAAAAGTTATGGAGGACGGGTTAAAGCGTGCAGGCTTCAGCGTAACTCCAAGCAGGGCGACTTTCTATATGTGGATACCATGTCCAAAAGGCTATGACTCAAAGAAGCTCTCATCAAAAATCCTCGAAGAGGCTGCAATAGTCACAACACCGGGGGTCGGCTTCGGAGAATACGGAGAAGGATATATAAGATTCGCACTTACTTCAGACAAAAAGCGTCTTGAGGAGGCATGCGACCGTCTTGCAAGGCTCAAACTCTAAGATTAAGAAGGTTTATCTAAGCCTTGGTTCCAACTGGGGTGACAGGGCTTCGTATATCAGCTCTGCAATAAAGCGGATTGATAAAATTGAGGGAGTAAGAATAGCCGCAGCCTCATCAAGATATCTCACTGAGCCATTTGACATAGACACCAGTGAATGGTTTATAAACTGCGCAGTTGAGATTGAGACTTCACTTCCCGCTTCTGAGCTCCTTGATAGATTCATCACAATAGAAAGCGAAATGGGGCGCCCGCTAATCAGAAAAAAAAAGATGCCGCGGTCAATAGACATTGACATCCTTCTCTACGGGGATGATATTATTTCAACAGATTCATTGATAATACCGCATTCCGAGATGTGCAGGAGAAAGTTCGTTCTTGTCCCGCTTGCAGAGATTGCATCTGAAGTCGTGCATCCGGGGAATGGGCTTACTATAAAAGAGCTGCTCGAAAGATGTGAAGACAAGAGCAAGGTGATTAAACAGGGGTAAATGTGACCAGCATGAATAATAAAGATAAAAGCGCTGATAAAATCACAGTTTCAACCATAAGAAAGAAGAAGGCGGCAGGCGAGAAAATTGTAATGCTTACCGCCTATGATTTCCAGTTTGCACGTCTTCTCGATGAGGCGGGAGTTGACATAATTCTTGTAGGCGACAGCGTAGGTAATGTTGTCTTAGGCTACGAGAACACTATTCCTGTCACAATGGAAGATATGCTCCATCACACAAGAGCCGTTTCACGCGGCAGAAAGCATGCCTTGCTGATCGTTGACATGCCTTTCATGTCCTATCAGGTAAAGGTGGACAAGGCTTTGGTCAATGCATCGAGATTCTTAAAAGAAGCCGGCGCTGAAGGAGTGAAACTTGAAGGCGGGTCAGAATATGCTGAGACCATAAGGAAAATCACTCAGGCAGGGATACCTGTCATGGCACACATAGGACTTATGCCGCAGGCCGTTAACCGAATCGGCGGCTACAGGGTGCAGGGGAAGAAAGAAGACGAAGAGAAAAAAATACTTAATGATGCAAAGTCCCTTGAAGAGGCAGGTGCGTTTGCAATAGTTCTTGAAAAAGTTCCTTCAGAGCTTGCAGAGAGAGTCACAGCTTCAGTTTCAATCCCGACTATCGGCATAGGCGCAGGACCTGACTGCGACGGACAGGTTCTCGTGATATATGACCTGCTTGGTTTCGATGACACATTCAAACCCCGCTTCATCAAGCAATACGCCAACATGAAGAAAGACATCATCAGCGCAGTTTCAAAGTTCTCAGAGGAAGTGAAGCAGGGCAAGTTCCCGACAAAGGATCACGGGTACTAAAACGTTAAGACAATCTAATTATCACTTCTTTTCAAAAGTTGCACTTATGGTGTGATTTGCAGTTATGCTCGTAAAGCTATAAGTATCTTCCGTATCAACATAAACTCCATCTACTCTTACCTTTGAGATTTTATAGCCTTTTTTCGGTGTAATGGTGAATTCGGCAGTATCCCCAGAATTAACTTTCACCTGCCCTTTCGGTTTAATACTTCCTCCTGTTCCTGCAGACGCAGTGATTGTAAAAGTCTGTGGAGTTGAAACCAATTCATAGGCTCCTAAGTCGATGGCAGTGCCTACAACACGCTTTTGCCCATCCTTATCTGTTTTCAATACATTTAAAACTGCTTTATCTTTTACTAATTTTTTAAATTGGCTTGAGTCAGGATTCAATCCTTTATCAATAGCAATCGAACCAGGACTTAACCTGAAATCAGAGTCGGCAAAGTTAAGGCTTCCTGCACTGGGGAAAACATTGTTCTCCTTTGTAATGGAAAAAGACCATTCATTCTCTAGTTTTGTAGGATCAATATAGTTGTTATAAACATTGCTATCTCCGCCAAAATAAACATCTGATGAATTATCCGTGAAAATATTGTTTATAAAAATTCCTTTGCCGTAAATGCCGCCGCCGTCAACATAAGCAGAATTGCCATAGATAGTGGAGCTTGTAACAGTTACATTGCCGGAGCTGTAAATACCGCCACCTGCCCCCGGAATATAGACACTGGAGTAATCGAAGTTGTTAGCAGAGTTCCCGTAGATGATGGAGTTTGTAATAGTTACATTGCCGCCAAAAATACCGCCGCCATGACCTCCGGCTGTGTTTGCAGAAATGACGGAGCTTGTAACAGTCACAGAGCCTCCGCAAATACCTCCGCCGCTCCCAAAAGCAGAATTGCCCGTGATAGCGGAATTTATTACAACTAAGCTGCCACGGTAAATACCGATTTTATCGCCGATACGAATTCCGCCGCCGCTGCCATAATTATCAGCGCTTCCATTTTTAACAGTAATTCTATCTATAGTTAAAACAGCATTTTTACTGTTCACATAATTGAAGACCTGATGCGTATTATCTCCATCCAGAATAACGTCATTACATATCAATCCGTCCCTGGCTTTTATGGTGATGTTGCGGGCTTCAGTGTCTGTAAACTTGAAAGTCCCGAGTCCGTCATCTGTCGTTTTATAAGTCCCGGCGTTTAAAATGATTGTGTCATCTGCTTTGTTTCCGGCAGCACTAAGAAGTGCCTGCCGTAACTGGCCTATTGTGCTTACGTTGAAGGTTGCGGCTGATGTATAGCCGCAAAAGAATGTGGATATAACAATGATAAATAGTAAAACAAAGATAGCATTTTTTGCGTTCTTTAAATCCATCCCCAACCTCTCGACTAACGCAGTAAATACACCTGAAATTGATCAAACCAAATTATGTAAAAAAATATAGTAAATTCCATTATTAATAACAAGGTACTTTAGAGATTTCTTTTGCGTGCCCAAAAGAATGAACCAAGAAAAGGGGACCCCTATGAAAGTAGTCTGGCATTAAGTAACCCAGTAAAAAAAGTATCTAAGAATTTTCTTGATTAAAGTATTATTTAAGTTTTTATTTGTTTATTCCAACTTTACATGGCTAAAAAATCAGATTAAAATATATTTGATATATTAAGTATTTATCAGAGGGTTAAATATGGAACCACTGGAGCAAATAAAGCAGATAATCCAACAACACAAAGCAGAACTAAAAACTAAATATTTTGTCCGTGAGATAGGTATCTTTGGTTCTTATGTTAGAGGGGAACAAGCGGATAACAGTGACATCGATATTCTCATAGACCTCGATAGACCAATTGGTTTTGTTAAATTCATGAAGCTTGAAAAATATATTTCCGACCTCATTGGCATCAAAGTTGATCTTGTAACAAAAAAAGCTTTAAAGCCATACATAGGAAAGAGAATTCTGCAAGAGGTACAGTATGTCTGAAGAGAGGCTTTTGCAGGATTATCTGAATGACATAATCGAATCAATAACTGATATAAAAGATTTTACACATGGATTAAGTTTTGAGGAATTTATTGAGGATAAGAAAACTGCAAAAGCTGTTGTTAGAAGCCTTGAGGTTATTGGAGAAGCGGTCAGTAAAATTCCTCAAAATATTTTAGATAATTACCCAAATATCTCATGGCAGGAAATAAAAGGAATGAGGAACAGATTGATTCATGAATATTTCGGTGTTGATCTTGAAGTTGTCTGGCAGACAATTAAAGAAGACATAGAACCATTAGAATCTACAGCAAGAAAAATGTTTTCTGATTTGTATGGCGGTTGATTAATAGTTTTTTTTCTGTTCATTCTTTTGCGTGCCTAAAAGAATGAACCAAGAAAAGGGCACTCCTGGTATTGCCAATTAATAATTCTAGACCTAACTTTCGCTTTATAATTATTTTGAAATCCCATGAATAACATCTGCTTTAATTGCCATTTTTAATAAATATTCAGCAAAGTCCTTTCTCATCCCTATGTTATAAAGAATTTTTTTGTCTAATTTGTCTAAATTAGAAGCGACTAATAAAGTTATAATTAAATCTATTAATTCTATTGATGAATTTCTTATCATAAGTTTATCTTTCCTCAACAATTTAAACAATTTATCACCCCCATATATTGCCCGTAATATAATGCGTTCAAGTAACAGAATATGGTTGATCCCAATTTTATGACATAGATTTTTTATCAACAAAATCTCGTCAGCATAATAATCACCAAATAAAAGAAGAGGCTTTTGTAAGCTTAATTTAATATTAAATCTTTCAAGGCGACATTCTATTAAACTATGAACACTATCAGTTGAAAAATACTTAAAAAGATTAATTGAGTTAATGTTATATTTAGGAGTTCTCTTTGACTTTTTAAACTTCATGTTTACTTTAATTTTTGCTTCTTCTTTTCTAAGTGCTGAGAATTCATTGTCAGCAACTTCTAACAACGCAGAGATGGACAGTAATCTTCTAGTTATATTGACTGGAAGATCTGGTTCTTTTTTATAATAAATATTATGAGAGACTGCATTCCACGCGTGTGCTAATACTGTACAAACCTGTATCTCTGCAACTAAACCCCTATATCTATTCCCGTTAGGAAATAAGCAGTTTTCATTTATAGAAACTATATAATGGTAACCACGATACCCAAATCTTTCGTGGTCAGAAGGTTTTTGTATATTTTCAATTATCTTAAATTCTCTTTTTAATATTTTTAAAATCTTTTTATAATCTTTTTGATAATAATGAATTATGCGTAAACCTGAAAAGTCTTTTATGTTTTCTAGGGGAGTCTGATATTTTTTTCGTATAATTTTATTTTTTACACTTTCGAGAGATTTTGTCCTTTTTTCTATGTTATATATTTTTATATTTGCTTTAGATAAGAGTTCATTTAAACGCTTATGTAATTCATCAGTAAATTTGTCATAGCGTGGTTTAATCGATTTATATTTTCTGAGCGTCTGATTTATGTCCATATATTATTATCCCAAATTTGCCTTGGTAGTGTAAATCCATGTGTAAAGATAACCATATTTTAATATGCTTGAAATATCATTTTCATGAAATATATGTCAAAATATCAAGAAAGAATATCTTTTTTGCAAGTTCAAGTTTTGAGAGGAAGACGAGGAAGTGGACAGCGAGCAATACCGGAGTGTACTTTTCTGTACATGAGGATTTGCGAGCTGGTCACTGACGAAGTATAACACCAAAAATTGAAGTTGCCTGCACAGCCTAGCGGGTGGTGCGTTCCCAATACGGCTTATAACTTCCAACTAACAACTTCAAAATCCCCGTCCCCTGCGCGGCATTAGTGAAGGTAAAATAGAATGGCATGTTAATGATAGGATGAAGCTTTTTATCGCCGTCTGAAAATACTAATCCAATCAGTGCAAGAGTGTAAAAAGCAATCTGGCAAACAAGAAGATAAAAATAAAAATAGCCATCAAATGCGAGAACTAAGTTTGAGATAAAAGCAGCAGTCATGAACAGAAAAGAAAACCATCTTAGAATCTTGTGAGATAAAAGCTGAAAGGCAATGGGACTTTTAAATGGCAAAAGCAGTCCCAAATGATGAAGAACAACATTGAGAGAGCCAGCGGCAATCCTTTCCTTCCGTTTGTATTCATCGGAAAGCGAGCCTGAGCTTTTCTCAGATGCCATTGCTCTCTCATTATAGATGCACCTGTAACCCTTCTCTATTATTGAAAGCGATATGGCAAGGTCATCCATGAATATCCTGTCTGTGCGATGAAACGGAAAAGCCTCTTTTCTTACCATGTAAATTGCACCATCAAGTCCGGTGGTAGATGAAATACTTGACTCAAGTTTTTTCACGAATGACTCATACTTCCAATATATCCCTTCAGCCATTGCAGTCTTTTCACCGCTTTGCATGATTACCTTTGCCCCGCCTGCGCATCCAACTTTTTTATCCCTGAAATGCTCTGCAAGTCTTCTGACAGCGCAGGGGGAAAACATCGCATTGGCATCGGTAAGGACAACAAGCTCTCCATGTGCAAGCTCCATGCATTTATTTATGACTCCAAGCTTTCCCCTTCTCTCTTTAAAATCATAAACGCTCAGTCTCTCATCACCACTTGCTCTTGCAATCTCCACTGTGCGGTCATCTGAGCAGTCTGATGCAACTACAACATCCAGCTTTTCCCGCGGATAATCCTGACCAAGCGCATTCTTTACTTTCATGGCAATGCACTTTTCTTCATTTCTTGCAGGTATGATTATGGTGACCGTAGGAAGTGACGCATCAGCAATCACATCATCATTTTTTTTATCAGAACCTGAAAGGCTCTTAAGCACCGCAAGAATGAGTGGATACAAAATGTACGAATGGGCAATCAGAAGGAGTGATACCCAGAAAAATATTGTCATATTATTTGCCGCGGTAATTAATCCAGTTGCTTACATATGAGCGGCTCACAACGATAGTGAAGCGCCCTAAAAATGAAAGCGGCAGCATGAAAGCATAAAAGAACACGAGCATAGTTCTTGTGTCAGGATAAATGTTCTCACCCAGATAAGGCATAAGCAGAAAATAATCAATGAAAGATGTGACGAGCATTGCAACAAGAATACCTATCTCATTTATGGTTGCTCCGGTCGC
>Ga0265292_1002071_pt1 | contig 15009 bp, 5 predicted proteins | sample Munlanlewell296A_FD_189080 | JGI IMG/M metagenome (GOLD analysis project Ga0265292, IMG submission 189080) | Leachate microbial communities from a municipal landfill in Southern Ontario, Canada - Leachate well 296A | ecosystem: Engineered > Solid waste > Landfill > Unclassified | place: Canada...
GAAAAGGCCCGGCAGAGAATTTTGGCCCTGGCCGCGGTCCAATTTGAAAACGGCAGTACTTACCACCAATATTCTCCTATTACCGGTAAAGGTGATTTGTGGGGATACTCGGATGACCCGCTCTGGCTGATTTATTCAACCGTGCATTACATAAAAGAAACCGGCGATTTAAAAATTTTAAACGAGAAAGTGCCGTTTGCTGAAATGGCGTCCAGCCCAAAAACCATGTTTGGCCACCATAATTATTTGCCGCCCGACTTGCAAAAAGCGGCCGCCGCAAGAGAGGCGCGCGCGGGCGGAGCAGGAAAGAGCGCAACTCTTTATGAGCATTTGTGCCGGGCGATAGATTACACCACAAAAAATCTGGGGCCGCAGGGATTGCCCAAAGCCGGTTTTGCCGACTGGAACGATTGTTTGAACATGCTGGGAACCAAGCAGGCGGCCGAGTCGGTTTTGGTGGGAATGATGCTGGTGGGGGCGGCGGATTTGATGGCAGAGCTGGCAAAGAAATCCGATCAAAAAAAGTTTTTGCAAATTGCCGAAAAAATGCGCAAAACCGTCAACAAAGTTGCCTGGGACGGCAACTGGTACCGGCGGGCGTTTGATGACAAAAGCCGTCCGGTAGGTTCAAAAATTTGTAAAGAAGGAAAAATTTATTTGGAAACACAGGCCTGGGCGGTGATGTCGGGAGCGGCAGACGAAGCCCGCAGTAAGCTGTGCCTGGACGCGGTGCACCAGCGTCTGGCAACCAAATACGGCATAATTTTACAACAGCCGGCACTGCGGCGTTTTTATCCGGAGCTGGGAGAAATTTCAACTTATCCCCCGGGGCTAAAAGAAAACGCCGCTATTTTTTGCCATCCCAACCCGTGGGCCATGGTGGCGGAGGCCATGCTAGGGAGAGGCGATCGCGCTTATGAATATTACCGGGCAATCTTGCCGATTGCGCAAAATGACATTGCCGAAATCAGGAAAACCGAACCCTACGTTTATTGCCAGATGGTGGCCGGGCGTGACCATCCCGACTTTGGCGAAGGCAAAAACTCGTGGCTGACCGGATCGGCCTCTTGGAATTTTGTGGCGGCGGCCGAATATATTTTAGGGATCCGGCCCGAATATGACGGCTTGCGGATTGATCCCTGTATCCCGCGGGGTTGGAACGGTTTTGAGGCGATGCGGGTTTGGCGCGGCGCAACTTACAATATAAAAGTCCGCAATCCCCAGCACCTCTCTTTTGGAGTGAAATCTTTGCGCGTGGATGGCAAGCGGACGGAAGGCAATTTGGTCCCGGCGTTTAATGATAATAAAAAGCATATAATTGAAGTTGAGATGGGGTAGAGAAAAATCCCAATGACAAAATCCCAAATCCAAAAATTTTTGACCAAGCTGAGTGTTTTAGTTTTAATGCTGACCGCCTTGTTGTTTTTGCCTGCCATGGCCACTAATAACCTTCTTAAAAACGGCTCTTTCGAAGACGGCGTAAAGGACAAGATTCCTCTGTACTGGGGCAAAGAATATTATAACTGTTATGTTGAAAGCGGCGGAAAAGACGACGGAAAATGCTTGCGTATTACCAATGCTAAACCGCAATCCTCAATGGGCGCGCAGGAATTTTCTCTGGACGGCCGGAAATATCCCAAAGTTACGGTTTCGGCCTGGATTAAGGTTGCCGCCGTAGTCCCCGGCAAAGAGGACTGGGAAAAAGCCAATCTGCAGATTTTGTTTTTTGACGAGGATGGCAAGCAGGTGGGGGGGTGGCCGCAGTTGGGCCCGTGGGAGGGGACGTTTGACTGGCTCCTGGCCGCGCGGATTTTTAAAGTGCCGGCAGAGGCCCGCAAGGCCAAAGTTGTTTTTGGTTTGAATAATTGTACCGGCACGCTTTTGGCAGACGATATCCAGGTAATAATTGGCGATACCCGGGAAGAAGATCCTTATAATCTGGTTTCAAGCGGTAATTTTGAGGTTTGGGAGGACTGGGCTTATGGCGGGACGGACGGTGGCGGGGTGTATTCACCGGGATATACCGGCAACGGCTTGTTAAAAATTTCCAATCCCACGCCCTGTTGGTCGTTTGCTTCGCAATCCATTCCGCTGGACGGGACCGAAGCCAAAAAAATTAATATTGAGGCCTTCGTTAAGATCCAGGACGTAACCCAGGGCGCGCGACCCTGGCAGCAGGCGCGCATCAACATAGAATTTATTGACAAAAACGGCAAAAGAATCGGCGGCTGGCCGATTGTCTTTTCTGAAATCGGCACTTTTGATTGGAAAAAAATCGAAAATCATTTTGCGGTGCCGGAAGAATGCAAACGGATGGATATTTTTGTCGGCTTGATGGAGGTGGGGGGAACAATTTGGGTAGACGATCTGCGAGTAGAGGGATATCGGGCGGACGGCAGTAAGCTCCCGCGCCAGCCGTATTTTGAAACTGATAAGGCAAACTGGTTTGCGCTGTCCAAAAAAGACACTTACCCAAAAAAGACGGCGCCCGACGTTTCGTTTTTGCTGGATAAGCCCGCCGGCAAGCACGGGTTTTTAAAAGTTAAAAACGGGCATTTTTATTTTGCGGATGGGGTACGGGCGCGGTTTTGGGGGACCAACATTGTGGGTTCAGATTGTTTTATGGACCACAAAACCGCAGAGAAAACGGCCGAGCGGCTGGCCGCGTTCGGGTGCAACCTGGTTCGCATCCATCATTTGGACGCCTACTGGGCCAACCCCAATATCTTTGACAGTAAGGTTAACGATACCCAGCACCTTGACGCCAAGCAGTTGGAAAAACTGGACTACTTGATTTATCAGCTGGAAAAGCGCGGTATCTATATATTTATGGACCTCTTGGTAGATCGGCAGTTTAAGGCCGGGGATAATGTGGCGGATTATAAAGGGGTGGAGCGCGGCGCCAAGTTTTCGGGATTTTATAATGAGCGCATTATCGAGCTGCAGAAAAAATATGCTCGACAGCTTTTAACTCACGTTAATCAATACACTAAAAAACGTTATGTGGATGACCCCGGCATTGCTTCGGTAAAAATGATCAACGAGGCCATGCTTTATTACATCGGCACGCAAGTGGGGCTGTCCAAGGTATACCTGGTAGAACTGGATGGCCTTTGGAATAATTGGCTGAAGGAAAAATACGGCAGCCGCGATGCGCTGAAAGCGGCCTGGACCGATAAATATGGCCGCGGTGACTTGAGAGACGGAGAAGATTTTGGCAACATAGCCCGCGGCGAAACCCTGATGAAATTCCAGCGGGGCGGCGGCAGCTTGCTGGCGGACAGCCGCGAAAAAGAAACCATGCTTTTTTACTATGACCTGCAGGTTGAGTATTACACAGAAATGGGAAAATATTTGAAGGGCCTGGGAGTGAAAGTGCCGATCTCGGGCAGCAACCACTGGTATAACGTTGCCGCCGACGTAAAATCCAACGCCGCGCTGGATTATATCGACCGCCATCGCTACTGGGACCACCCCAAATACGGCTACGGCACCAACATTGTTTTTGAAGACCAGCCGATGGTTAAATTTCCCGAAGAGGCCCTGCCCAACAACTTTGCTTATTATAAGGTTGCCGGCAAGCCCTTTGTCATTTCAGAGTGGAATTGCTGTTTCCCCAACGAATACCGCGCCGAAGGGCCCATGGTCATGGCGGCGTATGCGGCACTGCAGGATTGGGACGCGGTTTTGCAGTTTAGCTTTGCAGCCGGCGACTGGGGCAAGGTGATGCAGGATAATTTTGACATTGGCGCCTGGCCCAACGTTTTTGCAGAGTGGCCGGCGGCGGCACTGATGTTTTATCGCGGGGATGTTGCCAAAGCCAAACAGGTGCTGACCGAGTCACTCCTGCCGCAAGATGTTTTTGGCCCGATCCGCGAAGATAATCCTATTTTTGGCGAACCGCTTTTGCCGCTGGTAACCGGGACGCAAATAAATTTTGTAGATTCAATCCAGCAGGCCAGCGCGGATGACCCGGCGCCAACCTTGGCTAAATATGTTGATTTGGAAAACCAGCGCTTGACCAGCGATACCGGCCAGCTAAAGTGGGATTGGGGGCGAGAAGTTTTCAAAATTGATACACCCAGGACGCAGGGTGGGGTTGGATTTGCGGGCAAAAAGGCGGGCGGCGGGGCAACGGATGCGGGGGCGGCCGGCCTTATCACCAGCGACCTCAAAATAACCCCATCCACCGGCTTCTCTTCAGTATTTGTTTCCAGCTTGGACAAAAATCCAATTAAACAATCAAAGCATTTATTGTTGACGGCGACTGCCCGCGCGGAAAATACGGGGCAGAAATACAATGCCGCCAAAACCCAACTGAAAGAAGTGGGCGGGGCGCCGGTTTTGGTGGAGGGCGTAGACGCGAAGGTCTGGATTAATACCAAGTCGCGCACTGCCAAAGTTTATGCGCTGGATATGGCGGGCAATCGGAAAAAAGCCATTGCTGCGCAAAGAGTGAACGGCGGTGCGAGCTTTGTGATTTCTTCGGCAAACCAGGCATTGTTTTATGAAGTGGTGGTGAGGTAGGTTCTTCGCTAGGGTTTCGTTTTTCCGCAGGCAAAATTTTAATCTGCTTACATTAGGAAGCGAGCTTTCATAAGATAGCGCAAGTCGCTTTTTCGCTTGTTTTTCCAAAATACAATCACGATGGTAGCCGGATTTACAAAAAAAGCTGCAAAGATTAAGTTTTATGGATTATAATGTGCCTAATCGATAAAATTATCGATTTTTGTCGATTAGTGTGAAATAAGATCGACAAAAATGGAGGAGGCAAACAAAATGGACCTGAAAGTAATTAACTGTATTTTAGCCGAACACCTGCGCCCTGAGCCCGGCGGAAAAATTACCGCCATTGGGATTCCTTTTGTCATTCAATTGCCGGACACAACCAAGCCCTGCTACCCGTTGTTTTGTCTTTTGCAACTGCAGGGGACGGATAGTGGTGAAGCCGAGGTGAGCTTGGTGATTCGCGACACGGCGGAGAAAAAAGATGTGGCGCAGTTTGGCAACAAAGTAAAAATCGCGCCGCATAAGGGAGAAACCGCTGAAGTCAAAATTTCGGGAGGCAAAGCCGTTACGTCGCCAGCGGGCCCTAAGCGTACATATAATATAATACAAATCCAACCCCTGCGCCGTGTAGTGTTTGGCCACCCGGGCGAGTTTGAAGTGATGGTGGCGGTGGATAAAGTGGCTAAAAAAACGTTTAAGCTGGCGGTGGCGGAAGCAAAGCCGCAAAACCCGCCCCGCGCGCAATTTTAAAAAATCGTAAAATCCCCAAAATATTTTCCCCAAAAAGTGAAATCGCGGGACAAAAGTGGCGATAATAATTTAGCGGGAGCGCAAAAAAGCCATTCAAAAATTATAATTATGGAGAATAAACGATGTCGGATCCAATAAGAGTAGCGATTGGTGTTTCTGCGCGGAGGACAAGGCGGATAGATAGTTGGAAGTTGAGTAGTGTGAAATCGTACCAAGCTCAGCCGGGGACGCTTCTCCAACAAGCGGCAGTTAGGTTTAATAACCTGTATCCACATGGAACATTTTCTGTCCAGGACAGCACTCAAACCGTTAAAATTGCAAAGATGATGGCTTATTGTTGGGGAGAAGAACGAGTACGAGCAACCGTTAACGGGTGCCAAAGACCGAATTTTTATCCGGTTACATTTTTCCTAGAGGGAGGGTTGGCAAAGGAAATCATTGATTTTTATCCGGACTTAGGTAAAAAAATGAGTGAGGCGCTGCGGCTTGGTGCAGCTGCCAAAGCAGGTGGAGCTCCGTATCTTGGCCCTCAAATTGGTGGTCACCCGGAAGGCCTAATACCTTTTTGCCCCTTTGGCCCATATCGTCCTGGCGAAAGATTTTGGGACGAGGAGTTTCATCAACAATTGCTCGCCAATCAAGTGGCGGCAACGTTAGCTGCCTTTAGAGAAATAGCGGCAGACCAAACCTTGCCAGCATCAAGCATTGGCTTTTACCCTCCGGCGGGAATTTTTTCCTGGCGGGCGGCAGAAACATTGGCAGCCCTGGGTGTGGGATACACGGTTATGGATGGGTTACACTTGAGCCCCGTCAATCAGTTTTTTAAATCAAGCGGCTTGACGGTTTTGATCAGGCAACGCGGATTTTTGGACAGTAATGGGCTGATGATTGACCAGGTAGCGGATTCGGATTTAATGGCGAGGAAGGTTTTAGCGCGTATCGAAAATTCTCCAACCAGACAGGGGATCGTTATTTTTGATGCTGATGCATTAGGGCTTTGCCCGGATTTTGAGGGAAAAAATTTGATGACGGAGCGAGGCGGCAGGGCATTTTTGGGGCTTTTTTGTGATAGGCTCTTGCTGCGAGGTGCCAGCTTGGTTAATATTGGAACATTAGTCAGTGAGCTTGAGCGGAGTCAGGCTCCCGCCGCAGATTATGCTAAAGTTTTATTAAAGGCGGGCAAAGCAAGTGACAGCATTGGCGATCCACGATATTTTGTTTCAACGCAATTTGGCGGAGGGTTACTTGACGCCTTTGATAGAATGCGGGAAGTGGAAGCAAGGTTAGCGGCGTTAGGAGAATTAATTTCGAGAGCTCGAAGTATTGATATGAGGATCAGGCCTACCGCTGAACCGTCTTCGGCAATAGCCTTTCTTGTTGCTACGGCGCAAAGATATTTGCTTGCGGCCATGGATACGAGCAATTTGCTGACGGTTGGGTCCATGGATGTTGGCGGTTTGCAGACGGGAGCGACCCTGGCGGTGGCCCCTCGTCTAGTTGGCGGAAGCGAAAGTTTTTATCACGAACGTGATTTTGCCTCTCATTTGCTTGACCTTGTTGATCAACCGCCCCCGAGCTAATTTGCCTCCCTGCCTAAAGTTTCCCCCAAAAGGTCAAAAAAAGATTCCCCCAAAAAGATGAAATTTTGCGTGGAAATTGACGATATATAATTGGAAAGAAGACAATAGCCGGAGGGCAAAATGGGCGCAGCATTAAAGATTAATATATATCAGGGCCAGCGCGTCACGCCTTTCCACAATACCTGTCCCGCGGTTTTGGCTTTTGAGCGTGATGCGGCGCGATTGCAATCTGCCACATCCTGGGGGCGGAGGATACCGCATTACCTCGTAGGAACCGCGTTGGGCGCCGGTGCGGTGTTAGCCGCTACCGCGCTATTGCATTTGGAAGTGAAATATACTGCGATTCCGGCGGTACTGCTTTTCGATTCGGCGGTATGGGGGTTGCGCACAATAAAGATAAAAGGATTAGCCCTTTTTGGGAAAAACCTGCTTAGTGGGTTAACCGGCAGGATGGCAGAAAGTGCGTTTACAATTTATTCTGCTTTTACCAGAGCCCGTCAGCTAAATATTGGGGCAACCGGTGAGGCCCAAATCAGCGAAGAAGCCATCGCCCGGGGCCTGGCAGTGGATACTTTACAGCATAGTGCTCCTTGGCTGGATGAAGCTTTGGGCGGGCAAGACGATGCAATCAACGCATTATTTGACTGGAGCAGAGATACTACGCATTCTTCTTTAGATCTGGTGCCGCGTCTTTGCGGGGAAGAGCTGTTAATGGTTAACCGGGTTTTGGATGCGAAGCCTCGGGCACGGGAGTTGTTTTACCTAAAGCTGGGAACTTTTTCACGAATGGGCCGCGTTGTATTTGGGTCGGCAGTTTCGGATGCCGCCAGTTTATCTGTGGTTAATGCCCCAACCAGCGCGGTGGCCCCGCGTCCGCACGGTCCCAGAACCTCAGAAACCACGTTGTCAGCCGCGTTAGTAAAAGCCTGGCTTAGCAAAACCAGCAAAACTGATCAGCCAATTGAATGCGTGAGAGGTGTGATGGCGTGTGTTCATTTGGGTGATATTGGCGGCAGAGGAGTTTTAGGGTGGGCAGAGGCATCGCTGCGGGATTTTCGGGAACAAATTGAAGCACAATTAAAACAGTTAGATGAAAAGGCAAAAGAGGAAGTTGAAATAGACACAGGGGCAACCAGAATAAAAGTAAGGGTTTATGCGCCAGACGAGCTTTCCTGTTTGCCAATTGTCCGGGCAGTTGAAGGACAATCTCTGGCTGCGGTTTTATTGGCGCCCCCCCTTTCGGTTACTTTTCAGCAAATAGTTGAGGCACTACAAGAAGTAAGAACAAAAGTCCCCGACTTAGAATATCCATTTATTGATAACATTATTGCCCGCGTTGGCGCTTGGCATGCGGCCGGCGGAATAATTTGCCTGGAAAAATATGCCAGGCAACCGGCAGGAGAGACGCCGGATTATCGCGATTTACTTTGTCGATTTTTGAAAGATATGGCAGAGATTGAAAACGCTTTTAGAGAAGCAAAAATGTATTTACCAAAGGTGCCCAGACCAATGAAATTCGAAGCCGCAGACAAGGATGCAGTGGTTGCTTTATTGGAAAAATTGGCAAGCACGGTGCCAAGCGGAATGACGCGGGCGGAGTGGACTCTATTCCTGGACGAGGCAACAACCAAAGTCAATACCGCCGCAGAGGAAGCGGGCCCGGGTGGGGCGCAAGCTCCGGCTGGGGCGGCGCCGGGGGCGGCGACGCCAGGGGCCAAACCAATGGTTAGAGGAAAACATTAAGGGAGAGCTAAGCTATGGCAGGTAAAACTGGAGCAGAAATAGTAAGCAAACCCAGCGGACAGGCGCCGGCAGCGACACAAATGGCAACCGGTGGAGGCGGCTTTACTGCGCGCAGAATAGCAGTAGCCAGGGAGAAGCGGGTTGCCGCTTATTGTACACGAAAGGAAGAGACAGTATTAGCAAAGCGCAACTTGGCGCTGGGATTAGCGGCCAAATATTCACGCGGGTGGTATCAAGGCATAATTACGGATACTTGTTTGGACGGGTTGAGATTAATGCAGGCAGAACATCCCGATTTTGCAGTCAGAGAAGAAGCCCGGTTAGCGTTGTCAGAAAAGTTGGCGGGGCCGGCGCCAGACAGGCTATCGGATGAGCTTTTAATTAGTGGGCTGTGGAGATTAGAAAGGGCCGCCAATCACCTCCTACTTGAAAGCGCCGAGAGTATTTTAAGTGACGGCGATTTTGTAGAAGCCGAGGGGATATTGCATTATTTGATGACGAAAGTTGGTTTCCGTCAGCAAGCAACCCCCGATCGCCCGGAAAAAATCACAGTTGCGCCGTCTCTTTTGGCGGCAATCGGCACGGCAAAAACACGACTGCAAAGGGCCGCGGCCGAAACCCAACAGGATTTTGTAAAAAAGGCGGCGCGATTTGAAGAAGTGGCCTCACCTTATGCCTACAAATATGGCGAAATGGTGGAGCAATTTTTAGTCGACAGGGACCCGGCCGGCGACAAGCCGGTAGCGCAGATTAACCCGTTTGATTTATCCGAAGTGGCCAGCGCTTTATATATGGGCACCAATGCGGTTTGCCCGGATAAAATCGATTATTACCGCGCGGCGTTGCGTACGCTTTTACTGCAGGTTTTTGACGGGCAAGTACGCCATCAATTGGTGGCGATCCAGGCGGCAATCCGGTCGAGAGACGTAGACAATATCAAGATTGCATTAAAAGTTTTAAACTTGATGGCGCCGATATTAACCGACTTTGTTCAAGAAGATGTAGCTAAGGTAGAAGACCAGCTCATTGGGGTATTAATTGGCGCGCGGCTTGAACTGCAAAGCAGTGCTGACAATGGAACGAATGATTTTGACGCACAGGCATTATTTGAAGAAGCTCAAAAAAGCCTGCTTTGTTTGTGGTGTGTTAATAAGCCGATAGCGTTTCCGCTGAATGAAACGGAAGGGCTAGTCCGCCGGCTCGATCGTTTGGCAAACGGCAGGGAAGCGATTACCGAAGAAATGAGAAACCGATGGACCGGCCAAGCCCTTACTCTAACAGACTTTATAGAAGCGGGGCAGGCGGTCGCGGGCTTGCAAACCCTTAAAGATGAAATTGAAAAATTGCCCGACTGTGATCCGCCGGATCCTGAACCGGCGGTTCCGGTTCCGGACAAAGAAGTTTATAGAAAAAAAGTTGGCTTACAGGGAACCATGCAAGAATCGCATGTGATTGGCTATTGCAGGGAATATAGTTTGCCGTGCAAAACCCCTGAAAATAAGCCCGGGCGCATCCGCCGGGTTTTGTGGGAAGGGTCAATCATGGCCAGTGCCATATTAGTGTCCTTGCTAAAAAATCCGGCGCGCGTGGCAACTCTTATTGGCGCCGCTCTTTCCGGCAACGCTTTTGGCGATTTGATGATTGCCTTCCGCCTTTCCCGGGTGAAAGACGACGAAGTGATGATTATTTATGGCAATGCAGATAGTTTTACCAAAGGGATGTACCTGGCGTGGGAGATGGGGCTGGTTGTGCCAAACGGAGCGAAGGTGTTCCTGATAACTGACGTTGGTTCCGGCACGCGCAGTGAAATTGTGTGCCTTGCCGAAAGATCCAGTAAAGGTGAAATTGTAGAAGTAAGGACGCAGTTCAGGAATATTGCGTTGACCAGCACCGCAATGTTATCCACGTCATTTAGGAATGGCGGAGCCGGCATGTTTTTCATGTTGAGCATCGATAATATCCTTAACCAGTATATGATCAAAGGAGAAATGGCCAACGGCCAGTTAATAGAAGAAACGGCCTTTGGTCTGAATGCGGTTGCCTCACGGAGGTTTGTCGAAGGGTTTAACGACCGGCAATTTGGGGCGCTGCGGGATCTGGGGCAAATTGTGGTGTTTCCGGACGGAACGATTTGTATTTTTGTGGAGAAGCCAAAACAGTTTTCAATTTTGCGGCATTTTTTAAGGAAGGTGGCCTTTGAATGGAGGCGGGTGAAGGTGTCGCGGCCTGGGTTGGGAGGTAGCGCAGAAGTTTACGAAGAGGCCATCTGGGAAAGGCATCGCCAAATATTTACCAAAACGATTAATGTTGCGGTGGCCCGGGCCTTGGGGTTGGGAGAACAAACAGAAGGTGGCCTGCTTTATTTGGCCATGTTTTTAAATGAAACAGATTTTAGAGCGGCGGCATTAAAACGTAAAAAAGATGCCGACGGAGCTGACATTACTTCATATTATGCATCTGCCAGAGCATATCGAGAAAGCTTAGCGGCAGACCCCTTGTGGCAAACAGCTTTTGCGCGGGTAAAAGTAAGTCAGGAGGAAGGGGAAAGCGCGCCGCAGGTTCGAGTATGTCTGGATAAGGTTGTTCCTGAAAGATGGGTGGGCTTAGTGGTGGATACAACCAATTCTGATCCGAAAAAAGACACCGTTGCCCAGCGTGCGGAACTGTCAACCATGACGCTGGAAATGCTCCAGTTGGTTACCGGCCTGCAGGAAGAAAGGCAGCGGGATAAAGATGACGAAAAGTATTATTTGTTGGGCCGAATGCCGGTAGAGCGTGTTTTTGCCATATTTTGCCGTGATAAATATAAACTACAGGTTAGGGCAGAAAAAAGTTTGGCAGAGCAAAGGGGAGGGCTTTCTTTTAAGGCCAGGGAAATAGACCAAGCGGCAACAGCCGGAGCAGCTCCGGAAGCACAATCCGCAATTTATCGGCAAATGGCCGAATTAAACTTGATTATGCTATTAGGCAGAATTGCTATCCCGATGCCGGTTCTGTCGAGCCACGAGGAAATCGTTAATATTAATAAGGCAAGAAAAGAAAAGATAGAAGTTGCCCGGAGCATTTTGGAACAATATTGTGAGGGAGCGGAGCGGTCGCTGGCTGACGAGGAAGTTGAAAGCATGGTTAGGATTGCGTGGGCAATTATCTATACAAACGTGAACACATTTAATATGGCTTTGCGCTTTGAAATGGAGCCCCTTTTCCGCAGATATAGCGAGGAGAGCCGGTTGTCGAAGGTTGTGAAGGCAAGATATCCTCATGAAAGCCAGGTGATTCCGCTTAAGGGGGCCTGTGGCGAGTTTGATTGGGCGCAACGCGTCATGGAACCCATGATGCGCACCAGGGAAGAATGGATGAAAATATTTGACCAAACCTACGGGCCGGGCGCAAATGAGCGGAAAAAAATTGAGGTTTATCTGCCCACCGTCGGCAAAACGGAAAAATTTGAAGCGCAAATAGAAGATTGGGTAACAATATGGGAGGTTGCGCAAGACATTAAGAAACTTTCTCATCGGCAGGCAATTAATGATGCAGGCTATGCCTCCTTTGAAGCGACACGGGAAAATGGCGGGAGCGGAATTGGGGTCGCCATTGTAGACAACTTTTCAGATATTGGGACGGTATACGAACAAGCTAAAAAGGCCTTAAGCATATTTGAAAAAGATACGACTGTTGACGGCATGGTTGATCATAGATCTGCGCTGGCGCTGACCAATCGTTTTGATTTGGGGTTGCACCCGAACCGAAATTTTGAGGCCGGCGCAATCTTGGGCAAGGTAACCTTGACCGACCGGATAATTGATGCTATGCACCAGGCAGGGAAAGAGGCATCGGTTTTACCTGAATATGTAATCGCTCGGGAAACAGTGGCGGAAGGCAAGACAAGGGTTACGCTGAATGATGGCGTCTCCCCGCTTTTGGAGTTTTATGAAGAAACAACGGGCGAGGGGATAAAAGTAACGGTGGATGGGCAGGAATTTTTAACCACCATTGCTGGCGTTGATTGCGAAGCGGTTTATTCAATTAAAATTGGCGGAGTTACAATTAAAGATATAGACAAAGTATACGTCGGGACCACGAGCGCGGTGCCGGAACGCACAATCATAAATCCGGAGGTGGTCTTGGTTGACTTTTCTGTTGAGCGAATCCTTGATTATACAAAAGAAGGGGACCTCGCGGCCGAACCTCAAATCCCGTCATTTTTTGTCGGACAGCAGAGCCATGGTGAAACCATTGCTTTTATTCGCCAGCAAAAAAGATTTACGCGGGATACCGGCATGCGGTTTTTATATGGGGTTAATTGGGCGGGTGGTGCCGAGCTGCAGGTGCCGCAAAACGTTGCCATGGCCGGAATTGAGGTTTTTGACGGACACACCTCAATCGGACTGGTTCCGATTTCGATTTTACCCACCGATGAAGGGGTAAAAGGCAGAGACCCGGTTTTGCGATTTTATGACATGGCTACCAGCCCCAAAAAGAGACAGGACATGGTAGTAATGGGGCTGGGGATGCGGGCGCCGCATTTTGATAAACATTTGGCGCTGACAACCCCCAGAACGGTTAATATTAGTATGGACGAGGAAGGCAAAGTAACACGTACCGGAATTGCGCAACTTCCGCAAGCGCAATTTTACCGCGAGCATCTCCTGGCGTCGGGATTGTGGACACGAGAACAATATATTGAATCGCGCAAGGCAGGGGGATAAGGATCATGAGTAACCTTAAACTCGAAAGAGTACAAACTACTGAAAAAATGGTAAGGGCGCAGTACGGTGCCGCCTCGCCGGCGCGCCAAAGATTTGCGCCCATTGACCGGTTGGATGAGCAGCATACTTTCCAGGGGCATTTTTCAAAGGGGGATGCTGGTGGGGTTGAGTTAGCCGGGGTTTTGGGATTGCACCGTCGGTTGGACGAAGTAGGTTTTGGGGTTGAAGGGCACTTAGGATTTCCGGCCGGAATGATGCTGGCCGTGCCGGATGGCCCGGCGTTTCCCACTGCATTTTATCCAGCTTTGGTTGAGAAAACCTTTTTCCCTAAGCATGAAGCGTTTATTGATGGTTCGGCCGGAATGGTTTTCCCGCGGCAACCGCTGGTTTTAACGTTAGTTGAAGCGGTTGGCCCGTTTGCGCTGGGAAAAACCGCAGAACATGAAGCCATTACCTATAATTCATGGTTTGAAACGCTGCGTACCCGTCCCGGTTTTAAGCCCGGCGAAGATTTGGACTTGATTGGCGCAACCCAGCCGCTTGATTTGATGCGTAAGCTTGAACAAAGCAATACGCTGGGAGTGCGACCTCCGGTTTGGGCAACCGTCAGACAGCAGATGAGGGTTTTGGGACTGGAGCTTAAGGGCGTGCGGGGCAGAATTATTTATTTAGCCCATGCTGCCTACGGGCTGGCAAATGATGCTTTGTATCATTTCTTTAACCGGGGGCATTTTTCTTCGTTTGTCACCAAGGAAACCAATACTGGGGGCGAAATCATGGACGGCGCCCCGGAGGTTGATGCAATGCGGGAAGCGGGGGTATTTTTTGGCGGGGACAATGCTTGCTTTTTGGATTCGGTTTTTACAGAGGACATAATTAGAAACGTGTTAAGGCTGGGCGAAAAAGAAACGATTCCTAAAATGATGATTTTTCCTTTAATGGACATTGTTTTTGAGGCAACCATGCAATATAACGACGCAACGCATCAATGGGTACCCCGGCCCAAAGAAGTACAAATCCGGCGCTTGAAAAACAAAGCCCATGACATTGCAGGGGTGATCGGGAAAAAATATGCAGAATGGCAGTTTGGCGAAGCCGATGTGGAACGGCTTTTACGTTTGACTTTATATATGGATGCATACTTTTATGCACGCAACCTGGCGGTTGCGGCAACCAAAGGCATGGCAAGAGTTGGCCGCCCGAATTTTGTAATGTCAAATCCCCGCTACGACGATGCGCCTGAAATTGTAGTCATTGTTGCGACGCCGGGAGCAGGCAAGACAATGTTGGCCGAATCCTTGGCAGAGGCGTTGAAGGAAAGCGGTGAAGTGCGGGGCATTATCCCGGTTTTTAAGGGTGCGGCAGACGATGAATGGGACGAAGGCCCGGGGGTTACCGGCGTTAGTGTGGAGCATACTGTGCGCAGAGAACAGTGGCGCGCCATGTTAAACGGGGGACTTTTTTTGGCGGCGGAGGGTTACGGGGATATAGGATATGGAATTCGCAGGTCAGACCTTGAATCAGCGGCTTTGAGCGGCGGGAGATGGGTGGTGGTGTGCGGGCCGGAAGCCGCAGACAATTTAAAGCGCGAAATTGAAAATTTGTGGGCGCCATATTCGCTGATTGGGCGGGCGGACTTAGGGTTAATGCCAATCCCTACCCCCAAGGTGAGCGTAGTGCCTTTTGATGCCGAAGAAAAGGTTACAACCATAAGGATG
>Ga0265292_1002072_pt1 | contig 15005 bp, 14 predicted proteins | sample Munlanlewell296A_FD_189080 | JGI IMG/M metagenome (GOLD analysis project Ga0265292, IMG submission 189080) | Leachate microbial communities from a municipal landfill in Southern Ontario, Canada - Leachate well 296A | ecosystem: Engineered > Solid waste > Landfill > Unclassified | place: Canada...
TGGCGAACGAGCAACGCGCAACCCCCCTTCGCCATAAGGCTACGGAGGGGCAAGCCCGCAACGCGTAACGATGTGTGCTGATCTCCGCGACGTTTTAACGTTGAACCCATGTGGGGTACGCTTCTTTCGATGCGTCTTACGGTCATCATTCCTGCTTTCAACGAGCGCGAGAGCATTGGCGAGGTTCTGGCCCGCCTGCCAAAGAATCTGCCGGGCGGGATCGGCGTTGAGCCGCTTGTCATCGACGACGGCAGTACGGACGGGACCGGAGCCAGGGCATCTTTGGCCGGGGCACAAGTTATGAGGCATTCTAAGCGCCGGGGTCTGGCGGCGGCTTTTCGCACGGGACTTGGTGCGGCGATTGTCAATCGGGCCGATCTGATCGCGACGCTGGATGCGGACGGTCAGTACCGACCGGAAGAATTGCCGCTTTTGTATGCGGCGCTTCGGGAAGCGGGCGCCGATCTTGTGGTCGGTGATCGGCAGGTGTCGAAATGTAATCACATGCCGGCGGGAAACCGGCTCGGGAACATCGTCGGGAGCGCGATGCTCCGCCTCCTCGCCGCCGTGCCGGTGCGCGATGCGTCCTCAGGGTTCCGCATGTTCACAGCGCGGTGTGCCCGTGCTCTGCGCATCACGAGCCGGCACACGTACACCCACGAGATGCTGATCCAGGCGAAGGCATACGGTTTCAGGATTGTCGATGTCCCCGTCACGTTCCTCCCCCGTCTCCATGGGAAGAGCAAGCTCGTGCGGACGCTCCGGCATCACATCCTCCGGTCCTGTGGCACCATTCTCCGGTCACTCTTCCTCCTCCGTCCTCTCCGGAAGTTCCTGCTCCTGGCACTCGGTTCATCCTTCCTCGCGTGCGGCGCTTTCGTCTGGATGCTCTTCTCTTCTCCGGCTGCCAGTCCAGAGCTCCTGCTTCTCGCTCTCGCCCTCCTGCTCGTCGCTCTCCAGTTCGTCGTGCTGGGTGTCGTCACGGATTCCTTCGCCGCCCAGCGCCGTCTTTCGCTCGAAGAGGGCGATTCGCCCCGCACGTGACCCATGCGTCCGCCATCCGTCCTCTTCGTCACCCGCAGCCTCCAGTCCTCCGGAGGAGGGATGCAGGAATACACGCGGCTCCTCATTGAAAGTCTTCGTGCCTGCGGCGACTGTTCCCTCACCGTTGTGGGATATGGCGGAGGGAGAGGCGGTCTTCCGTTCTTCTTCCTCTGGGCTGCAGTGCGCTCCCTCGTATTTCGCGGAGATCAGGTGCATCTTTCTGATGCGGCGCTGTCACCGTTGCTCCCGCTCCTCAGGGTTCTTCGGCCCCGGCTCAGGCGGAGTGTCACAGTGTACGGCCTCGATCTCACGTATCGGTCGCGGTTCTACCAGCGGCTCCTGCACTCTACACTTCCTTACGCGCAGCGCGTCGTCGCCATCAGCCGCGCGACGGCGAAGGAGGCGGAGAGGAGGGGGGTAGATGCTTCCTCCATCGTCGTCATCCCGTGCGGGGTACGCTGCAGCGCGCCCCCGGTTCGATACACGCTTTCCCTGGGAATCCGGCTCCTCATCCTCGGCCGGCAGATTCGGCGCAAGGGGACGGTGTGGTTTCTCCGCGACGTCTTCCCCCGGCTCCTCAGGAACTTTCCGTCTCTCTGTCTCACCATTGCGGGGGAGGGACCGGAGCTCCCGGCGATTCGCAAGCAGATTTCGCGCATTACGCCGGCTTCCGCCGTTACGGTTCCCGGCAGAGTGAGCGAGGAGGAGAAACGCCGTCTCTTTCTCTCGAGCACGATCTTCCTCATGCCCAATATTCCGGTGCCGGGCGACATGGAGGGTTTCGGTCTCGTGTGCATCGAAGCAGGGAATCACGGATTACCGGTCGTCGCAGCGGAGATCGAGGGTGTAGCCGATGCCGTCCTGAACGGCGAAACAGGGCTCTTCTTCCGCGCCGGCGATCCGGAGAGTGCCGTGGACGTGATCTCGCAGGCACTCCGGCGTCCGTGGGATTCCCGTGCGGTGCAACAGGCATGTCTCCGGCGTTTCAGTATCAGGCAGGTGGCTTCCCGCTATGTCTATGATGTCTTCCGCTGATCTCCACCCCACTTCGCAAAAAGTCCCGGCTGTAACGTTGGAGAGAAATGTTGAGGGGCTCCATATTGGCATGGTGTCCTGGGACTTCGATCCTTCCATCGGCGGGATGGGCCGGCATGTAGGGACACTCACCGAAGGACTGAGACAAGCGGGCCTCACGGTTTCCGTGTTCTCGGGCTCCGATGTTCAGAGCGTCGGGCTCGGCCGCTCTGTCGCATTTTCGTTCGTGCTCCCGTTTCGCCTCGGGCGATGGATCGCCGCGCGGGGGGTGAATCTCCTCCACGTCCACACTGGCCCGGGTGGTGCGATGCTCCTCCGTCGCGCCGGTGTTCCGCTCGTCGTGACCGCGAACCACACGTACTGGCAGCAGCATCATCTCCCCGGCGAGCGCTGGAAGCGTCTTCTCCTCCCTCTCGAGCGGCGCACGTACGCGCTCGCGAACCGCGTGATTTCCATCTCGGCGGACACCGCACGCATCGTCGAGCGCGTCTACGGGGTTCCCTCTTCGCGTCTCTCTGTCATACCCTGCGGCTTTCCCCTCGCTCCGTTTGAGGCTGAGGACATGGAGGCTGGGCAGCGTCCGCTCCATGTGGTGTTCGTCGGTCGTCCGGACACCCGCAAGGGGTGGGATCTACTGCAGGCTGCCTGGAGAGACGTGCATGCGCGCCTTCCTTCCGCCGTTCTCGACGTCGTCGGGTTCACCGGTTCCAAGCAGCCCGGCATCCGCTTTCACGGGCGTCTTACTGACGCCGAGCATCGCTCGCTCGTCGGCAGGAGCCGTCTCGCGGTGTGTCCGTCGCGGTTCGAAGGGTTCGGCCTGAGCGCGGCGGAGGCGATTGCCTCCGGCACTCCGGTCGTGGCGACGGACAGCGACGGCCTTCGTACCGTGGTGGAGGATCGGAAGACCGGCCTCCTCATTTCTCCCGTTCCTTCGCAGATCGCTTCGGGGATTCTCGCGGTTCTTACCGACGATGCCCTTTTCGAGCGCTTGCACAAGAGTTGCAGGATCGCGCGTCACCGGTTTACGGACAAGGCGGAGATCGCATCTCATTTGGCGCTTTATCGTGCGCTTCACTCAGGCATGACGTACACTTGAGGACAATCTATGATGGGATCCCTGAAGCGCTGGCAGTTCGTGAGCATGTGCGTCGGTCTTGTCATCCTGCTCCTCTGCAAATATTTCTGGTCGTTCGTCACATTCCCCGGCGTCCCGTTCGGGTACGACGCGGGGATATACCGTTTTCTCTTCCTCACGCACGCGAAAGGGTTCCCGCCGTTCCTCCTCGCCTCGATGCCGGAGTGGGCGAAGAGCCATCCTCTGGGCATCTTCTTCTTCTCCACGATTCTTCTGAAGGCCGGTCTTTCCGCCGATGCGCTCATCGGCTGGGTGTGGAATCTGTTTCCGGTGTTCCTGGGCGGCGTGCTCGCGTGTGTCCTCTCCCGTACCTACGGGAAGCGCGTGGGGCTGTTTGCTCTTCTTGTTTTCCTCGTGTCCGTCGCGCAGTACGAAGGGTTCCTCATGATCTACTGGAAGGTCTTTCTGGCTCTCTTCTGGTGCACTCTGGCGTTCGGGGCGTACGAACGGAAATCGCGGTGGTGGATCCTGTACGGCATGTTCGTCGTCGCGACGCATCAGCAGATCGGTCTCCTCTTCGCGTTCGCTCTCGCTTCCTCCATCGTCGCTTCCTCCATCCGGCGCCGTGCGGTTTCTGAGCACCTCGTCCTTGGAGGAATGCTGCTCCTCACCTGCCTCCTCGGGCTTCTCTGGTACCTCCCGAACTTTGAGCGCGCGATCGGCTCTGTCCTGCCGTTCCTCCTCCGCCCTACGGTGAGTCTCGGGATTTTCGCCATTCTCTGCATCGGCACGCTGATGCTCTTCTCGGTCATTCTCTCGCCGATGCCGCGCTGGTGGGTGATGGTGGTCTGTGCGGCGGTGGGGTTCCTGCTCCTCATGCTTCCGTTCGCGGGGTACGCTCCGTCGTCGCTCGTTGCTTTCCTCTCGCAGTCCCGCGGCGTCACTCCCGGCGCGTTCCTCACGGTCGAGGAGTACTTCCGCACATCGTCCCCGCTTTTCATACTCGGGATCGTCGGTCTCGTGCTCCTCATCCGGCGTGACGTGGGGAGCCCTTGGGCGTGGGCGGCGATGTGGTCTCTTCTTGCCGTTGTGAGCATGTTCTTCTTCTATCGGCGGTTCCTCCTTCCGCTCGATTTCTTCCTCCTCCCTTCCGCCGCGATCGCGCTCGAGTGGATCTGGGGACTCCGGCATGGCAAACTCCGCGGGCTGGCAGTGGCTGTCGTCGCGCTGCAGGCGCTGCTCCTCCTCCAGCGGATGGCGGTCATCGACCCGCACGTCCGGGCAAGCGACCTTAAGGAGTTCGCTGCTCTCTCGCAGACGGTGGAACCGGGCTCGAAGCTCGTGGTGCTCGATAACATGGCGCCCTGGGTGGTCGGTTTCCTTCCGGAAGCAAACGTGAGCGGGCCGGGCATTTTCGACTCGCAGCCTGAGGAAGTGTGGCAAAAGTTCCTGTTCGGATCCCATGATGATCGTGCCGTCTTTTTCCGGCGCTATCCCGCGGGCACCTATTTCTACGCCACGGACGTTTTCCGCTCGTTCTATCCGCCGGAGGTACAGTCTTTGCTTGATGATCCGTGTTTGAAACCAGTCGGACCGGGAGGTCTTTTTGTATTAACGTGCGTTCCCCAACCCCAACCCTAACACTAACCCCTAGTCGTTCTTGGTTCCATCTTGACCTTCACGAGCCTTTTCTCCATTCTTTACTCCAGTTCCCCTTCCGCCACTGCGTCAACGCTTCTCCTACCAGCGTTCCCACCAACTGCAGCATCGGCCGCGCTTCAATGAACAGATTCGCGCGGCGGAAGTTCTCTTAGTCTCGGAGCAGGGCGCGCAGCGCATGCCGACTCCGGAGGCTCTTCAGCGTGCCCGGGACTTAGGACTCGATTTGATCGAGGTCTCGCCCAAGGCCGTGCCGCCGGTGGTGAAGATCGGCGACTATGGCAGTCACCTCTACCAGCTGAAGAAGAAGGAGAAGCGGCAGAAGGCGCACAGCAAGCAGACGGAGGTGAAGGCCATCCGCTTCGGCTTCCGCACCGATACGGGGGACTTGGACCGCCAGGCGAACCGCAGCAGGGAGTTCCTCGCCGAGCGTCACATGGTGAAGGTGACCATCGTGCTGCGCGGGCGCGAGCTCAGCAACAAGGAGTACGGCATCACCAAGCTCAACAAATTCGTTGCGAGTCTCGCGGACGTCTCCGAAGTCGACCAGTCGGTGAAGCGGCAAGGAAACCACTTTATCGTGATCCTGCGGCCGAAGAAGTGACAGAGGCTCTCACCTTCTTGACTCGTTTCCCTGTGAGGGTAGCATCGCTCTCCAATGAAAGAAGGCTCTCCAGATGTCGGCACGGTGGAAGGTGGCGAGGACTTGCGGCTTCCGGCCCTTCCGCTCGCCGAGTATTTTTTGCGTCGCTGGCATGACACGAGAATGCGAGCATTCGCTCTCTTGCCTCCTGTTCAAAAACCGGATGGTTCGCGGAAAGACTCTCCCTCTCTGCTCGCCAGCCGTCAACGGCACCAATGGCTGGAAATACACGGCGTTCAATGAGTTGCCTGTTTTGAGCGGGGAAATTCCGTTTGCGTTTTTGCATTCTGTGTTTATACTCGCATGTCCGTATGCCCAAGCTCAAGTCCCACAGCGGCGCGAAGAAACGTCTCCGGCGCACCGGAAGCGGCAAACTGGTGTTCAAAAGAAACAGCCGCAACCATCTGCTGCTGCAGAAAAGCAAGCGCCAGAAGCGCATCAACCGGACGCAACTCGTCCATCCTGCGAACGAGCGCGCCCTCAGGTTGCTCGTCCCCCATATCTAACCTTCAATCATGCGAGTCAAGCGCGGAATTCACAGGCATCGTCGGGTCAAAGCCCTGCACCGGCTGACCAAGGGTTACCGGGGCATGAAGCGCACAACGGTGAAGAAAGCCAAGGAGGCGGTTATCAAGGCCGGCCAGAACGCTTACCGTGACCGAAAACTCAAGAAACGCGTTTTCCGCTCGCTCTGGACGCTCCGGATCAGCGCGGCATTGCGCGCGAAAGGACTCAACTACTCGCGTTTCATTCCGGCACTCGCGAAGGCGAAGATCACTCTCGACCGCAAGGCGCTCTCCGAGCTGGCCATTCATCACCCGCAGGTGTTTGAGCAGGTAATGAAGGAGGCAGGGATAAGCAATGGATAAAATTGATACGCAGCTGCGACGCCGCGTCGCAGACGCCCCGCGAACGCGGGGCGAACCACCGGGACGCGGCGTCCCTGCTGCGGGGAAGGCGGGGAAAATGCGGCAAGTTTTCGAATTTCACATCACCACTTCTTCCTCTCTACCCGGATGAACCCCGACATCTCGAGGAATGTCATCTTCGGGTCCTCCCTGCGCATCGCGTCCAGGAGGAGATTTATGCCCAGCGTGTCGGCGGCCATGTGGCTGCACTGGATGATATTGAGGTGATGCTTCTTCGCTTCCTCCAGCGATTTCTCCGGTACGTGCATGGAGAGGATCGTCCCCACTCCGGCGCGTGACTGTGCCTCGAAGAATTCCTCCGGCCCGTTGGTGCCGCCGGTGAACTCGGTGGCAAAGATCTTCCCCGGTCGGCTTCCCTTGCCGCCGCTTACGATGAGAGGCGGATTCCCTTTCTTCGCGTACGCCTTGTACTCCGGAATATCGAGGAGTGCGTTGATGATGTCGCCGAGCTCATCGAATTCCCGCTTGCTGATGTACTTCTCCATGAAGCTCCAGACGAGGTTGTCGGTGACGGTGTGGCAGCAGACGGCCGGAATTTTCAGGAGGTTTGCGGCCCGTTCCGTGCGGAAGAGGTTGTCGGCGTGGATGGACCGCGAAACCTTGTCCATCCTCGGACGCAGCATGGATTCCGCCTGGTTCACGGACACCCCCACCTGCATGAGGAGATCGGCTTGCATGGGCATGACTTTCTCCAGATCGGCGAGCGCCCGGCCTTCGGGGTGATGGATGAGGACGCCGTCGATCCGTGTTCCCTGCTTCCTCAAGTGGTCAATGAGCAGAAGCTCGGCGGTCTCGATGTCGATCCCCACGGCAATGCGCGTGAATTCCTCCTTGCCGGTTCCGTTGATGATGCGGCTGTCCGAATAGGGATTCCATGTGCGCTCCTCATCGAAGAGTTCGCGTTCTTTGCCCTTCGCTTCCTTGAAGCGCTTCAGTTGTTTGGCCAGCAACTTCTCCACTTGTTTCCGTCCCCGCGGATCAAAGTCGATGGATAAGTCGATCGCTTGTGTGAAAAATTTGTTGAGTTTCATAGTGGTTCCGAGAGTACAGGGCTCACGGATCAGAATGCAATTAGTTAGCTTGTAACTGCTCACTAACGTTGCGTCGGATTTCAGTACCGTCCTCATCCCCGTCCCTTCTCCACTCCAGCCTTCGCCCAGCCTTCGCTGAAGCTACGGCCGGCAGGCAAGGCTACGGCCGGCAGGGCGGTGGAGAAGGGTGACTTCCGTTGTGCTTGTCCTGAGATTCCCTCTCTCCATCGCAATGGAGAGAGACCATGAATCTTCAGACAAGAGCATTCGTAGGTTTTTTCTTGATGATGTGAAGGAACAATTTTGAAATACTAGGATTGTTTTTCGTGAACTTCGTAGGGGGTTTTTCGTTTGATTACAGCGTAGATTCGATAGCAGAGCTTTCGGGAAAGTGCGCAGGTGATTGCAGTGAATTTCTTTCCCTGCCCCTTTTTTGCGTTGTAGTACGCACGAAGTTCGGGATCGTGCATGCGTCCGACACTGGCTGCTACGAAGAGAGCGGCACGCAAATGTGGAGAACCTCTTTTCGTCAGTCTACTATTACGATTCAGGGTTGTGCCGCTCTGTTGTACCCGTGGATCGAGACCGGCAAATGCAACGAATGCATCGGCATTGCGACAGCGCTCGAAGTTTTTTGTTTCAGCCAGGATGACACTGGCGGTCCATGCGCCGATGCCTGGGATGGATTCAAGAAGAGAACGCAGTGATGCATCACACATCGTGATTGCGCTTTTCTTGAGAGCCTTCTGAAGAGTCAGGAGTTCTTCCTGCACATGCTCGTACCGCGGCAACTCTGTTGGAAGAAGCTTGCCTGCATGCCGAGAATGTAGAAGTAGTGACCGTGACAGGTCGGCAATTTTCCGTGCAGAACGTACCGTTGCCTTCAGGCGATCGGTGCAATCATCACTATGGATGACAGTGCCTTCTCCTTGCGCTAAGAGCTTGGCAATGACGACAGCGTCATCTCTGTCGGTCTTCTTCTTGCGAATGGAGCTACGATTGAATTCTTTCGTGAGAATGGGATTTAAGAGTTTGCATGGAATTTTTACAGCATCGCATGCTTCGACAAGTGATTGGTGATACATACCGGTCGATTCGCAGCCAACACACAAATCTGCATAATCTTTCTTCAGTTCTTGCAAAATCTTCGTGAGTTCTTCTACAGTGTTCAGGCAGTCAAGACGCTGCAAAAGCACAAAATCAGGTGCCAGCAGGACACTATCGACAGTGTCTTTGCTGATGTCGCAGCCAAGAATGGTCATATTGTCAGGGGGGAAGTGTTGGAAGTGGCATACGGAAGCCAAAAAAGAAAAGAGAAGAAAAGAAAAGAAGAGAAGGCGGAGCTCGTGTGAGTTTCCTTTGGTATGATCTCGACAGCCTTGTTCGTGATAGCGGACATCCCTGCAAGGGATTCGCGAACCATGAATTGGTCGCACGATCATGCCGGAAACTCCGGAACTCTCTCGACATCCATCAGAAACTTTCTGACGATGAAGGTGCCTCCAGCGGACGCTCCGGCAATGATCGTAGATCAACCATGTCTTTCAACATACAAGGTGCCCCGCACAGCGGGGCGGAGTGAGGCGGGTAGGCTGCAGGGTCAGTGAGCAGTTCCCGCGAAGAGTCTTTTTACATATAATAAGATATATGTTATAATATAAAGAAGCGCCAAGCAGGCGCAGATACCTATGCAACTCTGTAAGCGAGAACGCAGCCAATACACGCTGGGGCTTACTCTGGCCTTCGGCACTTTGCTAGTGACGGGGACCTACAATTCACTTGCGAAGGGACTCCTGCCCTTCCTTTCGCCCATGTCGCTCCTCGTCCTGAGCGAAGCGCTCACGGGCGTCTTCGTCATCGCGACGTTCGGGCTTGTGCCGCTCCTCAGGGAGTTCATGAAACTGGATGGGAAGTCGCTCAGGATGTGCATCGTCATCGGACTCCTTAACTCGGCAGTCGCGCCGCTCCTCTGGTTCACCGGTCTTGCGCGTACCTCCGCGGTGAATGCGTCCATACTCTCGTCCGTCGATATCATCTTCATCCTCATATTCGGATACTTTCTGATGCGGGAGAAAATCGAACGCATGCGTCTCATCGGGGCAGGGGTCGTGGTCTCCGGCATCTTCGTTATCAGTCTCGCTTCATTCGGCGAGCCCATCAGCATGCACATCGGCGACCTATTCATCCTTGCCGGCGCGATGGTCTTCGCTCTCGGGGCAGTTCTCTTCAAGAAGTATCTTTCGCACGTCATGCCGGAGCTCGAGATCCTGATCCGCAACGTCGTGGGTGTGACGACGGTCATCGTCGTGAGCGTGCTCATGGGATATACGTTCGTCGAGGAAGTGGTGGCCTTCCCGGCACGGAAGATCCTGCTCCTCCTCGCGTTCGCCTTCTTCGCGCGCTACCTGAACCTCACGTTTTTCTACGAGGCGCTGGAACGCCTGCCGGTGACGACGTTCTCCCTCATCATGATCGCAAGCCCGCTCTCCGGTTTGCTCTCTGCGGTCATAATCCTCGGAGAGAGCGTGCAGCCGTACCAGATGCTCGGGGCAGTGGTCATCGTCTTCGGCCTTCTCCTCGAGCAGTGCTCGCTGCAGGCGCTCGAGTCCCTGCACCATCGTTGGTCGTTCCTCCATTTTCCGTTCCGGAAGCCTGTACAGGCAACACAAACAGTCCGCATTCTTTCGAAAGCGGGAATGGGGATCGCTAGATAGGCAGCACTTCCAGGCGCGGGGAGAAATTCTGCTGCGGTCGTTCATCCGGCCGCTCACCGACTCGCAGGGCTTCGCCGGTCACGGGGTCGATTTCTTCAGCAGTGACAATGAGGCGCTTAAGCGTCGTCCCGACGGGCACGCAGGTCATGAGGGTGGCGAGGCGCTTGTCGGTCGGCTGGTCCAGAACGGAGACGTTGTTCGGCAGAACCTCCTTCTTGGCGGTGACGCGGTACGTGTATCGGTCGCCATTGTAATACACCGAGAACGTGTCGCCGATCACGAGGTCAGGGAGACGGGCGAATACGTCCTTGTATCTCCCTTTGTCCCATGGGTAGTACGAGCTGTGACCGGTAATGAAGAAATTCCCCGCTTGTCCGGGTCTCGCGGATCCGGGGTAGTGCACGACGCCGTCACGGAGGGCGATCTGGATATCTTCCTCGAATTGCTTCCAGTCCTCCTTCATCAGCGCGTCCATGCTCGGACGCACGATGGGGACGTTCTTTCCGATCCTCGGGATGATGATGCGGTTCTCGAACGGGCCGGCTGGAGGCAAATACGCAAGCAGGCTCCTCGCATTGGCACGGGTCGTACGAAGGTCATAGAGAGGAGCTGCATCCAGCGTCCCGCGGACGATCTGCTCGAGTGCCTGTTCCGTCTTGATGTCCACCCCCAGAGCCAGCTGTGCCCTGGCGATCTGCCAGAAGCTCTGGTAGTTGATGCCCACGAAGAGCACGAGGAAGATGCCGGCGAATGTGCCGCCGAAGCGAACGGTATCCACGATGAAGAGCCGGAGTTTCGTCGGAGGTTTCCGGTTTTTGCCCGGCCTCTGCTGTGTGAGCGTGACCGGCGTATTCACCACGCGCCAGAAATTCCGGAGGGCTCCGCGCATTCGTTCGGGGAGAGTTCTAAGAGTTACGCGAGTGGCGACGATCTCCGACCCGGCGCCCGCGAGCGTTGCCTGGAGCTGCCGCTTCCCTTCGGCGATGGACTCCGAGATCGCTCCGGAGACGGATTCCTTGAACCGCAGAGAGAGACCGGGTACGGGCGGTTTTTCCTGCACGGGAGGAGAATTCTGTTTCGGTCTCGTGGCATGCACGGGAACAGGCTCGCCATCGAGCATCGGTTCCTCCGGAAGGAGGATGATGTTTCCGCTTGAGTCGTACCGGGCTCCGTGCACGGAAAATTGGGCTAGAAAATAGTCCTCTATTGTACCATAGAAAGGCTTGTAGGACGAGGGAACCGAGGTAGTGTTGGATATTTTCGTAACGAGGCACCTCGGTAACCTCGGTTCCCTCGGTCCCTTCGGTCACATGGAAACAATCACGCCTCCTCCCACCACTTCCTCTCCCCGGTACAGCACGAGCGACTGCCCCGGAGTCTGCAGTGGCTGCGGCACAGCGAAGCGGAAGAGTGCTTTTTCCCCCCTGAGCGTGAGGGTTCCGGCTTTCTTCTGCGAGAGTGAGCGCGTGCGGCATTCGAAGCGGACAGGCACTCCTTCTTTCGGTCGTAGGGAAGTAAATCGCATGTCGATGAGCGCAACCGTCGTCATCGTTTCCTCTCCCTTCTGTGCGACGATGAGCCGGTTGCCTTTCGTGTCCTTGGCGACCACTTCGAGCGGGATGCGCTGGCCGCCGACACGAAGTCCGCGCCGTTGTCCGATGGTATAGAGCGGCAACCCTTCGTGTTTGCCTAATATTTTTCCGTCGCGTCGGACAATATTTCCCGGTTTCATCGCTCGCTTCAAATGCCGCTTCAAAAATTCGTGCGGCGTTTTCTCGGGGAAGAAGCAGAGATCCTGGCTCTGGATATAGCGGTCGGGCAGGGGAACATGGAATGTCTTCGCGAGAGAGAGCACCTTCCGTTTCGTGAGTGTCCCGAGCGGAAACAGGGCTGCCCTCAGGTGCCGTTGCTCCAGCTCATAGAGGTAGTAGCTCTGGTCCTTGCCGCGATCTTTCGCCTCCAGGAGCGAGGAGCGTTCCGTCCCGCCCAAGAGGCGCTTCCTGGCGATGCGGGCGTAGTGGCCGGTCGCGACTTTTTCGCAGCCGTACTTCTTCGCGAGCCGGAGGAGATGATCGAACTTGATGATGCGGTTGCACTCGACGCACGGGTTGGGTGTGAAGCCCCTGCGATGCGCATCGAGGTACGCGTCCACGACGCACTTCTTGAATTCTTTCGTGAGATTCACCCTGTGGAGCGGAAATTTCAGCTGCTTCGCCACCGCGTTCGCGCGGTGGATATTCTCCGTTGTGCAACACTTGCTGGGGAGGATTTTCGCGAATGCCGGCGCTTTCGGGTCATTCCAGAGCGCGAAGCGAACGCCAACGACCTCGTGCCCCTTCCTTGTGAGGAGATGGGCAGCCACGCTCGAATCCACACCGCCGGACATAGCGAGAAGAATCTTCACGAGAACAACGTTTGGTGAGGCTTGTCGGGAGACAAATGCTATATTGCTAAATTGTTAAATTGTTAGCAAGCAAGAACGGGCGGTCGATGCGTACAAACAATTTAGCAATTTAGCAATTTAACAATTGAAAAATTGTTGCTCGTCGAGGCTTTCAAACGACTTCGAGCACAAGCTGACCGAGAGTGCTACCATGTTTTACATGCAATCTTCCATCGCCCCATTCATCGCACACGCACGGTCCAAAGGAATGGACCACCAGACGATCCGCATGCTGCTCCTCTCGGCAGGCTGGAAGGAAAAGGACATCTCCTCCGCGTTGGTCTCCGAGAGTCTCGCCATGCCGGTACCGCTGCCGCCGGACACGGGGTCGGCCCGTGACGCATTCTTCCATCTCCTGACGTTCACGACGCTCTACGCGTTAGTGATCAGCTCCATCGTCCTCGCGTTCCAGTTCATCGAGAGGACGTTTGCCGATCCGGCATTCAAGTCCGTGTATGAAGTGAGCATCAATACATCCGCGATCCGTTGGGCGCTCGCGGTGATTTTGGTGTCCTACCCCCTGTTCGCATTCCTGGCGCGAATACTGCATCGCGAGTGCGTGCGTCATCCCGAGAAGCTCCAGTCGGGCGTGCGGAGATGGCTCACGTACCTGACGCTCTTCGTGACGGCCTGCACGATCAGCGGCGACCTCATCACGCTGCTCTTCTTCCTGCTGCAGGGCGAACTCACCGTCCGCTTCCTCCTCAAAGTGTTCGCGATCTTGTTCTTGAGCGGACTGCCGTTCATATACTACTTCAACGTCATCCGCTTCGATCCGCAGTCCTACGGGGAGAGCCGCATCCACCGGGTGTTCTTCTGGATGACATCGGTGATCATTTTCGTTGCGGTAGTGTGGGGAATTGCCACTGCCGGATCGCCGCTCTATGGGCGCAAGGAACGGCTTGATGAAACGCGGGTCAATGACCTTCGGCTTATCCGCGAGGAGATCATGAACTACGCGTATGGCCCGGAGCGGTGGAACGGACAGAAAATCGTCGTTCTCCCGAAGCCACTTCCTGCGAGTTTGGAGGTTGTGGCGAACAATGCGACATACCAGAAACTTTCCCTGAACGACCCCGAGACGCTTCAGCCGTACGAATACGTACAACGCGGCACGACGTTTGATCTCTGTGCCATATTCAGTCTTCCGCGGGATCTCAACTATGACATCACCTGGAATCATCCTGTTGGCCAGCACTGCTTCACGTTCGACGCCTTCGACCGGCAGAACAGATGAGTTTGCCTCCTCTCCCATGATCGAACGTATTCGCGCGTACCTGAGCGAGCTCCAGGAAATCCGCCGGAAGATGGCGGATCCTTCCGTCTATGCGGACAGGAAGCAGTTCACGGCGCTCGCGAGGAGGCTGAAGCAACTGGAGCCGCTGGAAGCCAAGGAAGCGGAGTACCGCAGGCTGGAGAGGGCGATACGCGACGAAGAGCACCTGAGTGACGACGCGGAGCTGAAGGCAGTGGCGATCGAGGAGGCGCAGCAAGCCCGCGAGCGCCTGCCCGTATTGCAGGGTGAGATGAAGCGCCTGTTGCTCCCGAAGAATCCCGATGACGAGCGCGGCGTGATCCTGGAGGTGCGCGCGGGAACGGGCGGCGAGGAAGCGGCGCTCTTCGCGGCGGAGCAGCTGAAGATGTATTTGAAATATGCCGAGCAGCGCGGCTGGAAGACGGAACTCCTGTCTCTGTCCGAAGCGGAGGTCGGCGGAGTGAAAGAAGCCGTCGCGCGCATCGAGGGGGAGGGGGCGTACGGCGAACTGAAGTTCGAATCCGGAGTGCATCGGGTGCAGCGCATTCCTGTGACGGAAGCCAAGGGCAGGATCCACACGTCCACGACCACCGTGGCGATTCTGCCGGAGGCGGAGGAGGTGGACATTCTGGTTCGCCCCGAAGATCTGAGGGTCGACACGTACCGCTCCGGCGGCGCGGGGGGACAGCACGTGAACAAGACGGAGAGCGCGGTGCGCATCACGCACGTACCGACCGGCGTCGTGGTCGCCTGTCAGTCCGAGCGCAGCCAGATCCAGAACCGCGAGCGTGCCATGCGGATGCTCCGCAGCCGTCTCTATGCCGCAGAGCAGGAGAGGCGGCAGCGGGAGCGAACGGAGTTGCGTTCGGGACAGGTGGGTTCAGCGGAGAGGAGCGAGAAGATCCGCACCTATAACTTCCCGCAGGACCGCATCACCGATCATCGCATCAACAAGAATTTTTCGAATATTCAAAGCGTGATGCAGGGGAACGTCGGAGGGATCATCGAGGCGCTGCATGCGTGGGAGGAGGAGCAGCTGCTGAAAAACCTTTAGGGAAGCTCTGATTAATGCCATTACTTGCGATAAACAACATAACAGCAGCGGCTTTCCAAGCCGCGGTGTTTGCGTGATGGACAACGCAGCAATTCTTCATTCGCCGCGGCCGGGACGGCCGCT
>Ga0265292_1002073_pt1 | contig 15003 bp, 11 predicted proteins | sample Munlanlewell296A_FD_189080 | JGI IMG/M metagenome (GOLD analysis project Ga0265292, IMG submission 189080) | Leachate microbial communities from a municipal landfill in Southern Ontario, Canada - Leachate well 296A | ecosystem: Engineered > Solid waste > Landfill > Unclassified | place: Canada...
ATCCGCGTGGCCTGGGAGGTTGCAGATGTACTCGTAAGTGCCGGACTTCACGTTCGCGAGGCTGACCATCTTGGTCGCGCCCGGCGTGACTTCGCCCGTGTCAAGGCCGAGCGCCTTGATGGTGAACGTGTGCGGGATCTGCCCGCTATTCTTGAACGTGATCGATGTGCCGCTGGTTGCTGTGAGCTTGGCGGGCGCGAAGCTCAGCTCGCCGCTGGAGCCCTTGCCCGCAGTCACGCTCGTCCCATCACCCATGTCCATGCCAGACATGCTGCTGCCCGTGGTAGGCAGCGTCGCGTTGCCCGTGGCCGCTGGCGGGAGGTCCAGGCTTCCCGTGCGGGGCTGCACGATGAATACACCGATCATGCCGCCATCGGCGTGCGAGACGACGTGACAGTGGAAGAGCCACAGTCCAGGCTCAGTGGGAGTGATGGTGAGGCGAGCCGCTTCGCCAGGCACGAGGCCGAGCACTTGCGCTGGCGTCGGCCTGCCGTCATCCTGGTACGCCGTCATGCCGTGCATGTGGAAGCTGTGGATCATGTCGCCCATGTTGACGACGTTGATGCGGATGGCCTCGCCGACGCGTCCGCTGATGATGGGGACAGTTTTGTTGAGTTGCGCCACGATGCCAGGCACGCCCTGTGCCATGAAGATGGTCTCCAGCGTGTGCTCCCCGCCTGGGATGCCCTTGCCGTTCATGATGTAGAATGGCGTGTCGGGCGAGCTGACGTTGAAGCCGCGCTCGCTCATGAAGACGACCTCGTCGCGCACGGGGACCTCGCCCGTCGCGTGGATGAGGATGGCGCCGTAGAGGCCCTGCGCGATGTGCTCGTGGATGGTGTAGCCGCCATCGGCGCTGTGGCAGTGATAATAGAGGAGGCCGGGGACGGTGGCTTGGAAGTCGTACACGTAGTCGCCGCCAGCGGGGATCATGGCCATGCCGCCGATGCCCGTGATGATGTTGAGCTGCGACCCGTCGTTCTCCAGGGAGTACGGTGAGAGGTGCGTGTGGAGGCTGTGCGTGATGTTCATCGCGTTGTGCACGTGCACCCGGATGTGGTCGCCCTGGTTCGCCTCGATGGTGGGGCCAGGGACCGTTCCGTTGAACGTCCACGCGTGCCAGACACCGTTGCCCATGTCGAAGTCCTTCTCCTCCATGTTCAGGAAGAATTCCTTCGTCACGCCGGTCGCTGCTGCCTCGGCCACTGGGCTGAGCCGGAGGCCGGGATTGTAGGCGATGACGGCAATACCCGCTCCGATGAGCGCGCTGACGATGGCAACTGCGAGGGTGCGCGTGTGCGACATAACGTTCGGCCCCACGATGGGGCGGAAGGGTATGAGCTTAATGTGCGTTGACTGCGTAGAGGGGAGGCGCGATGGGGCGCCTCAAGTGCGGGTGTACTCGGCCTCGTCCCGCTTCCCGAGTGGCTTGGCAGCGGCGCGCGACTCCGCCGTGGGCGGCCACGTGATCGGGACCTTCTTCGCTGGCGCGGCGCGCGCACGGTCTTCCGCGTGGGGGTCACGGGCCGCGCGGGGCGAGTGCATCGCGCGCATCACGTCCGTCGCGCGCAGCCACTTCTCGCAGACGACGCACTCCATCCCACCGGCACGGCTCAGGGAGATCAAGTGGACAGCGTTCGCGCCCGCGCAGATGGGGCATACGAACGGGATGACGATTTGCGCCGGGGCTTTGTCAGCGAGAATGTTCTGCACACCCTATGCGCCCCCAGGACGCCTCATCCCATATAAGAGGACTAGGTGGCCTTGTCACGGTCCCGCCAAGCTTGATGGAGGAACGGTCACCCTCCGCGCTTGCCGATGACGACGAACGACGACGTTCCCCTCGCGCAGCCCGTGTTCGGGGAGCGCGCGCTCCTGCTGCCCCAAGCCAGCACCATCGTCGTTGGTGACCTGCATATCGGGCTCGAGACGCACCTGCGGCAAGCCGGCGTGAACATCCCCAGCCAGACGCAGCGCATGCGCGAACGGCTCGCCAAGCTCCTGCATGACACGCTCGCGCGTCGCATCATAGTCATCGGGGACCTCAAGCATCGCATTCCCCGCTCGACACAGCAAGAAGCCATCGAGCTGCCGTGGTTCTTCCACGGCTTGGGCACGGATAGCGTGGAGCTCGTCCGCGGGAACCACGACGTGGACCTCCAAGGGCTCATCGATATCAAGGTGCATGACGCAGGCGGCATCCGCGTGGGCGACGTCGCGCTCCTCCACGGTCACGAGTGGCCCACGGAAGAGATCATCCAGGACGCGCGCGTCGTCGTCACGTGCCACAACCACCCGGCCGTCATGCTCGTGGACGCGCTCGGGCACCGCCACAAGGAAGCCTGCTGGGTCCGAGCGCGGTTCACACAAGCCGCCCAAGAGCGCTACGATCGCCTGCGTCCCGACACCGAATTCATCGTGATGCCCGCATTCAACGAGCTCACGGGCGGCACGGCGATCAACGCACCAGAAGGCGGCCGGCTGCTTGGGCCGCTCTTCGGGAACGGGCTCATCGACATCGAGAACGCGCGATTGTGGACCGTGGACGGCGTGGACCTCGGCACGGTGAAGTCGCTGCGCAAGTACGGCGGCGAAGAGAAGGCCCCGCGCAAGCCACGGATGTTCGGACGAAAGAAGCGCCCAGGAGACGGATGACCCGCGAGGACGTCTTCTCCATGTTGAGCCCGCGCTGGCGGGAACACTTGGCAGCCGAAGGCATCGTCCACCCCACGCGCGCGCAGCGAGCAGCGATGCCCGTCATCCACGCAGGAAAGCACGTGCTCCTCATCGCGCCAACTGGAATGGGCAAGACCGAAAGCGCGATCCTCCCCCTCTTCGACCTGCTCCTCCGCGCTCGCGAACGCGGAAGTATCACGAAGGGCAAGACGTCGATGCTCTACGTGACGCCGCTACGAGCACTCAACCGCGACCTCATGGGCCGCCTCCACGAGTGGGGCAAAGCCATCGGCATCGACGTGCGGGTGCGACACGGCGACACGACGGGGCCAGAGCGCGCAAGACAAGCACGCGAACCGCCAGACGTGCTTATCACGACGCCTGAGACGGTGCAGCTTCTCTTCCAAGGCAAGAAGCTCGCCGAGATGATCACTGGCGTGCGTTGGGTCGTGCTCGATGAGGTGCACGAGCTAGCGGGCGACAAGCGCGGCGCGCAGCTCGCCGTCGCGCTGGAGCGGCTCGTCGCCAAAGCAGGGGAGTTCCAGCGCGTGGGCCTCTCCGCGACGGTCGGCGACGCCAAAGAGGTCGCCGCCTACCTTGGTGGCGTCGGGCGCGACGTCAAGATCGTGCGTGTGCCAGTGAGCAAGAAGCTCGACCTCCAGGTCGTCTCGCCAAAGCCCACCGCGCGCGACAAGCGAGTCGCCGACATCATCATGGCGCGGCCCGATGCTGCCGCGTTCCTCGACGCGGCACTCGATCGCATCCGCACTGGCAAGCAGACGCTGCTGTTCGTGAACACTCGCGAGACCGCCGAGGTGCTCATGGCGCGCATCCGCTTGCTGCGCGAGAAAGAAGCCAGCATCCCCGAAGTCGTCATCCACCACGGCTCCCTCGCGCGCGACGTCCGCATCGCCGCCGAGACGCGCTTCAAACAAGGACTCGCCCGCGGCCTCATCTGCACGTCATCGATGGAGTTGGGCATCGACATCGGCGAAGCCGACCTCGTCTTGCAGATGACGAGCCCCCGCCAAGTGACGCGCCTCGTACAACGCGTAGGACGCGCGGGGCACAAGCACGACCTCGTCTCCAACGGCGTCATCATCGCCCAGGACGCGGACGACATCGCGGAAGCCGCAGTCATCGTGCGCCACACGCTCGACGACAAGATGGAGCGGTTCCTTCACCCCAGAAAACCAATGGACGTTCTCGCGAACCAGCTCGCCGCGCTCGCGATGGAGCGCCACGGCGGCTACAGCGACCTCGAAGCGCTCGCGCTCGTCCGGCGCGCGCATCCGTTCCGCGACCTCACGCTCGACGAGTTCGAGGGCGTCCTAAAACAGCTATCATCCTTGTGGGTCGTGAGGTACGAGAACGGGCGCGTGACGATGAAGAAGCGCACGCGGGACTACTTCTACCAGAACATCTCGATGATCCCGGACGAGCGGACGTACCGCGTCATCGACCTCGCGTCACGCCGCCCCATCGCCACGCTCTCCGAAGGCTTCGTCGCGTCGTTCGCCGAGCCAGGCGCCACCTTCATCGTGCAAGGCCAACCCTGGCGCATCGCCGAGATCGACACCGAAGAACTCGAAGTCAAGGTCGCACCGATCAAGGACCCCACCGGCGCCATCCCCTCGTGGGTCGGGGAAGAGATCCCGGTCCCGTACGGGGTCGCACAAGGCGTCGGCGCGCTCCGACGAGAGCTGCGCGACCGCGTCACGTCAGACGGAGAAGAAAAAGCCGCCGCGTGGGTCCAAGCCACGTTCCACACCGACAAGGACGCGGCCTGGACGTTGCTCGAAAGCATCGAAGGCCAAGGCAAGTTCGAACTGCCCACTGACAAGACCATCACACTGGAGATCGGAGGCAGCGTGTGCGTGCTGAACGCCTGCTTGGGCACGCAAGTGAACGAAACGCTAGGCCGCATCATCGCGAGCCTCCTCACCGCGCGCCTTGGCATCAGCGTGGGCCTCGACATCGACCCATACCGCATCGTACTGGCATTGCCCACCCGGATCCCGCACTCGACCATACGCGAGGTCCTCCAAGGGATCGATCCCGAGCACGTGCCCACGCTCCTTGGCCTGGTGCTCCCCGGATCCACATACATGAAGTTCCGCCTGTTCCACGTGGCCCGCAAGTTCGGCGCGCTCGACCGCAACGTGGACTACGCGCGAGTGAACGTGGGCCGCTTGCTCGACGTCTTCAAGGGAACACCGCTCCACCAGGAAGCGCTACGCGAAGTGCTGGAAGACAAGCTCGACGTCAAGGGCGCCCAGGACGCGCTCCGGAAACTCCGATCCGGCGAGTTGCCACTCGTAGAGCAAGGCCTCTCACCGATGGGCGAAGCAGGCCTCGACAAGCGCATCGAACTCATCGCGCCAAGCCGCGCGGACAGAACGCTCCTCGAAGCCATCCGGAACCGCCTGATGGACGAACGCGTCCTCATCGGGTGCCTCAATTGCCGCGCCTGGAAGAGCGAGACGCGCGTGAAGCGCGCGCTGAAAACGCGCAAGTGCCCCAGGTGCGGCAGCATCCTCATCGGAATCACGCGCCCATGGAACGAGCTGGGCACGCGGGTCATGCAACGAGCAAAAGGCTCCGACCTCGACGAAGAAGAACGCAAGGAACTACAGCGCTTGACCACGAGCGCGAACCTCGTGGCGGACCACGGCGAACGAGCGCTCCTCGCGCTCGCCGCGCGCGGCGTCGGACCGGAGACAGCCGGGCGCATCCTGCACAAGCTACACGAAAGCGAAGACGCGTTCCTCCGCGCCATCATGGAAGCCGAAGTGAACTACGCACGAACGCGGCAGTTCTGGAACTGACCAATTCCGCGAGTGGACGAGCCAGAGCGCGCGCTTGCCTGCGTGCGTTCGCACGCGCGTGCGTGCTTTTCGTATGTACGAAGGTACGGCTTTTTCGAACGCTGCAACGAGGCCCCCACGGCGAACGGCTGACTCACCCCCCTCGTTGTCCTAGCCCGCTTCACGCCGCGGCCGAGTTGTCCCGTTCCACTACCAGGACCGCGTGTGCGGATGAGCGCATCTTGCCGGCTCGGCACATGTGCAGCTGGCCTTCGAGGCGCGCTTGTTCGCGTGTGGGCGATTGGCCAGCGCCGCCGTCGCCGCAGCTGCATGACCACGCATAGGTCGCGGGCGCAGCTTGCATGACCCCGTTTGGGGTCGTGGTGGTCTTAGTACTCTTGTTGCCACCGCAGGGGCGAAATGGCCTGGGGCCCCACCCCGGGCCGCCTTCGGGTTTATCTTTGGTGCTCGTGCTCCCAGGGCCATGATCCTCTCTGTCCACGATCCTGCTACTGGCTCGGTGCTGGCCGAGTTGTCCGATGCGACGCGCGAGGATGTGGTGGCCGCGGTGCGCCGCTCCCGTGAGGCGCAGCCCGCGTGGGGCGCGCTGGGCGTGGACGTGCGTGCACGTGTCATCGCTCGCTTCCGCGATCTCCTGTTGGAGGATCGTCTCGGCATGGCTCAGACCGTTTCTCGTGAGTCGGGCAAGCCGTTTGCGGAGGCGCTCGGCGTGGACGTGCTCATCTGCCTGGATGCTGCCCAGTGGTGCGCGACGGAGGGCCCGGGCATCCTGCGTTCCGAGTCGATCCGCCTGATGAACCCACTTTTCTTGGGGCGCGTGAGCCACGTGGAGCGCGAGCCGCTTGGTGTCGTTGGCATCGTGAGCCCGTGGAACTACCCGCTCGCGATCCCCGGCTCGAACGCGCTGCATGCGCTCCTTGCGGGCAACACGGTCGTGCTGAAGCCAGCGAGCTTCACGCCCATGTCTGCATTGCGTTTCGCGGGACTGCTGCACAAGGCCGGCGTGCCCAATGACGTGATGCAGGTCGTCGTGGGAAGTGGGCAAGTCACGGGCGACGCGCTCGTGAACGCGGACGTGGACCGCCTCATCTTCACGGGGAGCGTTCTCGTGGGGCACGCCGTGGAGGCCAAGCTGCGTGAGCGCTCGGTCAAGTCGTGCATGGAGCTGGGGGGAAGCGACCCCGCGATCGTCCTTGCGGACGCGCCGTTCGACGTCGCCGTGCGTGGAGTGCTTTGGGGTCGTTTCACGAACGCGGGACAGACGTGTGCCGCGACGAAGCGCGTGTTCGTTCACCGCTCGCTCTACGACCGGTTCGTGGCGGAGGCGGTGAGGCACGCGAGCGCGTTGCGGCTTGGCGACCCCATGACACCTGATACCGATATCGGCGCGCTGTGCGACCCGCGGGCGGTGGACGAGATGACCGCGTTCGTGGAGGATGCGCGCAAGCGTGGAGCGCGTGTGCTCTGTGGTGGGCACGCTCGCCCGGACTTGGGCAAACAGTTCTTCGAGCCGACCATCCTGGTGGACGTTCCCGCTGACGCACGCGTCCTCACGGAGGAAGTGTTCGGCCCCATCCTCCCCATCGTGCCGTTCGGTGACGAGGACGAGGCCGTGCGCCTCGCGAATGCCTCCGCGTTCGGGCTTTCGGCGAGCGTGTGGACGAGCGACACCAAGCACGGGCACGACCTCGCGCGACGGATCGTCGCTGGCACCGTGAACGTGAACGACGTGGCGTACACGTACGCCGCCAGCGAGACTCCGTGGGGCGGCTTCAAGGACAGCGGGCACGGGCTCACGCATGGACGTTGGGGCTTGCTCGAGATGACGAGGCTGCGGCACATCAACGTCACGCCACCCGACCCGATCGCTGGTCGTCCGTGGTACTTCCCGTATGGGGCGCAACTTCGCGACTTCTTCGACCAGGGCACGCAGTTCCTCTATGGCTCGCTGAAGCAGAAGGCGAGGACGGGGCCGGGCCTCACGAGCAACCTGCTGAGGCGACGCAAGCAGAAGTGATGTCCTACGACAGCTCCACGTCTTCGCCAGTCATTGGCGTGTGCACCTTCGCGAACTCGCCGAGGTCCTTGGCGAGGACGCTGCGGTCGTCGCTGTGATAGAGCACGACGTGTTCGGGCTGGCAGCGCTTGGCGAACTGCACGATCTCACTGTGGCCCGCGTGACCGCTGAAATCGAAGTGCCGGATCTCGCACTCGACCTTCTCGACCTTGCCCTTGCCCAAGTCCAGCGCGCCCGTGTCAAGGAGCGAGCGGCCGCCGGAGCCTGGCACTTGGTAGCCGGTGAAGAACACGGCGCTGCGGGGGTCAGTGCGCATCGTGCTCAGGTAATGCAACGCGGGGCCGCCGTCCAGCATGCCGCTCGTCGTGATGATGACCTCGGCTTGGCTGGCCTTCTCTCGCTGCGCGGGGTTCTTCACGAGCGTGACGCCTTCCATGGCCTTCTGTAGCTCGCGGGGGCTCCGGAGGTAGCGGTTGTCTTCGAGCATCATCTGGAGGACGGTCTTGCCCATGCCGTCCACCCAGACGTCGTAGCCTTGGTTCGCGAGGATGCACATCATTTCCTGCGTGCGGCCTACGGCGAAGCATGGGAGGATGACGCGGCCTCCTTGGGCGACGACGCCGCTCACTGCGTCGAGGAGCTGTTCCTCGGTGACGGTGCGGTCGGGGTGCTCACGGCCCGAGTAGGTGGCCTCGATGGCGAGCACGTCACAGCGGACGGGCTCGGCCTTCTTGACGAGGTGCGTGTCGATGAGGTTGATGTCTCCCGTGAAGAGGAGGCGCGTGGAGCCGTCGTCCGCCTCGAACATCGTGCTGCCGGGGATGTGGCCCGCAGCGTGGAGGCGCACGTCGAACTCGCCTGACTCGCGCGTGTCGCCATAGTGGCGCTCGTCCCACTGCGCGTTCATGGCCGCGATGCCTTCCCTCTTGAATGGCTGGGGGTAGCCTTCGAGGCGCGCGACCTTCATCGAGTCGTACGCGAGGAGGTCGCTCATCGTGCGCGTGAGGCTCGTGCCAACGATGGGAATCCCTTGGGAGCCGGCGATAGCTGGGACCATGCCGGAGTGGTCGAGGTGGCTGTGCGTGAGGAACAGCGCTTCGAGGTCGTTTGGTGCTGGCGCGGGGTACTCTGGCGGGTCACGCGGCGCCATGCCGTAGTCGAAGAGCAGCTTCGTCCTCTGCCCCTCGAGGACCATGCCAAGGCGGCCGACCTCGTCGACACCACCGAGAAAACGGACTCGCACGGGCGCGGCCATGCGGGGCTTCTCTTATAAAGTTGGCCTGGGTGGGCACTGTGGCATCGTTCATGGACGCCACCGACCTCTTAGGCAGCACGGTCCCTTTCGCCACGAGAAGAACGCGAAAGAACGAAGAGGCGGTTGGACCAGGTCGTCTCGGATCGATGCCCCCGTGTTCCCTTTGGCAGTGTTCAAGTGCCCACCGTGGCCTCGCCGTCGCAGCATGCCCCTTCACCGTCGTGAGCCCAAGATGCGCCTCGTGCGCTGGCCCACGCCGGATTGGTACAACACGCCTGCGGGGTACCGCTTCATCAAGGCTGGCTTAGGCAAGCCCATCGAGCTCCTCGCGCGCATCCAGTACAAGGGCGAGAACAACATCCCTGACACTGGCGCCGTCATCCTCGCGCCCAACCACTTGACGTGGGCCGACCCGATCGTGCTGGGCGTCGCGCTCAAGCGCCCCGCCTTCTATCTCGCCAAGGAGGGCCTCTTCCGTAACCCTGCCTTGGGGTGGTTCCTCGACACGATGGGCCAGATCAAGGTCGAGCGCGTCACTGGCGGGAACGATCCCGCCATCGAGACGGCCGCGAGCGTTGCGGAGCAGGGGCTCATCATCGGTGTGTTCCCAGAGGGCACTCGCAGCCGGGGTGACAAGGTGAAGCGGGGCAAGACCGGCGTCGCGCGCATTGCGGCGCGCACCGGCGCGCCAGTCGTGCCCGTAGGGCTAGCGACGTACGATTTCTGGCCGCGCAACGCCGCGCTCCCGCACTTGGGCCGTTCCGTGTACGTGAACATCGGGAAGCCCGTGCGCTTCGACCTCAAGCCTGCAGACGAGCACGACCGCGACAAGATGCGTGCCATCACTGATGATGTGATGGCGCGCGTGAAGGCCCTCCTAGACGAGGCGCTTGCGGCGCAGCGGGCCAACGTGAAGTGGCGGTGACATCATGGGCAGGCGAACGCGCGCGGTGTTGGGAAGCACGATCCTCCTCGTCTCGCAGTCGCTCGTCTTCGGCTTCGCCGTGCTGCCCGCTCTCCTCTTCTGGCAACTCATCTTCGGGGGAAGCAAAGGCTTCCCAGTGCTGGACCCCTATGGGCGCTACGTCCTCGTCGCGATGAGCCTCATCCCGGCGTACATCATCTTCTCGTGCGCGCTCATGTTCATCAGCGCGGGGTGGAACCGCCTCGTGCGCTGGCGCACGACGGAAGGCGATTTCCCTCTGCACGATTACTCTTGGACCGTCATCCGGTGGGCGAGCTACAACGCGAGCATCAGCATCGTGCGCATCTTCTGCGGTGAGGCCATGCGCGCAACGCCGCTTTGGACGTACTACCTCAAGGCGAACGGCGCCAAGATCGGGCCTGGCGTGTACGTGAACACGGCACGCCTCAACGATCACAACTTGCTCGTGCTGGAGGAGAAGGCGGTCGTGGGCGGCGACGCCAAGCTTGTGGCGCACCTCGTTGAGCGAGGCTCCGTCCGCGCGCAGCGAGTCATAATGCACAAGCGCTCGACGATCGGCATCAACAGCGTCGTGGGGCCCGGCGTCGAGATCGGCGAGAACAGCGCCGTGGGCGCGCTCAGCTTCGTGCCGAAAGGAACGAAGATCCCGGCCAACGAAGTGTGGGGCGGCGTCCCTGCGCGCCTCATCAAGAGATATCAGGAGAAGGAAGTCGAACTGAAGGGGCAGCCCGGCATCCCGATCACCTATTGACCGACTGGTGCGAACGGGGCGGCTCCTTCCGTCACGTGCCCTTGGGCACCCAGCGGGAGAGCAGCAGCGCGAGCGCCAGCAGCAGCGCCGCGCCGATTATGAGCACCCATGCTCCTCCCTGCGTCGTCTCGCCGAAGATGGGTGAGACCGCCATCAGGAAAGCGCCCAGCCCCGCGACTCCGGCCGTAAGCGCGAGGAGGCGCCGCGTGCCGGCTGCGCGCAACCGCGCGCCCGTGGCCTGGGCGTCCACATGGGTCGCGCCGCGACTCGCAAGGTCCCCGCTGAGCTTGATGCTCTCGACCTCTACGTGCATCAGGAGGACGCCAAGCAGCGCTATCAGGCTCCCGCTCGTCCCCAAGATGCCCACGCGCGACCCCGTGATGCTGCCTGGGAATGGCCCGATCCAGTGGACCGTCGCTTCTTCCAAGTGGAACGCGATGACGTAGCCGATGACGCCCCACAATGCCAGCGCACGCCGATTAGCCTTGCCTCCTGAAGCGTACAGGCCAAAGAGGAAGCCTGAACCAAGGAAGAAGAAGGGACGCACGTCTGGCAGGATGCCGTAGGGGATCGGGCCGGTCCGCTGCATGAAGATGGAGCCGAAGCCAGTCATGGTGACGCCCGCCGCGATGAGAACGGCGTACAGCGCGCGGCGCGCCAAGCTATCACTCGGGATGGATGCGAAGTCGTTCCACGCTTTCACGAACTGGTTCGTCAACGCAGCATCCCCCTAGCGAGGAGCGCGACGAGCGACGTGCGCTGGGGATGATATCGCATGACCGTGATGCCTTGGCGTTCAAGGCCCTTGAGTTGTGCCATCTCTCGGATGCGCACGAGCCGCGCGGCGGGGGTGTCCGCCCCGTCATCAGGGATGGGCGTGACGGCGACGATCGTCGCTGGCCTACGGCCGGGCGTGGCGAAGGCGCGCGCTTGGATGAGCGCTTGGCCAAGGGCCGAGTCGCGACCTGGCAGCGTGAAGACGAAGACAAGCGGCTTCTCGCGCACGAGGAAGGCCTTCGTGGCCTCGACCGCCTTCGACACGCCGTCGCCTGATCGGCCGGGCTCCGCATTGCCCAGCACCGCCGCGATGCGTCGCTCCTGCAACTCGCCTGCGTCGGGGTAGAGGATGCGCGTTTGGCCGCTGCCAAAGAGCGTGAGACCGACCTTGTGGCCAAGGTCGATGTAGTGGCCTGACACTGCCAAGGCGCCGCTGGCGAGTTCGTCGAACACGCTCTCGGCCGTCGTGCCCCCGACCGTGTAGGGCGACGCGTCCACGAAGACCCACACGGCCTTCTTGCCCTCGACCTCGTAATCGTTCACGATGAGCCGCAGCTCGTCACGCGACATGCGCGCGGTCGCCTTCCAGTTCACGGCGCGCAGTGGATCACCACGCTCGTAGGCTCGCAGCTCGCGGAAGTCGTTCGTGCGGATGCCGCGCGTGGCGCGGTCGCCGCCGGGAAGCGACGCTCGGCCCCACGCGGTGCTCGTGCGGATGCGGGGCACTTGCGGCGTGCGCGGGTGGACGACGACGTCAGTGATGCCGCCAAGCTCAGCCACGAGCGCTCCCTGGAGGAAGAACGGGTCGTACGACGTCGCGCGCAGCGGGCCAATGCCGTGCGAGCCGCGACGCGGAGCCTTTAGGGTGTATCCCAACGTGGCGTGCTCACCCGTAGGCAGCCATGCGGTGGCGAAGTTCGCCCCGTTTGACATGAGGAACGTGTCGGGGGGCTTGTCGTGCAGGCTCACCGCGAGCGGGTCGCCGAGGTTCGTCACTTCGAGCGCCACGTCGAGTGGGTCGCCCGCGCGGAGTGTCCCTGTGTTCGTGGCGCGCGTCACATCGAGCCGAGGCGCTTGGAGCCCACGCGCAGCGAACGCCGCGCCGCCAAGGAGCAGCGCCGCGAGCAAGTAGGGGAACGAGCCGAACGCGAGACCAAGGAGGACGAGCGTGACGCAGCCGGACGCGACGCTGCGTCCGAACGTCGTGAGCCCCCTGGCTTCTGCCGAATCGCGCCCCTTCTTCGCCATGCTCGTCAGACCTTTCTCGTCGCTCCGCGTGGGACGGCAACGGTCGCGACGGCCTCGCGCACGACGCGCTCGGGCACCGCGCCGGACAGCATGTCCTCGATCTTGAGGAGCGTGCGGTGCGCGAGCGCGTCCGCCACGAAGCCCTTCACGTCATCGGGCACGACGAAGTCGCGACCGCGCATGAGCGCCATCGCCTTGCTGACCTTGTAGAGCGCGAGAGTGCCCCGTGGCGACGGGCCCACGCGCACTTGCGGGTGCATGCGGACCGCGCGCACGATGCGGCTGATGTAGAGCATGACCTCGCTGCTGACCCTTACGCCGGTCTCGACCCGCTGGCGCAACGAATCGAAGCGGGGCAGGTCCATCACTGGCTGGAGATCCACGGTGGGATCGTCCTTCGCCCAGCCCGCGCGGCGCTCGAGGATCGCGGCTTCCTCCTCGTCGGTGGTGGGGTAGCCCATCGAGAGTCGGAGGAGGAAGCGGTCCATCTGTGCTTCGGGCAACGGGTACGTGCCTTCTTGCTCGATGGGGTTTTGGGTGGCGAGCACGAAGAAAGGCTTGGGCAGCTTGTGCGTCTCGCCGTCGATCGTGACTTGGCGCTCCTCCATGGCTTCGAGGAGCGCGGACTGCGTCTTGGGCGGCGCGCGGTTGATCTCGTCAGCGAGGAGGACGTTGGTGAAGACGGGGCCTTTGAGGAGGAGGAACTGGCGCGTTTCGTTGTTCCAGATCTTCGTGCCAAGGATATCAGATGGAAGGATGTCGGGCGTGAATTGGACCCGCTTGAAGTCGGCCGCGACGTTCCGCGCGAAGGTCTTCACGAGGAGCGTCTTGCCCAGCCCCGGGTAGTCCTCCATCAGGACGTGGCCGCCCGCGAGCGCGCCGGCGATCATCTTCTCGACGACAAGCTCCTTCCCCACGATGCTCCGACCGATGCCGTTCGTGAGGGCGCGCAGCGCCGCCACCTCGTCCTTGTACACGGCGTGCTGCTGTTCGAGGTAATCTTCGGTCTTCACGAGGGTCGGATCTCCTTGGAACCACGGGGGGAAAGGAACCGCTCGACTTCGGCGAGCGCGGTCTCGACGTCGGCCTCGCGAGTCGTGCCAGCGCGGGCAAGCGAGGCAAGGATGCGTTCTTCGAGCGCCGCCAAGTCGGCTGGCCGCAGGCCGGCGTCAGTGGCGGCCGTCCGCACGAACTCTAGGAAGCCGGCCGCATCACCACGCGCTTTCAACGCTTGCAGCACTTGTTCGGCGCGTTCGCGCTGCGGGTCGGCCACGACTTCTTCGCGCCGCTCGTGGAGACGGTGGTCGCGCGGCGCCAGCAGCCAGGACTCGTCGGCCTTCTGGGCGACGAGCATGGACCGCAGGATGATGCAGAAGCCCAGCGCGAGCAGGCTCCACGTGACGAGCACGCCGTACGGCAGGTAGATGCCTACGAGGAAATGGAACGCGGCCACGCCGCCCAGGTAGAGCGACGCGAAGAGCGGGAACTTGACGCGCGACCAAAGCATGCCTTTCCTGCGCGGGAGTCCCTTGCGCACCTCTCGCTTGACGAATGCAGTGGCGGCGTCGATCGCGACGAAGGCTCCGAGCACGAACATCAAGCGCGCCGCGCCGATGAGCGCGACCATCGTGGTGGCGGCGCCAAACGCGATCCATGATAGCACGCGCGGCGTCCACCCCATCGTCCACAAGTCGCGCGACTTCGCCATCGTGATGCCGATGAAACGTGAGAGGAAGCCCAGGGACAAGCTCGCGCCAACGAGCACGATGGGCACGTCACCCGAGACGCTGACGAGCGTGGCGGACGTCAGCGAGATGCCGCCCACGAGGAGGAGCGCGAGGAGGTTGAGCGTTTGACCCACTCGCGGAGGCGCGATCGGCTCAAGAACCACGTGCACTCACCGGCTCGCTTCGACTGCGATCGACATCCCGCTCAAGCACGAGGAGCGCGCCAACGAGCGCGAGGTAGAGGTTGCGGTCGGCGTCGCGTTCGCCGTACGCGACGAGCTCGTACACGCGGGCGAGTTCGAGGAGCGCTCGGCCCGCGGCGCTCGACGCTTGTGCGCGGAGCTTCTCGGCCAGTTCGCGTGCGGTGTCCGCTTGCGACTCAGGACCAAGGGACCCGTGCGCGTACGTGCGGAACTCGGCGAAGAGGCGCTCGATCTCCTCACCGTAGCGGACGACGCTGAGGCTGCTGCGGCCAAGACCTTGCTGGTCGCCTTGGCGGGCTTCGGCCTCGACGAGCAGCTCGCCAGTCGCTGGTGCCAGCAGCGTGAAGGTGACCGCGCCATCCGTGCCGGTGACGCCCTCGCCAGCGACGAAGCGTGCACCATCCCGAAGCTGCGCGACGAGACGGACCGCCGTGCCTTCCGTCGTCGCGCCGCGGACCGTGACAAGCACCTGGAGCCCGTCGGACACGCCGATGACCGGAGGAAACCCGGAGGGCACGCCAGGGAAACTGATATTGACGCCGAGTGCAGACGACGGGAGTCGGGCCGATGCGGTG
>Ga0265292_1002074_pt1 | contig 15001 bp, 9 predicted proteins | sample Munlanlewell296A_FD_189080 | JGI IMG/M metagenome (GOLD analysis project Ga0265292, IMG submission 189080) | Leachate microbial communities from a municipal landfill in Southern Ontario, Canada - Leachate well 296A | ecosystem: Engineered > Solid waste > Landfill > Unclassified | place: Canada...
CTTCTGCCATTAGTCAGATGATGCTTGCTACTGTTAATGCGCCTATTCGTATAGGTCGGGTCACGGTATTGCCGGGAGATGTAGTTCTGGCCAAAAAACATGGAGTGACTTTTATTCCGGCCTATCTGGTGGCAGATTTAGTAATTTCAAGTGAATATACTGCTTTAAGTGACGAATTTAACTTTTTTTGTATCAGGACAAAAAAATTTGAATACAATAACGAGCAGTTTGTTAATGTAACACCTGAAGAATTTGATAAAGCTTTTATGGATTGGCTAAATGCTTACCCCAATTTGCCCATGCCTAAAAAAGAATTGTTTAATTATATAGAAACACGTAAAGCAGCAGCACCAAAATGATAAGAACTGTTTTACTTCTCTCCTGAATGGAACCAGAAACATTCCCTTGACAGACTCTGGAGTTAACTTTAAGAAGTTTTTTAATTCATGAAAGCTGCTGTTATAATAAGTTAACAGCAGCCTTTCTTTTAAATTGAAAGGGAACCGGGCATTGGAACAAATTAATGAACAATACTGGGTTGCTTCTTTTTTGATCTGGGGAGAAGCATGGGCTAACTTCCGCAGAAGCGGTTACCCTCATTTATCACCAATTAATTATCCGGGTGCAGACCCTAGTGTTAAGTCAAATTTATTATGTCGCAATTATGATGATTTCGGATTTCGGATTGTAGATTTCGGATTGTTTTGCCTGATGCTGTGAAATTGATTCTTTCTTTAAGTTCTTCTTCTGGCATTCTTTATTACTCTTTAAGTTAACAAATCCGCAATCAAAAATCCGCAATCCGCAATGATATATCCGCTTATTTTTTTCAAACTTTTATGCACGATACGTCAATATTGAGTTGACATGACACTACCTCCTTTTATACTATTACTCTGTAAAACTTTGTTTTTTTAGCAAATTTTAAAGACCATAGTTAGAAAACTGTTTATCTTTGTTTGTAGCCTTGTGCTACTTTATGTAATTATTAACACTGAATTATTCTTCGCACTAAAACCATGATTAACGAAAATAAGTTTGACATTTTTAAGTTGAGGGGAAAATTAAGCAAAATCAGAGATTGGATGAAAGACCATCATTTCCCTCCGAGATTGTTGTTTTTTCTTATGGGAATAATATCGACCCTTTGGTTTTTGATCAGGGTCATACCCAAACCTTCCCGCGCAGGTTATCCATGTATGCAGGTTGCAGCCCCATTTATGTCGGGATTTATAGTTTATCTTATTGCAATTTTGGGGATTACTGTTGCTACGAGAAAAGCAAAGCGAAAAATATTTAATGTCAGATACCTGTCAACCGGTTTACTGATTTTTGGAGTGATAGTTACAATGGCTATAACTCCTTCTCAAAACGCCATCACATCTTACCAGGATAAGCCCACGAAGTCAGGGCCTGACGACGGGCCGAACCAGCCAATGGGAAATGGAATGGGAGTAAATCCAGGCCGGGTAGTATGGGTTTGGGACCCTGAGGCTACAAATGAGAATTGTATAAACAATTTTGACACTAAAGATTGGTACTTTAAACCAGAAAATACTAACCGGAAAGTGGTAAGAAGTATGGTAAGTAATGCTCTGAACAAACTTAGTGGCAAGACTACCCTGACTGAATCCTGGGATGTCCTGTTTCGTTATCATAATATTAAAAAGTATCAGAAAAATAAAGGATACACCAAAGGTGAAAAAATCTTTATTAAGATAAATCAAAGAACTTCGGGGTATTTATTAAGTCAGGAAGATAAAAATAATGGATACTATTATCCTACAATCCTGAAACCCGGGGAAGAAGGGAAAAAAGCCGGTTTAGGAGCACTTGAAACAGGTCCGTATGTTGTTCTTGAGTTATTAAGAGAACTTGTGAACGAATTAGGTATAAATCAGGCAGATATTGCAGTTGGAGATCCGATGACCCACATTTATGGGCACAATTATGCAGTATGGTTTGCAGAATTTCCGGGTGTTGTTTACATCGACAAATTCTCAACAATGCATGGGCGGACACTCATCAGTCCAACTTCAAATGATCTCCTTTTTTATTCAGATAAGACTCAAAGTGATAAACTTTACGATATCATTGAAAAAGCCGATTATCTGATTAATGTTGCCAGTCTAAGACCTCATGGAGCATCAGGTATTTCATTAACTGCCAAAAATCATTTCGGTTCCCAGGCAAGAGCAGGCGCCGCTCATTTACACTATTCGCTTGTGGCTCCAAACGGATTAACCAATGGAGGGTATCACAAGTATCGTGTTTTGGTGGATCTCATGGGTAGCAAATATCTGGGACAAAACACTATGCTTTATATGGTGGATGGCTTATTTGCCGATGGGTGTGAAACAGGGAAGCCGGTTAAACACTTTATGTCTCCTTTCAACAATGACTGGTGTAACTCGATATTTTTATCGCAGGATCAGGTTGCACTGGAGTCTGTTTGTTTTGATTTTCTGAGAACAGAATGGAACGGAATTAATAAGCACTGTAACGCATCAAACAATGCATCCGAAACATTTCCAAATATGAATGGAGTGGATGACTACCTTCACCAGGCTGCTGATTCCTCCAACTGGCCAACCGGAATCTCGTACGATCCGGATAATTGTGGAAAACCATTATCCAGTTTAGGTGTTCATGAACATTGGAATAATGCTGAAAAGAAACAATACTCCCGTAATCTGGGTTATCCCGAGGGGATTGAACTGGTTTCTATTCCTGATACGCTGGTAAAAACTCAAGTATTTGCCACCAATAATAATGTAAATTAAGATATTTTACTGTCAGACGAAGATATAAAAATTCTGTAAAGGATTTTCTTGCAATTCAGAATACTAGGTTTTTGAGAGTTTCTGATTTTTGGGTGTCTATATTTATTTGTTTTGTTTGTCTGATTTCATAACTATATAATTAGTAAAATGGTTGAAGTTAATGCAATAGGGATGCAGATAGGACAACCTTTAACTTCTGTTAGTCTGAAACCATTTGAGGTCAGATTTATCGAGGTGGAATTTTAATTTGATTTAAAATAAGTAGAGATTAAATCAGATCTTTAATTATACAACTGAGGGGAGGGACTGAAAGGTGCTCCTCATGATAATGAATAGTTTATTTTAGGAACCTTAAAAATCAAAAAGATGAAAAACAAATTAATTATTGGGTTTTGTGCCCTTCTTTTATTTGCTTCGCAACAGGTAGCATTTCCGCAGGAAACTGGCTTGCAAAATGCTGATCCCATGAACAAAATAAATGCATCGGAATCACAACCGGTATCAATGGAGAATATTTTGCTTCTTTCAAAGTCAAAACTTGCGGGTGGAGAAATTCTTCTGATGAATTCAAGTCACCAGGATCTGGCATGGATGAACTTTTTGGAGAAATGCATTATTGAACGTGATACAATGTTATTGACACCGTTATTGAAATTAGCAAAAAAGGATCCTGAATACAGGTTCGACATCGAGGATGTCCTTATGATAAAAGAGTATATAGGGCGCCATCCCGATGCTAAAGTGGAGATAATACGGATGCTGAAAGATGGAAGACTATCATGCGGATCAACCTACCAGATGCCTTATGAAGAGATGTATAGCGGAGAATCACTGGTCCGGCAATTTTATTTTGGTGCACGCTGGGTGAAAGAAAACCTTGATGGCTATTTTCCCGATACTTATTGGAACCCGGATGTACCTGGCAGAACGATGCAGATGGCCCAGATCATGTCAAAATCAGGAACTAAGAACATGGTTATGTCGCGTCACGACAAAGGTGTATACAGGTGGTACAGTCCTGATAGCTCTTTTGTTAATGCCTATTCCCCAGGCCAATATGGTCATGATATGAGGTTTTTAAGAAAATTTTTTCCTGAATCATCTAATTTACTGGCACAAAAATCTTTGTTCTGGAACAAAGGGTATAATACGAATATTGATGAGCAGCCAGTCGTTCCTGTTCTTTCATCTAATGATATGAGTCCTGCCAAGGATTATACTCTGCTTATTTCTCAATGGAACAGCATGATGAGCTATAAAGATGAAAAGGGAGAGCTGAAAACTCTCGCATTACCAAAAATCAGGTATGCTACAGCACCAGATTTTATTGAGAAAATAGTTAGGTCAAGTCCGGATCTGGAAAAAATAACCGGTGAACGTCCGGCAGTATGGCTTTATATTCACGGACCGTCTCACGAATGGGCTTTAAAAGCTTCACGTGAAGGGGACATTATGATGACCAATGCAGAAAAGTTCAGTACAATCGATGCACTATTGCAAGGTTCGTTCCGCAATTATCCTGAAGAAAGGCTTAATAAGGCATGGGAAGCCAAGATCTATCCCGATCACGGATGGGGCGGAAATGGTGGTGAGTCTACGGATGCAATTTTCCTGAGTAAATTTAAGGAATCGCTCAGTGAAGCAAATTCAATCACTGAAGAAGCCTTGAAAAGTATTGCTTCAAAGATCAGGACAAGTCCCCGCAAAGGAATTCCTGTTGTAGTATTTAATAGTCTTTCATGGAAACGTGAAGATCCTGTATCTTTTAAGATCAGTTTTGATCCGGGTAAAGCAATGGATATTAAGTTTACGGATGCAGCAGGGAAAGTGATCCCCGTACAACTTACAGATATAGAGCGCTATAAGGATAATAGTCTGAAGAGAGCTAAAGCAATATTTATTGCCAGGGAAATCCCTTCAATTGGCTATAAAACATATTATGTACTTCCTGAGATGACTGCTATGACAACTATGACAACTCAGGTTGATAATCAGGATGAAATAGAAACTCCTTTTTACAGGATTGAATTGGATAAGGGTGGTGTTAAAAGTATCTTTGATAAAGAACTGAATGTTGAATTGCTGAATACCCGTGAGCTGTTGGGAGGAGATGTTTTTACAATGAAGTCTGTCGGAAAAGGAGCCGGTGAATTTGCTGATATCCAGCAACCAAACATGGAAGGTTTTGATAAAGTGTCGGACCATCCTGCATTATGGAAGATTGTTGAGAGAGGAGCAGTTTATACAACCTATAAATTTCGGCAGCCAATACGTAATGCTGTCGTTGAGACTAACCTGGTTGTTTATCATGATCTTAAGAAGATTGATTTCGAGACATCGCTTTTAAATTGGGAAGGTGTTCTTTACCGTGAATATCGTTTTGCCTTACCCCTTAATATGAAAAATGGACAGGTATCCTATGAGGTTCCTTTTGGAGTACTTGAGGTTGGAAAAGATGAGATTGCAGGGGCTGCAGGTGAAAGATATTTAACCAACTGTTCTGACGTACATCCCCGTGGTATAGAAAACTGGATTGGTGCTTCGGATGACAAGTTTGGGGTAACACTAAGCACAAGTACCGCTGTCGCTGATTATATCGATCCTGCAGGACTCTCATCAGGAGCCCTTCTTCTGCAACCCATCATGCTGGCTTCCCGTCGAAGCTGTCATCCACTGGGCAATGAATATCTGCAGACAGGGAATCATTATTTTCATTTCTCGCTGACATCACATAGACCTGGTTATGAAAATGGTTACAAATTCGGAAGGCAGTCAAATGAAAAGTTATTAGTGGTAGTTGATCCTCAGGCTGGAAAAATATCTCCTTTGTCTGAAGAACTCAGTTTCTTTTCGGTTGATGCCTCAAATGTTTCTGTCTCGACGATTAAAAAAGCCGAGGATGATAATGATGCAGTTATCAGATTATTTGAAACAGGTATGGGAGAGACCCCTGTCCATCTGAATTCATGGTTTTATATTGTCAAAGCCGAAAAAACCAATTTGCTGGAGTACGAGGGGAAAGTAATTGAATCCGGATCAAAAAATATAATTCCTATAAATATGGGAAGCCATGCTATTGAAACTATTAAGCTGTTGTTAAAATGATTGAGCCATATTACCAAAATTATAAAAATGATGAATAGCAGGGAAAAAGTTATCAGGGCCATTCAGTTTCAAAAACCTGACAGTCCGCCAATATCACACGCTATTCTACCTTCGGCACAGTATCGTTATGGTGAGGATCTGTCAAAGATCATAAACTCATTCCATGAGGATTTTGGCTGGCATATGTTACCGGATCTTCCACGTGAAAAATTACCACCCTTGTATAAATTAGGGAAACATACTGATGATTGGGGAACCCTCTGGTATGTTACTGAAGAGGGTAGATGTGGTATACCGATAGGATACCCAATAAAACCCGACCTGTCCGACTATAAACATTACAAATGGCCGGAAGTTTTTACTGCCGGTGTTCCAAAGTATCGGTTATACAGCGGGCATATGGCTGGCAAGAGTGACGATTATTATGCCAGGGGTGGTTGGATTGTTTTCTTTGAGCAAATGCAACAATTATTTGGATTTGAGAATTTGCTTGTTGCTCTCACATTGGAAATGCCTGAGGTGTACCAGTTACGAGACGATCTTTTGAAATTTAACCTTGACTGGCTTGATAACTGGCTTGCATCCGATTATCAGGGTTTGCATTTCGCCGACGATTGGGGTAGTCAGTCCAACCTGCTGATACCTCCCGATTTGTGGAGATCATTCTTCAAACCTGTTTATAAAGAGATGTTTGCCAGGGTTAAAAGCAGAGGACTTCATGTCTGGTACCACAGTGATGGCAACATACTCGAAATTATGCCTGATTTAATCGAACTTGGAGTTGATGTTCTTAATTGCCAGGCTTCAGTAATGGATATGAACGAATTAGGGAAATTCGCCGGGGAAATTACATTCAGGACCGATATTGACCGTCAGAAAGTCTTGCCTTTTGTCTCTCCGGGTGAAGTTAAAGATTATGTTTTCAAACTCTTTCATCAACTTGGTACCCCCGATGGCGGGATTATTGCCTGTGGCGAAATAAGCGAAGATGTTCCTCTTGAAAATATCAAAGCTATGTACGAAGCATTTACTGAATTTAATTGGTAATATAATGAACATTGAATCAGGTATTCTTATCGCATTAATTGCCGGCGCACTAAATGGCATGTTTGCTCTGCCAATGAAACTGAATAAAAACTGGGCATGGGAAAATAACTGGTTCCCTTTTAGTTTCCTGTCTTTAATGATTTTTCCATTTGTTATTGTAGTCCTTTCAATCCCGAAGCCTGTTGAACTATTAATCTCTTTACCAATACATAATATTATAATCGGATTGTTATGTGGTATTATTATTTATGGAGGTTCATTGCTTTTCGGAATTTCCCTTGGTTATATAGGTATCGCGTTATCATTCACTCTGTTGGTAGGGAGTATGAGCATCGTTGGAGTACTTTTACCCCTGATTATATTCAATTCCAATGTTCTCTTTTCAATCGGAGGCACATTTATTCTTTCAGGTGTTTTACTTTTTATAATATCCTTATTCTTTAGCTTTAAAGCAGGACAATTAAGGGAAGCATCTCTTAAAACCCGGGATATTGAGAACACAAGGGAGAAATCATCCATGCAAAAAGGGATGATACTGGCTATTACAGGAGGGCTGTTGTCAGGATTATTATCACTGGTAATGAATATGGGTTGGGCAAAAGAAATAGTAACTAAAGCTGTTCAGGCAGGAAATGCCAAATTATCGTATGCCAGCAATGCCGTTCTGTTTATTATTCTCATTGGTGGTATGATACCAAACATAGGATATTGCATCTTCCTTCTTAATAAAAATAACAAATGGAGTTTGTATAAGAGATATAATTCTATCCTTTCCTGGATCGCAATTCTATCCATGGGACTGATCTATTCAGCCAGTAATGGTCTGTGGGGCATCTCCATTTCTGAAAGTATGTTGGGTAATCTCGGGCCTTCAGTAGGTTGGGCTTTATTTATTGGAATGATGGTGATCAGCTCAAATATCTCCGGATATCTTACCGGTGAATGGAAGTCTGCTGGTAACAAAAGTCTGAAATACTTATTTGTAAGTATTGGATTAATTATTTCTGCATTGTTGTTAATCGGGTATGGAAATTATACTTTGTACTAGCAGGAGTATTCAGAAGGTACTTACGATTTTTCCTGTATTATCGTGAAGAAAATTTTGAATTATTACATAAATATTTAAAAGAGGGATGTTCGTAAATACTGAAAACTTCTGATTGATAAATAGTTAAAGCTTATTAATTTTAAAAACCCCCTAAAAAGCTCTGAACAGCTAAAAATCAGGGTAAATTTCTTAAAAAGCATGAGTAAAATACGAAGAACCTACGAAACTACTCAAGAAATTAATTTTATTTCTCCACAAAAAAACAATTTTGTTTAATTAGTAAATAAATAATCATGAAAGACAACCGAAGAGAATTCATTAAAAAAGGTAGTACATTGGCAGCAGCCATGTCCATTGGCGGTATAAGTTCATCTATACCAAAACCACTTGATCAAAAGAAGAAAGCCAGATTAATTAAGCCATATGTGAAAGATGCTGGTATTAAATTTGCCTTTTTGATGGGTCCAACCTCACCCAAGGTTCCTTTTGCAAAACAAATTGGTGTTGGTTACGCTGTTTCAGGAGTAATAAGTAATCCTGACTTAAAACCCTGGGATCCTAAGGCTATTATTGCTACAAAGGAAGCCTGGGACAAAGAGGGAATAAAATGGGCAGTAGTAGAAGGACCTCCTTCGCTTCACACACAAACAAAATTTGGCTTGTCGGGCAAAGATGAAGAAATTTCAAATTTTATAACCTTGATAAAAAATTTGAAGCAGTATGGGGGCGTAGATATTATCTGCTATAACTGGATGCCTTTAAACAGCTTGGCACGTACTGATAGGGCCGCCCCCATACGTGGAGGAGCATTAATGATTGCTTTTGATTATGAACTTGTAAAAGACGCACCATTAACAGAGTATGGTGTAGTTACAAAAGAAAGCTTATGGAAGAACCTTGAATATTTTCTTAAGGCCGTTGTTCCCGAAGCAGAGAAAATAGGGATGAAACTTTCTTTGCACCCTGATGATCCTCAGGTAGACAGTCTCCAAGGCATTTCACGCATTATGACTAGCGTTGAAAATTTTGACCGGATGCTGGCTATTTATCCAAGCAAATCTAATGGAGTTACCATGTGCCAGGCTAACTTTAGTTTAATGGGAGCAGACATACCCACTCTGGTAAGAAGATGGGGAAAAGACGTAATAAATTTTGTTCATTTCAGAAACATTCAAGACCTCAGTGGAGTTGTGCCCAGCACTAAATTCATCGAAACTTTCCATGATGAAGGGCAGATTGACATGTACGAAGCCATGAAAGCGTACTATGACATCGGCTTTACTGGTCCTATGCGGCCAGATCACGTACCAACTATGACCACAGAAGTAGGGGCTGATCAAAGTGTGTGGCCATATAGGAATCGTGCGATGTATGGGCATTTGTTTGCTATAGGTTACTTTCGTGGACTTGCGGAATCCGTGGCTAAGAATGGGAGCAAAGCATGACCTATATAAGCACTTCGTGACGAATTCGGATAAAAGCGCCTCCGGGAAAAGAAATTCCTGGCAGGCCAGATAGATAGTCAATGGACGGAAGAGATTAAAAAAGATTTTTTAATCTAGCTTAATAACTACCCTGGTAAATTACCCATGTCGAAAGAAGTGTTGGACAATTACCTGAAGGAAAGAAACTATTAATCAAATTATAAAGCATTTATTAAATTCAACTTAAAACCTTAACATGATGAAAAGTATTTTAAAACAAATCGTAGAAAGTAATAAGGAACTCGAAAAAGCAGAGGCTGCTACGGCACAGGTAGAAATAAATAATCCTTCAACTAAAAACGACCGTCGTAATTTTCTAAAGAAAACAGCAATAGGGGGTTTGACATTAGCCGGCATGATGAGTTTGTCTATCGGAGATACCATAGCGCAAACTACTTCCAAAGTTAAAAGGGCTTCAAGTCCCTCGGATTTAAAAATTACGGACATGCGTTATGCTTTAACAGAGAGAGGTACTGCCATTATTCGTATTGATACCAACCAGGGTATTTATGGTTTGGGGGAAGTTAGAGACGCAGCTGATCCACGGTACGCACTTATGTTAAAAAGCCGCATTCTGGGACTAAATCCATGTAATGTGGAAATGATATTTAAGATTATTAAGCAGTTTGGCGGTCCCAGCCGACAGGCAGGCGGAGTATGCGGGGTAGAAATGGCTCTCTGGGATTTATGCGGCAAAGCTTTCAATGTCCCTGCCTGGCAATTATTAGGTGGAAGATACCGTGATAAGATAAGATTATATGCTGATACGCCTGAAGCTAATTCACCGGAAGAACAATTAAAGCTGATTAAGTTTCGTACAGAGGATCAGGGATACACCTGGCTTAAGATGGATGTTTCTATCGATGAACTTAAAAATATACCCGGTACTTTGGTGAATCAGAAATTCTGGGAAGACAATGGCACTCTTAAACAATGGCAGGGTAATTATATGACTTATGGAAATATTCAGCACCCGTTTACGCAGATACAAATCACGGATAAGGGCTTGGATGAACTGTCTAAAATTGTAGAAAATGTCCGTAATATGGTTGGATATGATATGCCACTTTCTACTGATCACTTTGGCCATTTTGATTTAAACAACGGTATACGCTTAGGCAAGGCATTAGAGAAATACAGGCTGGCCTGGATGGAAGATATTGTATCATGGGAATTAACAGACCAATGGAAAACAATGTCTGATGCATTGGAGACACCTCTTCTTACGGGGGAAGATATTTATCTGCTGAAAAACTTTAAGCCCCTGATAGATATTCATGCGGTTGATATTGTTCACCCTGACTTAGCTACTTCCGGCGGTCTTTTAGAGACTAAAAGAATAGGTGATTATGCGGAAGAACACGGAGTGGCTATGGCGATTCATCAGGCTGGTACACCGGTTTCATTTATGGCTGATGTACATTGTGCAGCAGCTACGCAAAACTTTTTAGCATGTGAGCACCATAACATTGATGTGCCATGGTGGGAAGGTTTAGTTAAAACAACAGACGGCAGACAATTGATCACGAAAGGTTTCGCTAATGTTCCTCTCGATGCGCCCGGATTGGGAATTGAACTGAACGACGAAGAGGTAAAAAAACATTTGCACCCTAAGGATAAAAGCTATTTTGCTCCAACCACAGAATGGGACGACAAGCGTTCCCACGACAGAATCTGGAGTTAACTTTTAAGAGTTTTTAATCAAAGAACCTTTATTATCATGAACCGGGCATGTTTTACAAACACAACCGACCCCGCTTCAGCGGGGGAGCTCAGCAAAGCTAAACTTTTGAGTAATATAATCCTAAACATGCGTGTTACATTATACCATTAAAATCAATTATATTATGATGAAAAAACAAGCAATCTTAATTTTAGTTTTTGTCTTAGGTGGTTTTCTTGCCAATTCACAAAGCGTAAAATGGTCAGCTGAGAACATTAAAGCATTAACTCCTGAATGGAAAGGTGAGCGTACTCCTGACGGAAGACCAAAAGTATCTGATGCCCTTCTGGAAAGATTAAAACATGTATCTATGGAGGAGGCCTGGGGGTATCTGGGATCTAAAGGATATCAGAATCAATTCGAAAATTTTGCCAGTACATTCGAAAATGGCTGGCAGATTATCCATCCTGATGAGGTTATGACGGGACGTGTTGTTACTGCACAATTCATGCCACTCAGAACTGATTTTGATAACTATGTACAAGCCGAGGGCAAAAAAGAAAACCTGACCACACCAGTGACGAACTATGCACCTTAAAAGTATAACTTTTTTGTTCTGTATTTGTTATTCGTTCAACAGAATAACAAAATGTAATATGAACACGAGAGGTGTGATAATACTTTTAATAACATATTTTGCAATTATGAGCGAGGAATCTTTTTCACAGGAAAAACTGCAATACTATGATCTCACAAAAGTGGAATCATATGTCATTAATAATAAAGGTACTGAATCTCCCTTTACCGGAAAGTTTACAAACTACAAGGGAAAAGGTACTTATGTATGCAAAAAGTGTGGTGCTGCACTCTATTATTCCTCTGACAAATTTGAATCAGATTGCGGGTGGCCAAGCGATTTTGTGGAAGCTCAACTCGAACCTGGGAGATATGGCATTGCAATTTTCGCAGGTGGATGCTTCTGGGGAGTTGAATATTTTCTTCAGAAAGCCAAGGGCATAATATCTGTTACATCTGGTTATACGGGAGGACAAGTAAAAAATCCAACATACAAAGAGGTTTGCACAGGAAATACCGGACATGCTGAAGCTATTAAAATAGTCTACGATCCTGATAAAACATCATATGAAAAGCTTCTTAAATTGTTCCTCGAGATTCACGATCCGACCCAGATTGGCAGACAGGGTCCCGACATAGGCGATCAGTACCGGTCAGAGATATTCTATATGAATGAAGATCAGAAAAATACAGCTGAAAAAAATCTGAATATCCTGAAGGCCAAAGGATTAAAAATTGCAACTGCTTTAACAAAAGCTTCAGAATTCTATCCGGCAGAAGCTTATCATCAGGATTATTATTTCAACAACGGTAAAGTGCCATATTGCCATGCATATACTAAGAGGTTCTAAGTAGTAACCTTTCTATTCGAACTTCATGATATTTATTATTAACACATCCCCCGTCCTTCCCTTTTCTTATTTGGACAGGCTCTTCCCCCCTGAACACAATTAGGTTGTCATTCCGAATGCATCCGCCTGCAGGCGGAGGAATGAGGAATCTCAAATCATTATTATTGATTCCCTATGGTCATTAAATTTTAGCAGAAAAAAGTAACTTATTTTTTGCCGGTAAATCAGATAAACAATTAACTTTAGCAAGTTTTAATTGAATCTTTTCCGGAAAACATGAATTTAAGGAATAATCGTAGTCGGACTTTTATCACGGGGAGGACTAAAGTCTGGTTAATTATTGGGGGATTTATCACAGGTCTTATTTTACTGAAATCGGGGAAAGTTGTTGTATTATACACCTCATCCGATAAATATTGTGTATCGTGCCATATTCATCCACAGGCAGACCAGAGATGGAAGCTATCTACACATTATAATAATCCTTCAGGAAATATTATCCATTGTTCTGATTGTCATCTTCCTCCGGAAGGTCATGGGTATCTGTTTGCAAAAGCAAAACATGGGGTAAAGGATGTCTATGGGTATTTCTTTAAGGACAGTGCAAAGATTAACTGGCAGGAGAAAAAACTGCTCGAAAATGCAAAAGGATTCGTTTATGAAAAATCATGTCTCGAATGCCACCAGAACCTTTTTCCTGTTACATTGTCGATTAATGGCGGCAATGCCCACCTTTTTTATACAACCAGCAAAGATCCGTTAAACTGCATCAACTGTCACCTCAATGTAGGGCATTACGACAGGAATGCAATACATGCTCATGATACAAGTTTTGGGGTTGTAATAACAGCAAACCAGGTCCTTTTCACAGAGCCCGCAAAGGTTGAAAAATTCCAAAATTTCAATGAAATGATACCGGGCACAAATGTGTCATTTGAAATGATGGCAATCCCGGGAGGAACATTTAATATGGGAAGTCCTGATGTCGAACCATTACGCAAACCCGATGAAGGTCCTGTCAGGAAAGTGACCGTATCAAAATTCTGGATGGCCAAAACTGAAGTTACATGGGATGAATACTTAGCCTTCTTCAGGGCAACAGGTTCGCAGGGAAGAACAGAAGGCCAGGTGGTTAGTAAAAAGAATGTGGATGCAATCAGCGGAGCGACGCCACCTTGGGGCGCTCCCGATCAGGGCTGGGGTAAAGGCTCACGTCCTGCTATAACGATGTCGTGGCATGCAGCAAATGTTTATTGCCAGTGGTTATCGAAGGTTACTGGTAAAAAATACCGGCTGCCTACTGAGGCCGAATGGGAATATGCCTGCAGGGGCGGAACTGAAACTCCTTATTTCTTTGAGGGTAACCCAAAAGAATTTACATCTTCCGGATTGTTTAAGAAAATCTTTGGTCCGGATACTTCAAATATAGCCTCAAGGGTAGTTTATAAGTTAAATAGTTCTTCCAGGACTAAGGAACCTGTGTCAGTTAAAGAAAATCCATTCGGGTTGAAGAATATGCCGGGAAATGTTGCAGAATTTTGTTTTGATTTCTATTCTCCCTATATTTATAAAGCCGATTCAGCAGAAGTTGTTAATCCTAAAGGCCCTTCGGGAGGGCAGGAACATGTTATTCGCGGAGGTTCATTCAAAAGCGATGCAAAAGATATCAGGAGTGCAGCCCGCGATTTCACAAAAACAAAAGCATGGCTGGTTACCGATCCCCAGATGCCGAAAAGTATATGGTGGTATTCCGATTGTATCGATGTGGGATTCAGGGTAGTATGTGAAGCAGACAGTGTAACAGGACAATAAGAAGATTATTTTAGCAGGGAAAATATGCAGAATATTGACAGACGAAAATTCATTGGAAAAACAGCTCTTGCAGGTATCGGATTAGCCGGAGCAGGGGCTTTGATAACAGCATGCAAAAGAAAACCGGATATTGAAGCATTAGGGCTTCCTCCGATTTTAAACGGTGCACCGAAGGGTAAGAAACTCAGGGCCGGCCTAGTTGGTGCAGGAGCAAGAGGTACCGGGGCAGCTATCAATTTTATTAGTGCAGGACCCGATCTGGAGATCATAGCCCTTGCAGATGTCTTCCAGGATAAGATTGACGCCTGCCGCGAAAGATTTGCTTCATTCAATCTTCCGATACCGGACGAAAACTGCTTTGTTGGTTTTGACAGTTATAAAAAGCTGATGGCTCTTCCCGACATCGATGTTGTCTTACTTGCAACTCCGCCTCAATTCCGCCCCGCCCATTTTCTTGAAGCAGTTTCTAATAACAAACATGTCTTTTTGGAAAAACCGGTAGCAGTCGACCCTGTTGGTATACGATCGGTAATAACCTCCGGGAAAAAGGCCGAAGCAATAGGATTATGTGTGGTCACCGGAACACAGAGGCGCCATCAGGAAGATTATATCGAGACATATAAACAGGTAAT
>Ga0265292_1002076_pt1 | contig 14998 bp, 7 predicted proteins | sample Munlanlewell296A_FD_189080 | JGI IMG/M metagenome (GOLD analysis project Ga0265292, IMG submission 189080) | Leachate microbial communities from a municipal landfill in Southern Ontario, Canada - Leachate well 296A | ecosystem: Engineered > Solid waste > Landfill > Unclassified | place: Canada...
CCTTTCCACGATTAAACGGATTAATGGGTGTACGCTAAGGTACGAGTTATTTGAAAGTTTTGAAATTATCGTAAGCCTAAGATAATCCTGATAGCAACCCAATTGCTACTGCTCACTCTCCGGGGGTCCCTCATCATCCTTTCCTGCGTAATTCCAATCCTTCCAGGGACCCCCGGGGGAAGAGGGGGGGGTGAGTTGGAAACATGAGGTTTACTTTTTGATCGCTCCAGGAATTTTTCTGACTAAACTTTTTAAATTTCACTTTTGGATATTTTTAATTATATGCCTACTTTGAACACCGTAAAAATGGGTTGCATATGAAAAAAGATATTTTCATCTTCTTAATTGTTTTTAGTTTTTTTATCGATATCTCTTATGGCAGCAACCGCCAAAAAAAAAATTCGGGAATCGTATTGTCAATAAACCCTCATTTTCCAATATTATATATTGATCCTATAAAAACCCCAGTTCTTATTTCTGACTCTTTATGTCAATCAATAAAAAAAGTATACCTAGAAGCCAATAAAACCTATCAGAATAATAATTTAACAATTGCTTTAGAACTGTATAATCAATTCATTAATTTAGCTATTTCTCAGAATTACGAAAAGTATCTCTGGCTAGACATAAGGATGTCCCTTTCACACATGAGTTCAATTACTTTGACATTTTTCAATTATGAGAAAGCAATCTATTATCTGAAGAAAGCTTTAGAAATTACACTAAAATATAACCCCAATGACTTCGATAACACATTTTTTTTTCTTTTCAATATAGCGAAGAATTATTATAATCAATATGATTATAATAACTCGTTAGAATATTATCATCAAGCTGAAGCCTTATTCTTTTCAACAAATTCACTACCAATTATTAATAAGACATTTCTTTATAATAATATAGCTTTATGCTACTTAAAACTGGGAAGTAGTTTTGAATCCCAAAACTACTTAAATCAATCTATTGAAATCAAGAAATCATTGGGTGATTTTGTTGATCTTGCAAAAAATTATAATAATATTGGTCTAGTATTCCAAAAAAAAGCACAATATAATGAAGCCATATATTATTATAATAGAAGCCTATTTCTATACGATTCCCTTAAAAACCAAGATAGATCGGCATTTATCATCAATAATATTGGAAACCTATACTTAGAAAAAGGTTCCTTCGATTCGTGTAAATATTTTTATCAAAAATCGCTGCTAATCCGGCAGAACGCTACAGTACTCAATTATACTGACTTAATTAAATCTTATAACAATTTATCAATTATATATTCGAGATTAAATGACCTTGATTCGGCATTGCTATTCAATAATTTAGCTATAGATTTAAATATTCGAAAATCAGAGACAGAAAATCAATTAAATTACTATTCAATTTCAGATTATTTAATTTCAATTGCTGATCGTATCGAAATTAATTTAAAAAAATACCAAATTACCAGGAACGAAAAGTATTTGGTAGAATCCTTTGCCCTATTTCATCCAACAGTCAAGATATTAATTGATCAAATGATCATGTATAACTCAATATTTTCAACCAATATTTTCGTAAATGAAAATAAAAGGTTTTTCGATTATTCTATACTTTCTTCTCATTTTCTAGATTCAATAAATGTCACTAAATGTCCTCGTTCCTTAATTATATCGGAAACTTACAAAAGCCTGTCCTTAATAAACCTTCAATCTGAAATTCGAAATCTACAATATGATTCCATATCATTCAATCAATTTAAACGCCTAAATATTTATTACCAATGGCAACAACGTCTATTTATAAAAGAAAAATCTGCAACTGAAACGCCAAAAATACTTCTTATTGACTCCTTAATAAATTGCACATTAGAAATCGATCTTTACAAAAACCAATTTCTTGCAGTTTTAAAAAATAATCTATACAATTACTTCAATAACCTGCCAGATTCAATACTTTCAAATTGCATTAAACTTGACGATAGACTTCTATTAGATTATTACATTATTAATAATACCATTTTTATACATACCATATCCAAATCAAATATTTCATGCCTTGTATCGCCAGCAACAAAAGAATTTATTGAGGCAGTTCAAAGATATCCTAAATCAATTAGATCGCTAGACCAAATATCCATAGCATCCTTGAGTAAAACACTATCATTAAACCTAATAGATCCACTCTCTGACATATTAAAATTGTTTAATAACATCACCATTATTCCTGATGAAAACCTGACAGAAATTCCTTTTGAGTCACTTCCTTACAAGAAAGATAATACTATTCCAATACACTATTTTGTTGAAATTAAAAACATATCATATCGGTTCTCTATTCTAAAAAGGAATTATTCGAACATACGTCCTATTCACAAATATTCAAAAGATTTCTTTGGAATCGTTCCTTACGAACAAAATGATTCTTTATTTCACAATCTAAATGGAAGTGCTAGAGAAATAAATGATATTACAAATCTTTTTAAGACAAGAAACTTAAATGCATCATCTTTGGTGGGGAGTAATGCCACATATTTAAACTTTACAAATAGTAATTTTGATTCTAGAATCCTTCATTTCTCAACACACAGTTTTATAAATAACCATAGCTCAAATTTGAGCTTTTTAGAATTATTTCCAGTTAACAACCAATTTTACTTATTTCTCCCTGTATTATCTAGTATACCTTTTCGCAATGAATTATTACTTCTCAATGCTTGTGAAACTGGCAGTAATTTGATTGATTCATCTACAGGTTTCGTATCATTTATAAGAAGTTTGTCAAACATTTCAATCCAGAACTACATTTGTACTTTATGGAAAATTTATGACGAACCCTCCTATGGATTTATTATGAGTTTCTATGAAAACATACTGAAAGGCTTAAACTACTCTAGCGCTTTGACTCTTGCTAAGAGATATTTTATACAGTCAGATATTTATAAATACCCACTTTTTTGGTCCCCATTTATATTGTATGAAAACAATTAATACTAAACCAAATTTTAGATTTTTAATCCTAATTTTCATATTTTCCCCATTTTACCTAGGTATGGCCAATAATGAAAATTTCTGTTCTGAATATATCCGAATATGGGGTCTTGTAAAATATTACTCTCCATACAGAACCAATCCTATACCGAACTTGGATTCTGTTTTCCAACAAGACATAAAAAATATTCTTAATAGAAATAACAAAAAAGTCTTCAATAATGCCATAAAAAACTTATTGGAATATTCTAGTAAATATATCTCTTCAACGGATACTCATGATTATACTTTCACAAATACAACTCAAATTGATTCAGTAAATAGGTGGATCTTCAAGGATAAAAATATTTCGAATATTAATAGGAACTTTTTAATTCTTTTAACACACAAACGAAGAGATTTAGGTAATCCTTTTGTTAAAAATGATCCTGACAATTACAGCGCGGTTTTTACTAATGAAAAACGATTCCTATCGCCATTTCCTTCAGTAGAGATAAGATTGCTTGCATTAGCGCGTTATTGGAACGCTATTAATTATTTTTTTCCTCACAAAAGCCTTTTAAAGGTTGATTGGAATACCGTGCTAGATACCTTTAAAAATGAATTAATTGCGTGCAAAGATGAATCAGAATTTCATTTAATAATTTTACGTCTCGCATCCCTATTAGGTGATGGTCATGGCTCCGTGCATAGCTATCAAATAGAGAAGCATTATGGTTTTTACCAATTACCATGCGAGGTAAGCTATATAAATAACCAACTATTTATTACAGAAATTTTCAAAACAGCAATAAATAATCCTTTCAAATTTGGGGATATAATAATTGAGATAAACTATCAATCGTTTGAGGAATATTATTTAAAAGATTCTTGTTACATTTGGGGAAGTAATACAAAAAGAAAGAAAAATATTTGTGCCAACAATTTCCTTAAATCACAAGAAAGGAAAAATAACACTGTTAGACTCTTAAGAAATGATTCAATAATAGAGGTACTAAGCCCCTCAATTGAAATTTCATCGCTCAACGACACAGAACTATTAAATTACAAACCAAACCAAGGCTATTTAATTGGGGATAATTATATCTATTTGAATTTAAGTAAAATAGACAGCTCCGATTTTGAGAAGATGGTTTTGTCATCAAACAAATCAAATATTATAATAGATTTGCGAGATTATCCTAATTGGGTACTAAATCAAATAGCTGACCTTTTTGCACCAAATAATTTACCGTTTGCTGCTTACCAATTTCCGGATATTTCTTCGCCAGGTCAGTTTAGTCCTCCTCAGTTACTTTTTCTAAAACCAAACAGAAAAATAAATAAGGCAAATTATGAACATATTATTTTGATGGTAAATTATACGACCATTAGTAGAGGAGAGTTTTTGTGTATGGCTTTTCAATCTTTACCCAATGTCCTAACTTTTGGAGACGAAACAGCCGGAGCTGATGGCAACATTTCCAAGATTCTTCTTCCAGGAAATATTTCCACACAACTCACAGGGTTAGGGATACTTTACCCTGATGGACAACAGACTCAACAAACAGGAGTAAAAATAGATATCCATTTTGTGAAGAAAGGAATAGGTATCTCTTCAGGCCAAGATGAAGAACTTAATTATATTATAAATTCAATTATAAAAAAGGGCAAGTAGTGAAGTTCGGCCTTGCCCTCTATACCCAAAAAATCATCAAGACTAGCAAACCTTAATTAACATACTTAATACCAATCTGGCCGCATCTTGGAGAATTGACCCTTTCTTATCGATTGTCTCTTCATCTCCACAATTACCTCTACTAATATCCGTCTCCCCCCCATCACCTCCTCTAACATGCCTCATTTCCAGGTTGTTTAGGCGCGCAACGGTCCGCTTGTTTAACACCAGTTTTGGTTTTTCCTCTTTCATAATGGTAAGTTTTATGTTTTTTATGTTGGCTTACTTTTTTGGGATTTTGGCCACTTAACCCGGAATCGTACGGACGCTTCCACTGTATATAGATGCAGGATGGAACCTAAAATGGAAAAATCCGATTATCTTTTTTAAAAATATTTAAAAAAGCAACGTGAAACAATTGAGTGGTTTGCCGTTGGTCAAATACTTTGAAATTTATTTACCTTCTTGCGGTCTGCTGTTCCCCATGCCGTGCTCATTTTCCTCCTGGAGCTCTTTGCCTCAGGGTTACTTCGCCAGGAATTCATTCACCTGCGCAGCGGCAATTTTTCCGGCTTCAATGGCCCGAACCACCAAACTGGCACCGGCCTCCACATCGCCGCAGGCAAAGACTTTTTCAACGGAGGTTTGCTTTTGGGCATTCACCTTTACGTTGCCCCGCCCATCGTATTCCACCCCAAGCGCATCGAGCAAGCCGTTGTGTACCGGCTGGGTGAACCCCATGGCCAGCACCACCAGGTCGGCACTGATGATTTCCGATGATCCTGGGATTTCGGTCATCACCCGGCGCCCACTTTCGTCTGTGCCCCACTCCACGCTCACCAACTCCACCTTTTTGATGTGGCCGCTTTCGCCGATCAAACGCTTGGTGGACATACCCCAACGGCGATCGCACCCTTCGAGATGCGAACTGGAGGTGCGGAGCGTTTCGGGCCACCAGGGCCAGGGGTTGCTGTCGGCACGCTGTTCGGCCGGCTGGGGAAGGATTTCGATCTGGGTAACGCTTATGGCCTTCTGCCGGATGGCGGTGCCTACACAATCGGAACCGGTGTCGCCCCCGCCAATAACCAATACTCTTTTGGATTTGGCTGTGATGTTGATTTTCTCAGGTATCATTTCACCGGCAATGCGCTTGTTCTGCTGCGTGAGAAAGTCCATCGCGTAATGTATCCCTTGCAGATCGCGGCCCTCAACCGTAAGATCGCGGGGCTGCCCGGCACCGGTGGCCAGAATTATAGCGTCGAACTGAGCCAGCAATTCATCGCGGGTGATATCCACCCCAACCGTGATGCCGATGTGAAACCGGATCCCTTCGGCCTGGAAAATTAGGAGGCGGCGGTCGATCACGGTTTTGTTCAGTTTAAAATCGGGAATGCCATAGCGAAGCAATCCGCCGATGGCACTGTTTTTCTCGAACACCGTGACCTCATGCCCGGCCTGGTTCAGCAGATCGGCCGCTGCCAGTCCGGCCGGACCGGAACCAATCACTGCCACCCTTTTCCCGGTGCGAACCTTCGGGATCCTTGGCTTTACAATCCCCAGATTAAAGGCATGTTCAACCGTTGAGGCTTCGTTTTCGCGAATGGTTACCGTTTCATCGTGAATGGCCAAAACACACGATTTTTCGCAGGGAGCGGGGCACACACGGCCGGTAAACTCCGGAAAAGGGTTGGATGAATGTAATATATTATAGGCCCCTTTCCAGTTCCCTTTGTACACCTCATCCTGCCATTCGGGGACAATGCTGCCAACCGGACATCCCCAGTGGCAGAACGGAATGCCGCAATCCATGCAGCGTGCGGCCTGCTCCATGCGGTCCTTGTCGTCGAGCGTTTGCTCCACTTCACCGTAGTCGTATATCCGTTCGTTCAGCGGACGGTAACCGGCCTCTTTGCGCCCTATCAGCATGAAACCTTTTGGATTTGCCATCTTAATTTAGTTTTATTCGTGACGGGCCGAATCGTCTTCGGTTAACCGCAACTTCCGCTCCAATTCGCGTAACTTGGTTTCTTCCAGTACTTTCTTATACTCAAACGGGATCACCATCACGAATTTCGGAAGGTATTCATCCCAGTTGGTGAGCACCCTGGCGGCCAGTGCACTTTGGGTGTAGAGCAGATGTTTGTTGATCATATCCTGCAATTCAACGATGTCGGCCTTATCTTCAACCGGACCCAGCTCGACCAGCCCTTTATTGCAGAAATATTCGAAGTTTCCTTCCAGATCGAGTATGTATGCAATACCGCCGCTCATGCCGGCTGCAAAATTTCGTCCGGTAACGCCCAGTACCACCACGCGGCCGCCGGTCATGTATTCGCAGCAGTGGTCGCCGCTGCCTTCAATTACCGCCCTGGCGCCTGAATTACGCACGCAGAAACGTTCGCCGGCTACCCCGCGGATGTAGGCCTCGCCTGAAGTGGCGCCATAGAAGGAGGTATTTCCGACGATGATATTTTCTTCGGGTTTGAATGTGGAACCGTCTGGCGGAACCACGATGATACGGCCACCCGACAAACCTTTGCCGATGTAGTCGTTGCTCTGGCCCTCGAGCCTGAAGCTCACCCCTTTAACGAGGAACGCCCCGAAGCTTTGTCCGGCTGTTCCGGTGAAATTGGCCATGATGGTATTGTTAGGCAAACCCTCTTCGCCGTACCGTTTGGAAATCTCGCCCGACAGCATGGCGCCGATCGTGCGGTCAGTATTATTGATTGGATGTGATAGCCATACCTTCTCCTTGCTTTTGATGGCTTTGCCGGCCTCCCTGATCAGGGTATGATCGAGATGATCATCAATCGATTTAATATTCGGGAAGGTATATCTGATATCATTTTGTCTGGCCTCTTCGGGCAGGTAAATCACTTTCGAGAAGTCCACATTTTTCATCTTCCAGTTGCGCACCTCATCGTTTTGTTCGAGCAGATCGGCACGGCCAACTATCTCATCGAAAGTGGCATAGCCGAGTTCAGCCAGATGCTCACGTACCTCTTCGGCAATAAACCGGAAAAAGTTGATCACGTATTGCGAACGACCGATGAAACGTTTACGCAGGGTTTCGTCCTGCGTGGCGATACCGGCCGGACAGGTATTCAGGTGGCATTTCCTCATCATGATACATCCCAGTGTAATCAATGCTGAAGTTGCGAATCCGAATTCCTCACCCCCTAAAAGACCGAGGATCACTACATCACGACCGGTTTTCAATTGTCCGTCGACCTGCAGTTTAACCCTTCCGCGAAGGTTGTTCATCACCAGGGTCTGCTGGGCCTCGGCGATACCCAGTTCAACAGGTAACCCGGCATATTTAATTGAGCTGGCGGGACTTGCGCCGGTACCGCCTTCACAGCCTGAAATGGTGATCAGGTCGGCGAAAGCTTTGGCCACACCGGCAGCTATAGTGCCTACCCCGTTTTCTGCCACCAGTTTTACCGAAACTTTTGCTCCCGGGTTGGTGACTTTCAGGTCGTAGATCAGTTGGGCCAGATCTTCGATTGAATAGATATCGTGATGCGGAGGCGGAGAGATCAGGGTAATTCCGGGAGTGGAATGACGAAGTTCGGCAATGATATTATTCACCTTGAAACCCGGCAGCTGTCCGCCTTCACCCGGTTTTGCACCCTGGGCAATCTTTATCTGCAGCTCATCGGCATTCATCAGGTAATTATTGGTTACCCCGAATCGGCCCGAGGCAACCTGTTTGATGGCGCTTCGCTTATTGGTGCTGAAACGTCCGGCATCTTCACCGCCTTCACCGGTATTGCTTCGTCCGCCAATGGTATTCATCGCAACGGCCAGGGACTCATGGGCCTCCTTGCTGATGGAACCGTACGACATGGCTCCGGTTACAAAGCGTTTCATGATATTTTCGGCAGGTTCTACCAGCGAAATATCGATCGGGTTGCGTTTGTATTGCAGGCAGCCGCGAATAAAGGTGGGTTTTGCATTTTCAGCATCCACCTTTCTGCTGAATTCTTTGTACACACCGTAATCGTTGGTGCGGGCAGCCCATTGCAGCAAGGCAATGGTTTCCGGGTTCCAGGCATGATGTTCGCCATACTTGCGGTAGTGGTAAGTTCCGGCGCTTTCGAACCTGTTGTTAATCTGATGTTTCTGTTTCCCGAATGCCTCATTATGGAAAAGAAGGGACTCCTGGCAGATCTCTTCGAAACCGATCCCGCCAAATTTGGAAGCGGTTCCGGTAAAGTATTTACGGATGATTTCGTCGCTGATACCCAATGCTTCAAACATCTGGCAACCCTGATAGCTGCAGAGCGTTGAAATTCCCATTTTCGACATGATCTTCAGCAAACCTTTGTCGATGGATTTGATGTAATTATGGCGGGCCTCAGAATATTTCAGGTCGATTTGACCGGTCTTGATCAAATCGTCGATGGCTGCAAAGGCCAGGTATGGGTTTACCGAGCTGGCGCCATAGCCGAACAGCAGTGCAAAGTGCGCTACCTCACGCGCTTCGGCGGTTTCCACGATGATCCCGATCTGCATTCGCTTTTGGGTTTGGATCAGGTGATGGTGAACCGCAGCGACTACCAGCAAAGATGGGATCGGTGCATATTCCTCAGACACCTGGCGGTCCGTCAGGATGATGAAATTCTTTTGGTCGTCGACGGCCTTTTCGGCCTGTTTCAGCAGATCATCAAATGCTTTTTTAAATCCTTCAACACCGGCTGCAACCGGGAATACCATCGGAATGATACTGTGCGAGAACTGTTCGTATTTCAGGTCCTTGATTTTTCCAAGGTCGGTATTGGTGATGATCGGATCGTCGAATTTAATCAGTTTACAATGTGCCGGCGATTCGTCGAGAATATTGGTATGCAGGGAACCGATGTAATTGGTGAGTGACATCACCAGTCCTTCGCGGATCGAGTCGATTGGCGGGTTGGTAACCTGGGCAAATATCTGGCGGAAATAATTGAAGAAACGCTGAGGTTTTTCTGAGAAACAAGCCAGCGGAGTGTCGTTACCCATCGAACTGGTCGGTTCAACGCCCGATACAGCCATTGGCTTGATAATCATCTCCATATCTTCTTTCGAATAGCCGAATACTTTCGACCAGGTGTTGAACTGATCTCCCAGCGAGGATGAGACCCGTTGTTTCACTTCAATATCCTCCATCACCATACGATTCTCCTTCAGCCAGTTGCCATAAGGGTTGCGGGAGCTTAACTGGGCCTTTACCTCTTTATCGGGAATGATCACCCCCAGCTGCGTATCAATCAACAGTATCTTTCCGGGGCGCAGGCGGCCCTTTTCCTTTACCTCGTCCGGAGAGAAAGATTGGACCCCGACTTCGGAACCCATCACAATCAGGTCATTTTTGGTGATGATGTAACGTGACGGGCGGAGTCCGCTGCGGTCGAGGGTGCCGCCGATATAGCGGCCATCTGAGAAAACCATGGAAGCCGGGCCATCCCATGGTTCCATGATGGTTGAATGATACTCGTAAAATACCTTCAGGCTATCCGGGATCGGGTTTTTCGAGTTAAACGATTCGGGGATCATCATACAGAGGGCATGGGGGATTGAGCGCCCGGTCATGTGTAAGAATTCCAGCGTATTATCAAAAGATGCAGAATCGGATTTATCGGGTTCGATCACGGGGAACAGCTTTTTCAGGTCGCCGTTGAAAATTTCCGATTTCAGCAGGGTTTCGCGTGCCTGCATCATCATGCGGTTCCCTTTTATGGTGTTGATTTCACCATTGTGGGCAACCATGCGGAATGGCTGGGCCAGATCCCAGGTTGGGAACGTGTTGGTGCTGAAGCGGGAGTGGACCAGGGCGATGGCGCTGGTCATTTTCGGATGGGAAAGATCCTTGTAATACTCTCTCAGCTGCCCTGAGGTAAGCATTCCCTTATAAATGATCACTTTGGTTGACAGGCTGGACACATAGAATGCCCGTCGGTATTTCAGCTTGGATTCCCTGATTTCCTTTTCAGCCTGTTTCCTCACCAGGTACAGTTTCTGTTCAAACACACCCTGTTCCAGATCAGCTTTCACAAATACCTGTGTGATATAGGGTTCGGTGAGTTTTGCAATTTCGCCCGGAGCAGAGCTGTCGACATCCACATCGCGGTACTCAATCAGTTCGAGGCCTTCCTGTTTGATGAATCTGGTTAACACTTCCAGGCACAAACCCGCTTCCTTCCTGTCCTGGGGAAGAAAGATCAGTCCGGTGCCAAAAAGGCCCGAAGCAGGGATATTCACCTTAAGCACCTCCCTGATATATTGATCGGGTATTTGCATGAGAATACCGGCACCGTCGCCGGTTTTGTTATCGGAACTGGTAGCACCGCGGTGGTCCATATTCTCAAGAACCTGCAGTCCCCTTTCGATAATATCGTGAGACTTCTGTCCCTTTATATGGGCAACAAAACCGATTCCGCAGTTATCGTGCTCATTTGCAGGATCGTATAACCCCTGCGCTTTTGGAAAACCTACATTAATCATTTCTGTTTTTACACTATAAACAAATCCAGCAATGATAACTGAATTATTATGCATATTTCGGTGAAAGAAAATGTAACAGAAAGTTGTAATTAGACATGCTTCATGCACTTATTAACGCTCAGTCGCACCTGCGATCAGGCATAATTCGTGTATATTTATGCATGGGTTTGTCGGAAATGAGCCAGACGGCATAAGGATGAGGCTTCGGAACGGTGCCAGCAGCCAGATCCTCAACTGCTCAAACGCTGGCTGTAAAATTTATTTATCAGGTTATAAGCTCAATAACCAGTTATTTGTCATGTATTGATACTTAAAAACGCAATTATGAACTTTGCAGTAACCAATCAGATAAGGGTCTGCTTCCGCTGCCGATTCATTGATTAAAGCATGATATTTAAAACGAGGTATTTCTATACCTGCATCTTGTTTCAACTCAAGCAATGATTGTGTTAACGCCCGTGCTTTACGAACTGCCATTATTTGTCTTTTCGTTGAAGCTACCTAATTCCATAGAATCTATCGTTCTTCTGTCAGCAGGCCATTTGTTCGCAGCGGTAATTTTTCCGTCCTCGATAACACGAACCACCAAACTGGCACCGGCCTCAACATCGCGTCCCTCAACGGGTAAATCGCGGGTGATATTAACCCGGATGCGACGGCCTCCAGGGAAAAGGAAAATCAGAAGGCCTGCCATTCGCATAATTTGCCATTTTTCCTTACATTTACTAAGTCGTTGACTGTTATTTGATTTTGTATTCGAAATGCTCAGAAAACTCTTTAACCTGGTTTTCTTCTTCTTGTTATCTCTTCCATTAAGTGCTGAATACAAGACAAATGTTCATTCCATCTCACGACGCGAAGGTTTATCAAACGGTGCCGTGAATACTATTGTCAAAGATGCCGAAGGATACATCTGGTTTGGAACCTGGAATGGGCTTAACCGGTATGATGGCAGCAATATTGTTACCTATCTGCCCGGTACTCATCCCAATTCCATTCACAATCATGTGATCCGGGAGTTATACCCTACATCAGCAGGGCCCATCTGGATGCTTACCAACAAGGGTCTCGCTTTGTATGATAATATCCACGACCGGTTTACCTCCTATTTTACCCGGGAATCGGAGCAGATCAACTATGAAAATGACATTGCCATCAGTCATTCCGACCCTAATGGCACACTGGCCTCGGTATTCGGGCGCGGTATTTTCCAATATGACCCTGCAACCAGTCAATTCAAAGAAATCGTTTTTGATAGTCTGTCTAAACCATCCTCACTCAGTATTAAAAGGATACATCTGGTTGATAATATTGCTTATTGCATTACAGGAAGCGGCCAGTTGATGATGATCTCCGGTAGTCGTTTGGAAGAGATTCTGCAACTGCCTCTAACAGGAACATTAACATCATCCATATCAGTTTTTATAAACCGGCGCCCCTGTATATTGATTACCCAACGCACCGGGGCTGCCCTTATGGTTGACCTTGAAACAAAGGAAGTTCAGCAACTCAGTATCCCTGATGATATCATTACAGCGTTCGCCCTTTCGCAGGAAAAAAACAGGCTTTGGGCCGGTACCGAGAAAGGCAGATTGTACAGCTTTAATCTGACAAACCGAAATTTTGAGGTACTAAACCGGCTTTCAGGTTTGTTTATAAACAATCCGATTGCTACCCGGATATTAAGCATTTATGAATCGGAGCCGGATATATTGTGGATCGGAACCGATGGGAATGGAGTATATACCCTGAAGCTAACGGAATTTCCGAACAAGAGCCTTTCATCAGCTCAGTTGGCCTATCCGATTGTAAGAAGCATACTCGTGTCCGGTAAAGGAGATGTTCTGATAGGGACCAAAGGAGGAGGAATCGACGTTTTTGATGCCAATGGAAATCATATCAGGGAAATATCGGTCAAAGATGGCTTGAGCAACAATTCAGTACTTTCGTTTCATGAGCGCGATGATGGTTCAATCTGGGTTGGTACCGATGGTAAAGGCGTTGACATCATTTCGCCGGATTATAAAATCATCCGTAATTTTCCGCGTGATTTAAAAAGTTCCAACCGGTTAAACTTTGCATCGGTTTATCGTATACTCGAAGACAGCGATCAGCATATTTACCTGGGAACCAGTGGTTATGGGGTTATCATGGTTGAGTTTGACAAGAAAGACGTTTCATTGCCCATTAATTCGGAACAACTGATTCTCGACAAAAGTATTGATGCAACGAGGCATCAAAATCAAATAGTGTATGCTCTTGCTGAAGAAAAACCGGGGGTTATCTGGATCGGTACCAGGGGAGTAGGTGTGTACCGTTATAATACGATAACCAAGAGAGTAATAGCTCAGTATTCCACATCTTCACATCCTGACCTTATCCGGAATGATGATATCCTTTCTCTGTTTACCGAACTTAACGGAACTATCTGGGTGGGCAGCAGCAATGGAATTTTCAGTTTGTTGCCAATATCTTCCGATTCGGTCAGGGTGGCCGGGTTAAGTATTCAGCCGGACCTGTCTAATACCAGCATACATGCGATACAGCTTGATAAACCGGGGAATTTGTGGGTTACAACCAACCTGGGGCTTTCATTAATCGACATTGGCAGAGGGAACGTCCGGAGTTTCAATGTAAACGATGGCCTGATCAATTTTGAATACAGTGACGGCGCTTCGTTTTTCGATAAAAAATCAGGCAGGCTTTATGTCGGTGGCACCATGGGCGTAGATATTATATTAACGGATGAGATTAAATTCTCTTCTTATTTCCCTCCTATCGCCATTAATCAGTTTTTTATCAGGAACCTGCCGGTGGAACCAGGAAGCGAAAGTGTACTAACCAGTCGTATCAACCACCAGAAAATACTGAGGCTGAAATACAATCAGAATTCTATATCATTTAATGTATCACCTCTTGCATACTGGGGGCAGGAACGTCACAGGATTTCGTATCGGCTGATTAATTTTGACGATGAATGGATAATCAATCCACAGAATCAGCACATTAGCTTTTCTAATCTGTCACCGGGTAAGTACTCTCTGGAGATCCGTGTGAGCGATGAGAACGGCAACTGGTCGAAGAATATCAGGGAAATTGAAATCATCATTAATCCCCCGTTCTGGTGGACATTATGGGCAATTGCCGGTTACATTCTGCTTTTTATCGGAGCTCAATTGCTCATATTCGCGGCTTACCGCAGGCGCGAAGCCAGGAAAAAAGAAGCGGTACTGCAGGAATTCCAAAAGAAAAAGGAAGAGGAATTACAGAGTTATAAAATAGAGTTCTTTACCAACGTGGCCCATGAGTTTCGCACACCGCTCACACTCATCACTTCACACATTCATGCCTTGCTTGAGGATACCCGGAATACTGTTGAAAACCCCCGGCTTTTAAAAGTGTTCAACAACAGCATTAAGCTTCAGAAACTGGTGCTGGAAATCATGCAGTTCCGAAAGCTGGAAAAGGGAAAAGAACCTTTAAACATCCAGCTGACAAAGCCGGTTGAGCTTATAAGCGAAGTTGTTTCTGATCTCGAACTGTTTGCACAAGAGAGAAATATCCATTGCGAGGTTATCGCTTCCGATCCTCAATTGTGTTTTAAGACAGATGCAGATAAGTTTCAGCGTATAGTGACCAATTTGATATCGAATGCAATAAAATACAATAAAACCGGAGGGTTTGTCAAAGCCTCTGTTAAATCAGATCAATCAGCACTTATCATTGAAATCGAAGACAACGGGGTTGGAATAAAGCCTGAGTACTTTCAAAAGGTTTTTGAGCCTTTTGGTATATCTTCAGCCAGGAAGAAGGGAAGTTTCCCGGGATACCGCTCTACAGGGCTGGGTCTTGCTGTTACAAAAGGTCTGGTCGAGCTCATGAAGGG
>Ga0265292_1002077_pt1 | contig 14989 bp, 14 predicted proteins | sample Munlanlewell296A_FD_189080 | JGI IMG/M metagenome (GOLD analysis project Ga0265292, IMG submission 189080) | Leachate microbial communities from a municipal landfill in Southern Ontario, Canada - Leachate well 296A | ecosystem: Engineered > Solid waste > Landfill > Unclassified | place: Canada...
ACGATCGTTGAACGATCGGTGAAGCAATTCATAGATTTGCGGATGGAATTCTTCGGGATATAACGAGGTCAACGGTCTACCGATAATTTCGGACTTCGGATAGCCGAGAGTCTGTGATTCGGTCTGATTGCAGTTGATGATGATCCCGTTCCGATTGACAAGATGATACATATCCGGAAGGTGTTCGAACAAATCGGCATATCGCTTTTCGGATTCGATGATTTTATCAACAAGGTGAGCGTTGTTCAAAGCGACACTGATTTGATTGCTGAATGCCGCCACGAGGTTTACTTTCCGTTCGGGAAAAAATTCCTTCGTGGTGCTTGCAAGAAGCAGAAAGCCTTCGGATTTATCCGCTACACGAAGCGGAACGGAAACCCAGGATGCGATATCCAGCAGCTGGACATTAGGGTGGAAGACGATCCCATCCGTGACATTGGTAAATTTATTGGTCCTGATCTCATCCGTCCATCCCAAAAATGATTTACTGGAAAGCATCTTTTCCGAAAAAAAACCAATATCGGTGCCGAATGTGTTTTTCAGCTCCAATCTGTCACCGTGCAGAATGTACAGCCAGCCGAAATCGATTTTCAGTACGGTAGCAACATTCTGGAGAACGTTGCTGAAAATATAATTCAGATTGATGGATTTATTGATGAATTGAGAAACGGCATTCAACGCTTCCAACTCGCGACGCTGTTCTTCCAGATGCCTGCCGTACTTTAGTGAAAAATATACGCTGGCAAATCCGATAATGCCGACGGTCATGATACTGACGAAATCAAGAAAGGTAAGCTCTTTCTGCAGCAGGATGTTTGCAGAAATGATTGTTACCATAATTACAATCACTGCTGTTGATGCTACGATCTGCGCCTGTTCGACGAGTCCGAGGGTGAATGAGATGGAACGAATTCGTTGGAGGAATTTTTTCATTCAGCGATGATGTTAAGAGGATTAAAAATCGACAGCTTTTTTCATTTCGCGGACCCGTCGGATCCGTCCTTCTATAGCTGCCAACAAAACATCGTTATCGACTGGTTTAGTAATGTAGTCGTCAACGCCGATCTTTTTTCCGGTTGTGATCAGTTCTATTTGATTAAGCGCAGAGATGAAAATAAACGGTATTGCGGCAAAGCGTTCGATAGAACGAAACAGTTCGTAAAACATGAATCCGTTCATATTCTTCAACCCGAAGGCAATATCGCACAGCACAAGGTCCGGTGTGAAATTTTCAAGAAGGTTTAGCGCTTCTTCTCCGGACGTGGTGTTCAAACTATGGTATCCGTTCTTTTCCAATAACCGTTCGACCAGCAAGAGGAAGTTTTTATCATCATCCAGTGAAAGGATCACTCCTTTGGCTTTCAGCGATTTGATGAGCCGGTCCACTTTAGGCCGAAGAATCACCTCTTCTTGATCGGTGATGTTGAAGATGGTTTTTATTCTGGAAAAATCGCGTGTTCCTTTGTTCCAGGCATCTTTTACCGCATTCAGATAACAGGTGAGCCTAACATTTTGTTCGAGATATTCATGTTCCTCCAGCGAGATGTCGAAGAATTCCCGCATGGAATACATCCGTTCCACTTCAAGCGGCGTAACGTCACCATCTCTCCAAATTTCATTCAATAATGTCTTATATGCCTCAAGCACTGCAGCGGAGAGTTTTTGTTCATATTTCGAAGGGATCACCCGCGCCATTGAATCTTTGTGCCTATCGTCATCAAGAGAAGGAACAATTGGAGGTGTTGCCGCGGGAGACGATGTAGATTTTTTCACCGACAGTTTTTCGAGTTCCTCTATCCGTTCGCGATACGCTCTGGCGTAAACATTTCTCGGATTCAGTTCCAGAATGGTATCGATCAGGATAGACGCTTTTTGCAGATCGCCGGATTTGATCACCGCATCCACGCTGCGAAGCAACTCACCGATATTTTCGTGTGAAGGTTTCATCTGTTGACTATAATGCCCGTTTCAATTCGCGTGACCGGCGTAATTTTCCTTCCACAGTTGCCAGCAACATTTCGGTATCAACAGGTTTGAAAAGGTAATCGTCTGCTCCGAGTTTTTTCCCGGTTCGGACCAAGACATCCTGATCTAATCCGCTCAGAAAGATAAATGGAGTTGTTAAGAATTTGTCGATGGATCTGAACTTCTCGTAAAATGCAAAACCGCTCATATTTGGTTTCGAGAAATTGATATCGCAAATAACGATATCTGGGGTCATTGTTTCCAACAACTGTAATCCTTCTTCACCGGTCTGAGAGGTGAAACAATAATATCCCCCTTCGTCTAAAAGTCCTTTTATGATTCGAAGAAAAGGTTCTTCGTCATCAAGCACCAGAACAGAGCCTTTGGATTGTAGAGATTGCAGCAGTTGGAATACTTTCGGTTCAATCGCAATTTGCTCGGAATCGGAAATCAGAAATCGTTTTCGTAACGGTTCGAAATTTGTGATTCCTTTACTCCATTCCTCTTTAATAGCATGAAGATAGGTGCTATGCCGTACTTCGCTCTCGAATGTTGCATGTTCTTCGGGAGAAATGGCAAATGTTTCACGCATCGCGTCTACACGGGTTTGCTCTTCCGGACTGACCGATCCGTCCTTCCAGATTTCTAACAGTAGTGTTCTGTACGCTTCGGACGAAGCGGCGGATCGTTTGATCTTGCGAACCGACGAAGTGCTTACCGGTGAAACAGGTCGCTGTGGAGGAGCAGGCGGCGATGGCTGGTGATGCACCGGAGTAAGCACTGTTTTTGCGGGCGTTGCTATTACTGTTTGAGGGGATGGTACTACTGAACGTACAGGAACGGGTGGTGAAGGCGGCACAGGCTGTTGTTTCGGTTCTTCCTGTTTTGCGATCTGAAGGTCTGCAGCAACAATCGACAATGCTTTCTGTTCCGCCTGTTGCCGGCTCATTCCCTGCGACTCTAATAGTGAGATGATCCGTTCCCGATAAGCTTTGGCGTATACGTTTTTCAATTCCAATTCGAAGATCCGATGGATATACGCCATGGCAAGTTCAAGATTGGAATTTTTAATTTCTCTGTCTGCTGCGCGGAGCAGGTCACCGATATGTCGTTGTTTTTCGTTCATTTGTCGTTCGTATGGGATTGCATCAGTTCTTTCAATACTGCTTCACGGCTGGTGGAGATGGGGAATTCGTTGTGCGTAAAAAGTTCGAATGCCTTGGCACCCTGACCAAGAAGCATCTCGACTCCGCCGATTGTTTTTGCACCGGCTGCATGTGCCATCTTTAGCAGTGTTGTTTCAATGGGATTATACACAATATCCATCACAATTTGGTGTTTCTGGATCACAGCATTCAGAGGGAGAGGATGAAGACCGGCGAGCGGTTTCATTCCAACGGATGTGGTGTTGATTAGCAGCGACGCAACATCGATCTCACGCGTGATGACCTCATGTTCATTGGTGTAAAAAAACTTTGTGAGCCGGAATTTGGGTGTAAATTCCTCAACAATCAGCCTGGCATTATCCAATGTCCGATTGACGATCATGATCCGTTTTGGGGAAAAGAACTTTGCTACGGCGTAGACGGTAGCACGGGCGGCACCTCCCGCTCCAAAAATGACGACATGATTGTTCTTGATCTCTTCCGCATAATAGGCCAACGAAACGTATACACCGTGAGCGTCGGTGTTATAACCGACCAGGCGTCCGTTGTTATTGACGATAGTATTCACAGCGCCGATCATCTTCGCTTCTTCGGATACTTCATCGATCAACGGAATCACTTTTTCTTTATAAGGAATGGTCACATTAGCGCCTCGGAAATTCAGTGAGCGCAGTGATGCTACGAGGTTTGGCAGCATTTCCGGGGTAACATCCATAACGCCGTAGTCGTAATCGAGGTTTAGTTTTTTGAATGCGGCGGTGTGCATCGCAGGAGAGAGCGCGTGTGAAATCTTGTGACCGATGATGCCGATATGCCGCTGATGTTCGGAGAATTTTTGAAGTTTCATGAAACAATATACCGATTCTTGGAAAAATAAAAAAAACCTAATCACAATGATTAGGTCCCCTTGAACATACCACTGTGTTGATGTGTTACTGCTCTAACAGTGCAGCAAACTCTTTAACCGATTTTACACCCTTAAACTCGATATCAAACTTCGCCTTCAATTCCGGATTAAGCTTCAATGCGGTTTTCAGCGATTCCACTGCGTCAAGATTCTGTTCCAGCACAAAAAGAACTTTCGCCCGGCTGTAATGTGAATCTGCAAACGACGGATTAATTTCAATCGAATGGTTCAGCGCTTTTAATCCTTCTTTAAAATATCCCATAACGAATAACGTATCGCCGTAGTCAAACCATGCCTCAAAATTGTTCGGTTCGAGCTGCACCACCATCTTATAGCTAAGAATGCATTCCTTCATTTTTCCGAGGTTAAATTCGGCATCTGCTTTCGCATACCATAATTCAGGGTATTCACGGCAGATCTCGATCGCACGATTGTAATCGGTCAGTGCTTTCCGGTATTGTTCCATCGCATCGTAACAACTGCCCCGTCCGAAATACGATTCGTAATGTGCTGCATCGAACTTGATTGCCGATGTAAAACATTTAATCGCTTCTGTGTAATTTTCCAGCTCTTCGTATGCATTGCCAAGATTATGAAGCGCAGGGACATCTTTCGGTTCGAATTGCAGTGTTTGTTTATAACATTCTATTGCTTCGGCCAATTTCCCCTGCATTGCAAACACATTCCCTTTGTTATAGTATGCAGAAGGGAAATTCTCTTTAATGGTGATAGCCATATCATAACTATCGATAGCCCTGGTATGGTCACCAAGACGATTAAGGACAATTCCCTTATTGTACCATGCATTAAAATTATACGGATCGAGGTCAATATGCTTATTATAACAATCCAGTGATTCTTCCACTCTATCCATCAGATCATAACAGAAGGCAAGTTCGAACCACACATCGGGATTCATCGGTTCATCTTTGACAAGGAATGTTAAAATCTCCAGCGCTTCGTCGAAACGCTCCAGTTTCTCCAGTATCACGGCTTTATTCAACAGTGCTTCCGTATCGCCGGGATGGAGTACAAGGGCTTTTTCAAAATCCAGTAGCGCTTCATCGTTCCGGTTGGAGTTATCCAACGTGATACCGCGGTTAATGAATAGATCGCTGTCGTTAGGATTTAGAGAGATGGCATAATCGTAACATTCCAGGGCTTCGGTATAGCGAAAAAGGTTGTTAAGAATCATTCCTTTTCGCATCCACGCTTCGGAGGAATACGGGGCAAATTCAACCAGTTGTGACACAAAATTGAGCGCTTCATCGTATTTTTCCTTCTCGAAATAATAACTGATAATCTCTTCCAGCGCTTCGATACTCTTTAGACCATTTCCGTCGCGGCGTAACAATTCTTTGAACCGTTCGATCTCCTCATTCCGGTCCCGCCGGGGAGATGAATCGCCCTCAAAATCGTCTTCAAAATTGTCGTGATCTAAGGTGGACATGTGTGGAAATGACTGATGAGTAATACGATCGTTGCTCTATCTCAAATAAACAAAAAAAGGGGGGGTAAGTCAATAATTCGAAGGTAACCAATTTATTTTCTTTGAAACTCCACAAAAATAGGCGAAATTTGGGCAGTTTAACGAACACCATTCATTAACTTAAACCAATACTTGAAGTATTACGATGACCACAATGAGAATACGGATTAACAGACGAACGGAATCTACAATGGATGTGCCGCTACCAGCATATGCTACAGATGGATCGGCGGGAATGGACATTTATGCAGCAGTGGAGAAGGAAATGATAGTGGCCGCCGGAACGACGGAATTGATTCCGACTGGGTTTTCCGTTGAAATACCTGTTGGATTTGAAGCGCAGATCAGACCACGCAGTGGACTGGCGGTAAAACACAGTATCGGGATAATGAACTCACCTGGGACAATAGATTCCGATTATCGTGGCGAAGTAAAAGTGATTTTGACGAATTACGGCACAAGCGAATTTGTCGTAAACCGAGGTGACCGGATTGCGCAGATGGTTATTGCACGATATGAACGAGTTGTATGGGAAGAAACGGACCGATTGACATCGACGACTCGCGGTGCCGGGGGATTCGGTCATACAGGAATTTCACAATAACTCCAAAACCAATATGCCCAGGCCAAAAAAAAATCAAATGAGGAAGGAACCAGTGTACAAAAACAGGACTCCCTCTGTCTCGCCGTCAATTCTCGACATCATTGTGATCGCGACCGGATTGATATTGTTGATGCTATTGTTGTATTCGTTGGAAGCACTTGTTTCACCATTCTTAATCTTTGTCATGATTCTCTTCTTGTTGTATCCGTTGCGGGATATTGCTGTAGCAAAGAATGTTATGCTGATCTCGGCATTGCTCTTTGCCCTCTGGCTTATCGCCACCATCGATGAAATTATTTCGCCGTTCATTTTTTCGCTCTTCCTGGCGTACCTGTTGCATCCCATCGTAACGAAAATGGAAACAGCATGGAAAATTCCGCGATGGTCTTCTGCCGTGTTTATTATTTGCATCAGTATCGCACTGGTGATTGTTGTGCTTGTGCTCGGATTGCCGCATATCATCGGACAGTTCGAAGGGATTCTTCTGGCGATCGGGACGATCTCGACACAATTTGTTGAATGGGTGCTAGACGGACGGTTTATTAAAGCGATCCAGAAATACGGCATCTCGGTGGAGCAGCTTCGTTCGATGCTGACAAATTCAATTGCTCCGCGTGTGGAAGATATTCTCAAAGGGATTTTAAAAGGTACATTTGGTATCGTGAGCGGGTTGCAGGTGCTGGTATCCGGAATTGTGAACATCATCATTATTCCGTTTCTGACATTTTTCCTGTTGAAAGATTTCCCGTTGGTGCGCCACCGGTTGAAGATGATGGTCCCGCGAAAACGCCGTGAACAATCGGTTGTCTTCTATCATCGAGTAGACGAAATTCTCGGTCGCTATATCCGCGGGACGACGATCATCGCGATCTTCGATGCAATAACAGTATCGCTCGGTCTATGGATTATTGGTATACAATATCCTCTCGTGCTTGGTATCTTGTCGGGATTTCTTTTTTTCGTTCCGTATTTTGGATTTATTACGATCCTGAGTGTATCGGCATTTGTTGCATCGCTCAGTATGGGTTCGATGTCGTTGCCGGTAATTTCTACAGTGTCGTTTCTCGCTGTGCTTCATGTTGTGGAGAACTATATCATTACACCGCGAGTGATTGGCAATAAGATCGGACTGCATCCGGTGTTGCTAATTTTTTCGCTCTTTATTTTTGGTTATTTTCTCGGATTCATCGGCTTGTTGATTGCCATACCAGCGGCGGCAATCATCATTGTTTCGGTAAAGGAATGGGAAATGAACCGAAAGAGAGAATTGAAACAGGAAGATGATGACCAGACGACAGAACAATAAAAATTTTAAGGTATTTGCATGAGCGGGAAACTCTATCTTGTTGCCACACCCATTGGAAATCTGGATGATATAACATTTCGGGCGATTGAGACTTTAAAGAATGTAGATATTGTGGTGTATGAAGAACGCAAAGAAGGGAGCCGCCTGCTCCGGCATTTCGGCATTGAAAAACCGGTAGAAAGCCTAAACGAGCATAACGAAGCGGCTTCCACGTTTATTATTCTTGATCACCTGAAAAATGGCAAACATGTGGCCGTTGTCTCAGATTGCGGAACGCCGGTTTTCTCCGATCCAGGCCAATTGCTTGTGCGAAAAGCCGTGGAACAAGGTGTGACAATTATTCCGATCCCTGGCGCCTCTTCGCTGATGCCGGCGCTTACCGTCTCCGGATTTTCAATCGATCAGTTCGTGTATTACGGATGGTTATCACCGAAACGTCCACGCAGAATTGTGGAATTGCAACAACTCCGCAGGGAACTGCGTGCCATCATCTTGATGGATACGCCGTACAGGCTTGTACCGTTGATGAAAGACATTGCCGAAGTATTCGGCACAACCAGAAAAATCTGTGTTGCCTTCGATCTGACGATGCCGGATGAAAAGATTTTTCACGGAACAGCTCCAACGCTTGCTGCGCAATTCGAAAAAGAAGACAGGAAGGGCGAGTTTGTTGTGGTGATTGAAGGGAAGGGAAAATAACCCCGCATCATGAAACTAACCATTATTGCGGCCATGAATGCGAAGCGGGTCATCGGCAATAACGGTGAAATACCATGGAGCATTCCTGAAGATCTCCATCGGTTCAAACAACTAACTGTCGGCCATACCGTACTGATGGGGAGGAAGACATTTGTTTCCATCGGGAAGCCGCTGCCGGAACGGAGAAATATTGTTCTCACACGAAGCGGCAGACTCATGCCGGGAGCTGAATATGCAATTTCTATCGACTCAGCGTTGAAACTGTTATTACCAGATGAGTCAGCCTTTATCATCGGTGGAGGAGAGATCTTTCGTCAGTTGCTTGAACGTGCGGATGAATTATTGTTGACGATCGTTGAAAACGACGACGAAGGAGATACCTTTTTTCCGCCATATACACAACTTGTCGGCACACTGTTCACTCTTCGAACGGTGGAATACCATGCAGGGTTTAGGTACGAATCGTATGTCAGATCGGTCGGTATACCGGCAATTCGATAACAAACGTTGATCCTTCACCGCGCGTACTTTCAGCCCATACCTTTCCGTTATGCATTACAGCAATCTTTTGAACGATCGCCAATCCGAGTCCCGTTGAAATTTCCCCGCCGGTCGGCTGGGCGGACAATCGCTTGAATTGCTGGAACAACTGCTGCTTATCCTCTTCCGTTAATCCCGGACCTTGGTCTTTGATCTTGATGCTGACCATCTGCTCACCTACATCAATCGAAACACGAATGATCGTACCCGGGTGTGAAAATTTTCCAGCATTATTGATCAGATTATCAATTGCTTCATCCAGCCAACGTTCGCTTCCGCTGACGATACATTTTTCCGCCGATGAGACAAACTCGATAGTCTGCGACTTATGCTGCAGTTGAATTCTGTTTTTCAGTACAGCCAGTTCAGCAAGTTGAACGATATCCACTCGAGCTTTCGTAAAGACGAGCTCACCTTTTTCGAGCGCAGACGAACTTAGCGTATCCTCAATAAGGCGCAACATATAAGTGGTCGTATGTTCCATCAGTTGTGCATGATCACGAACAACGCTGTTTTCAAGCGGTTCCTCATTAATCGTCCTCGCAAAATGATTCAGGTTCACGACTTTATTCTTAAAATCGTGTGAGAGAATACCAAGCAAGTCTGATTTTTCTTTGTTCGCTTTGTCCAGCCTGGAATTGATCCGGGAGAGCTCGTCCCGGGCTGATTCCACTTCCTGCAGATGGATCTCAATTTTTTCTTTCACTTCAACCAGGTCTTTTGTCCGTTCATCGACAACCATCTTCAAGTGTCTTGAATGCCGGTGGATATTGGCGGTTCGGATAGCATATAAACCTGCACCAATCAGCACCAAACCAATTCCGACTAAAACCACGAAATAGTTGGTTTGATAAAAGAATGGTTCCATGACGATAGAAACCGTTGCTTCATGAGTGCTCCACGTACCGTCGTCTGTAGAAGTGCCGACACTGAACGTATATTCACCCGGCGGAAGATTAGTGTAATAGGCAGTGCGACGTGTACCGGCATCGACCCAGTCATGATCAAAACCGACAAGTTTATACCGGAACCGGATTCTTTCTGGGGCAATATAACTGACGGATGTATAGTGAAATTCAACGGAGTTATTTCCTGCATCAATCGTGATCACGGAATCTGGATACACCGTCTTGTCTGCAATTCTGATCTCTTCAATATGCAACGGCAACATTGCGGTTTCTTCAATCAACCGGTCAGGATCAACTTTCGCCAATCCACCCACTGTGGTAAACCAGATTTTTCCATCCTGTGATTTGATGATACAGGGGCCGGAGACACCGCTGATCTCCGCGTTTTGCAGCCCGTCGGAGCGGCCGAAATCGATTTTTGGAAGTTTTTGAATTTTGTTGTCAACAATTTCCTGAAAATCGGTTTTTTTAATCCTGGTGATTCCCTGGTTTCCTCCGATCCACAGGTAGCCATTGTTGTCTTCCATAATCATCAAAGTGACATCTTCACGCAAACCGTGTTTTGTAGTGAACGAGTGTACACCGGTGTCGGTGATTCTATTAATACCGCCACCGTTCGTGCCTGCCCACACCACTCCCTCATGGTCAATATACAGGGACAAAATGAAGTTATTGGATAATCCATTTTTCAGATCGATCGTTTCGATTTTTCCCGGAGTGATTTTATTAATACCACCGCCGTTTGTGCCAACCCATAGTACTTTTTTTTGAGACCGAACCATGGCGAGTACATTATCGTTAGCGAGTCCCTGCTTTACGGTAAATGGAATAATAGAATCACCGATCACACGTGAAATTCCGCCCCCATACGTGGCCACCCACACATCGTTTTCGAATCCCGGTTGGATAGCGCGGATATAGTTTTCCGTCAAACCATGTTCGGTTGTGATTCGTTTAAATTGTGCACCGGGTTTCTTCCGCTCATTGTATTGAATTACACCGCCGCCGTCTGTGCCGATCCATAACGTCCCATCGTTATTCTCATAGAGTGCACGGATAAATTTATTGGGAAGTTCCTTCTCTGAATTCCAGATTTTGACTTTGCCACTGTCCAATAGATTTAATCCGTTACCATTTGTTCCCACCCAGATCCGCTTTCGAGAATCTTCGAATACCGTGCGGACGTATGAATCTGAAAGACCCGCCTTTTTTCCGAAGAGTTCAAATTTCCGGATGTGAATCTGGCTTAAGCCGTTTCGTGTTCCGATCCAGATATTGTCTTCACTGTCTTGAAAGATTGTTCGGATGAAATTATTGACCAATCCGTCATCTGTTGTTAGCACATCGAAAGTTCGACTGCCGCTGGTACCGAGAAAGCGATTAATGCCGCCGCCATCCGTACCAATCCATAATATGTTGTTTTTATCCACAAATAATGTTCTGATGGCATTGCTGGTCATTCCGTTTGCCGTAGTGTACGTTTGTACTGTTTCATCTTGAATGCGGACAAGCCCGTTTGGTGTCCCAACCCAGATTACACCGTTTTGATCGACTGCCAACGCCGAGATGGAATTCGTCGGAAGCCCGTTTGCCGTTGTCAGTGTCTGTGATCGTCCGTTATCGATTATGATTAATCCGATGTCGGTTGCGAGGAGGATGCGATTCAGTTTATCTCGGACAATAGTGCGTAACAGAAATGATTCTGATAGGTCGGCCGTCGTATACGGTGTGACACTAAGAATATTTCCTAGATCATCGGCAACAAGTTTGTGAATGCCGCCCCGTTCCGTTCCGATTAGAATATTATCGTTGCCGTCATATAAAAATGTTTTTACAAATTCTTTTCCGCCGCCGTCAATCTCATTAATGCCGGTAAATGCATGATGTGAATATCGAACGACACCTCCACCGTTTGTGCCGATCCATACAGTGCCGTTTTTGTCTTCAATGAGGGAGGTGACATGATTAATCTTGAAGGCAGGGGTGATGGATTTATTGAAGTGGATGAATTTTATTCCGTCAAACCTGGCCAGACCGGCATACGTGCCAATCCATATATATCCATCTGTTGTTTGAGTAACGAGGTCGACCGTATTTTGTGGTAATCCGTTATCCGCAGTGAAATTGGAAATTACATAACTGCTGAATGGTGGCAAGGTTTGAGAATGTTGCGAATATACGGTGATAATGATGGTCGCACACAATAATACCATCGAGAACAAATGCTTTTTCATAATTGGCTTTTCGATATGATTGACAATTTACTAATATTATTGCGAAATTTGACACGGTTTTTGTTAGAAAATTTTAACCAAACAATGATCTGCGGTAACTACCTGATGCCTTTTCTGTGTTGCCATAATTTGTCATACTTGTCCAAAATAAATCATACAAGAGGAAAACTTATTCCTTCTTTTCTTGACGGGGTTCCGAAGGAATGCCGACATGGTATAAAGATTTGGTCGGCACAAGAAAAGAAGCACAAGAACCCTTGCGAAATGTAACGCGCGCGATGAATCCCGTTCGCACTTGCCCGTAGATGGCAAAAAACGCTATCAAAAAGGGTTTTATTTTGAACAGCTATGATAATTTGTTACTATTGTTGTAAAAATCGGATAGTCTTCTATCGGTTTCAAATGCTGCGTATTCAAAAACTAGCTGCCGTGCAAGGGTGAAGGAATTACTCCTTTCCCTTAAACAACAGCCATAATTAGCGGTGGTTACCTAAAAGAGACTATTCAACGTATAATTTATGCCTTTCGATCTGAGCAACTTTTCCTTCAATTTTTCATCCTATAAGTGATGCACTATTTATCACTTACTGATGAGCAGCTTGCTGTCCTAGTATATTGCGGGGAACGACAGGCAGTGACAGAGCTCTATCGCCGCTGGAAAAACGGACTTTTTCGTTTTTGTGTCCGCTTGGTGTCCGATGCCGAAGCGGCTGAAGATATTGTTCACGATGCATTTGTGACATTGATTGAAGCCAGGCAGACGGTGAACAAACCGGCATCGCTTCGGTCATGGATGTATACAGTAGTACGCAATGATTCTTTTTCATTTTTGAAGAAAAAAAAACAGATACGCCTGCTTGAAGAACATGATGAAGGGATCTTTGACGATGGATCGCTAATGACGCAAGTGGAGAGAGGAGAACAGCGTCGGCAGATCGCAACGTTATTGGAATGTCTTCTCCCACAATATAAAGAGGTGCTGCTGTTGCGGGAGTACGAATCGATGAACTATGAAGAAATTGCTGCTGTTACCGGTTCAACGGTGAATGCGGTGAAATCACGCCTCTTCAAAGCACGCAAGGCTTTATACACACAAATGGAACCATTACGGAAAGCGAGTGAAATATGAATTCATCTGAAGAATTACTTCAACGTTGTTTTGATAATGATCTCGGTGACAACGAGATGAAAGCTCTCTTTACCGAACTCAGTACCTCCGTGCAACTGCGGTATGAATTTCGTTCGTTTCAATCTATGAGAACGGGATTGAATGCTGCCGACAATCCTTCAATACCATTGTCGTTGGATACCAGGATGGAATCTCTGTTTTCATCAACACTTTTTCGGGTTTCATCTTTGGTGTTATTGAATGCCGTCGTTTCGAAACGATTCACTGTCTCCATTGCGGCAATTGCGGCAACTCTTGTACTGGTACTATTTGGAAGTTACATTGCGGCGATAAATACAATTCCGTCTTCGACAACAACTGAGTATGTGTATGTGTCTGAACTTCCTGCGTATGTCGTTCAAAGCAGTTTTCATGAGATCAAAAACAATTGAAAAGGAGCAGATATGAAATCAATATTGTTTGTTTCCATGGTAGTAGTTTTTGGATTGATCACTGCCCAGCCGGAGCGATCGATACGAGAGCTTACTGCAACAGAAACAGTATTACTTGTACAAGAAAAATCCGCCGGTTCGATTCTGGGGACAGTAATCGATATCGACGACAGGAATCCCATTGAAAATGCTGTAGTTGAAGTTCTCGGGAGTGGGATAAAAGTGAGTACAGCAAAGGATGGCCAATTCAAGATTGTAAATGTTGCCGAAGGATATTATCAGATTCGTGCATCTAGCCAGGGATATGATATGCAGACGCAGAATAATTTATTTGTAGAAAATTCCAAACCTGCAACCGCCTTTTTTATGCTAAAGAAGAGCGGTTCACAATTGTCAATGATATCAGAGAATAGTATGCCGGTACCAACATCAACCAAATCGCCCAGTTACCCGAAGGAAGCAAAGAAGAATGGTGTCGAAGGAATTTTTTATTTTAAGGTAGGGATCTCTGAAACCGGCGAGATTTCCACAGTAAAATGTATCGAAAAGAATGTTTTTGCAGAAGAAGGGAAAATAAAGGACCGGGAAGTAATGGAAAAATATCCACAAGCGGTTAATCAATTAGAGAAAGAGGCGTTGGAATCAATCTGGCAGTGGAAATTCAAGCCGGCAATGAAGGATGGGAAAGCGATATGGGCAAATGTCACTCTGCCGGTAAAATTCAAGCTGACGAAGGATAAGTAAACATTAGTTCAGAGAAGAACTGCCAATCTGAGCAGTCCTTGAAATGATGAACCTTCGTAACACTGCATTACGGTATCCGATTGAACAATTGACAGCGAGGAGGTAGGAACTACTCTCAGTCGCGTTCCAAAGAAACCGTTTTGTGGTAGGAATGACGAATGCTTTCTAACACAGAAATTCTCATTGTGTTGCTAACTTTTCACATCAACACTGCTCGTCACCACCGCCCCTGCCGCTTCCAACGTTTTCGAGACGGAACAATATTTTGTCACCGAAAGCTCAACTGCGCGTTGGGCTTTTTCTTTTGGCACGTCTCCGGTAAATTGAAAATGGAGATGGACAGTTTTCCAGAGATTTGCATCCTTGCCTGTTTCCCGTTCCCCCTCAACCGTAATCAGCAGATCGTACGATTCGATCTTCTGTTTTTTTAGAATCGATACCACATCAATCGAACTGCAGGCGCCTGCTGCGGCGAGCAGTGACTGCATCGGACGGAATCCTTCATCGTCGCCCCCGCTGTCTTTGGTGTTATCAAAAAAAATTGTTCTGCCGGTGTCGTTCTTCGCTTCGAGTTTATACGAATTGTTGATTCGATAAAGTGTCACTTTCATAGTTGTATTTCCTTTCTCACTAAATATACAAAACAATTTTGTCTTGTTTCCATTCTTCTCATATTTCGGCAGTAAATCGTTTTTGCTTTACGTCATACTGAACTCCTGTCTGCCAATAAAAATTTAAAAAGTCGTGCAGGAGTTTCGACATCTTGAATTAGGGAAAGATGCTGACCGGCAGACATCCGTCGGTATGACGATATCAAGAGTTCAATTTGATCCTCATATTTTTCTCCAGTTGAAGTGATTTCAGGAA
>Ga0265292_1002078_pt1 | contig 14988 bp, 8 predicted proteins | sample Munlanlewell296A_FD_189080 | JGI IMG/M metagenome (GOLD analysis project Ga0265292, IMG submission 189080) | Leachate microbial communities from a municipal landfill in Southern Ontario, Canada - Leachate well 296A | ecosystem: Engineered > Solid waste > Landfill > Unclassified | place: Canada...
CCCGTGGCTCGCGTTCGCCCGCAGGGCCGTCCGGGCCGCATGGGAGGCGCGGGACGGCTACCTCCCGGCGGAGGATCGGCGGTTCCTCTTCTGCTGGGTCCTCTTCATCTTCCTCTTTTTCTCCTTCTCCAACTCGAAGCTCATCACCTACGCGGCGCCGCTGTTTCCTCCGCTGGCCGTCCTCTTCGGGCGCGCCCTCGACCTGTGGGCCGACCGGGAGGACGGGAGCGTTCGCTGCCGGACCCCCCTTGCGCTGGCGGCGATCCTGGCCGCCGGGATCGTGTTCTTCCCCCCGTTCACCCGGCACGCGATCGAGCCGTCCCGGTGGGTCCCGCTGTGCGCCCTCCCGGCGGCGCTGATCCTGGCGTGGGGCGCGGTGCCGCTCTTCGTCCGAAGGCTTTCGGCGGAGCGGGTCGTGTACCTGTCGTTCCTGTTCCTTGCCCTGTTCCTCACCTCCCTCAACCGCCCGGCGGCGGCGTACCTCGGGCAATACAAGTCCGTGAAGAACCTCTCCTCCGTCCTCTCCGCCTCCCTGCGCGATGGCGACGTCGTGGCGCAGTACCAGACGTACCGCCAGGGGCTTCCCTTCTACACGAAGCGGCGATCCGTCCTCGTGAACGAGGTGGGGGAGCTCGAGTTCGGGGCGGACCGGGCGGCCGACCGGAAGGCGTTCTTTCTCGACGACGCGGCGTTCCTCGCCCTGTGGAATTCGCCGGCCCGCGTCTTCTGCGTGGGCCGCAGCGACAAGCTTCCCGTGTTTCGCGAGAAGTTCCCCGGCCACCGGTTGCTCTACCGGTCCGATGAGGGTATCCTCATCGTGAACCGGCTCTGACCCACCCCATCACGCCGCGAGGAACGGACGCACCCTTGAAGATCCGTGACGATTTCCTGCCGTTGTCCCGCCCCGCGCTGGGCGAGGAGGAGGTGGCGGCGGTCGCGGAGTCGCTGCGCTCCGGCTGGATCACGAGCGGACCGAGAGTCGCGGAGCTGGAAGGGATCTTCCGCGAGGTCACGGGGGCGCCGCACGCCGTCGCGGTCACCTCCGCCACCGCCGGGCTCCACATCGTCCTCTCGGCCCTGGGGATCGGCCCGGGGGACGAGGTGGCCACCCCCTCGATGACGTTCGCCTCCACCGTCAACCAGATCGTCCTGCGCGGGGCGGCGCCCGTTTTCGCCGACGTCGACTACGGGACGCTCCAGGTGCGGCCCGACGCGCTCGCGGAAAGGATCACCCCCCGAACGAAGGCGGTGATCCCCGTCCATTTCGCCGGCGCGCCCTCCGACCTCGACCCGATCCGGGCGGCGGCCGACCGCGCGGGGATCCCCGTGATCGAGGATGCCGCGCACGCCGTGGGCACCGTGTACAAGGGCACCCCCGCCGGCGGCCCTCCGCGTCCGGGCACCCCGGGAAACATCGCGATCTTCTCCTTCCACCCGATCAAGAACATCACGACGGCCGAGGGAGGGATGGTCACCTGTTACGACGACGCCCTCGCCGCGCGCCTTCGGCTGCTCCGATTCCACGGGATCGAGCGGGACGCGTGGAAGCGGTACGGGAAGGGGGGCACCCCGCACTACGACATCCGGGAGCCGGGGTACAAGTACAACCTGACCGATCTCCACGCCGCGGTCGGGGTGGTCCAGATGCGCAAGGTCGCGGCGCTCAACGCCCGCCGGGCAGAGCTCGCCCGACGGTACTTCGCCGGGATCGAAGGCGTCCCGGGAATCGATCTCCCGGAGGCCGTCCCGTACGCGCACGCCCACTCGTGGCACCTGTTCATCGTGAAGGTGACGGGGATGGACCGGGACGCCTTCATCGGCGCCCTTGCGGAGCGCAACGTCGGTGTGGGGCTCCACTTCCCCCCGTGCCACCTCCTCTCGTACGTCCGGGAACGGTTCGGGACGGGGGAGGGCGACCTGCCCGACACCGAACGGGCGGGGAAGGGGATCGTGTCGCTCCCCCTGTTCCCGGGGATGTCCGACGCCGACGTCGATTACGTCTGCGAGGCGGTCCGGGAGATCCTTCCGGGGGGCCGCCCGTGATCTCCGTCGTCGTCCCCGTCTACAACGAGGAGAAGAACCTCGTCCTCCTGATGGACCGGCTCGAGGCGGCGCTGCGGGAGACGGGGCAGGCGTACGAGATCATCTACGTCGACGACGGCAGCCGGGACAACTCCCTCGAGGTGCTGAAAGGGTTCATCGGGCGCAACGGCGTCCGGGTCCTCGAACTCACCCGGAACTACGGGCAGCACGCGGCGATCATCTCGGGATTTTCCATCGTCCGGGGGGAGATCGTCGTCACGATCGACGCGGACCTGCAGAACCCCCCCGAGGAGATCCCCGCCATCGTGCGCGCGATGGAAGAAGGGAACTTCGAAGTCGTGGGGACGGTCCGGGAGATGCGGAAAGACTCGATCTTCCGGAAGATCCCCTCGCGGATCGTGAACGCGATGACCCGCCGGATCACGGGGATCCGCATGAGCGACTGGGGGTGCATGCTGCGCGGGTACCGGCGCGAGGTGGTGGACCGCATGGTGGAGAGCCAGGAGTACTCCACGTTCATCCCCGCCCTGGCGACCCTCTTCGCGAAACGGATGACGGAGATCCCGGTCGGGCACGCGGAGCGGCACGCGGGGGTGTCCAAATACAACCTGTGGAAGCTCCTGAACCTCCAGTTCGACCTGCTCACCTCGTTCTCGGAGTTTCCCCTGCGCCTGCTCCTCTACCTCGGAACGGGAATGGCATTTCTCGGTGTCGCCTTCGGCGCGCTGCTGGTCGTGATGCGGATCTTCTACGGGGCCGCGTGGGCGGCGAACGGCATCTTCACCCTGTTCGCCGTCCTGTTCTTCTTCATGGGGGGGCTCTTCTTCGCCCTCGGGATCATGGGGCAGTACGTCGGCCGCATCTACCACGAGGTCCGCAAGCGCCCGCGCTTCACGATTCGCAAGCTCCACGAAGGTTAAGTGCGATGCGGGCGATCGTCTTCGCGTACCACAACATGGGGATCGCCGGGATCCGCGCCCTCCTCGACCACGGCTTCACGATCCCGATGGTCCTGTCCCACGAGGACGACCCGAGGGAGAACCGGTGGTTCGGTTCCGTGGCGGAGTTCTGCCGGGAGCGGGGAATCCCGGTTTTTTTCCCGAAGGACGTCAACGCGCCGCCGTGGCCGGACCGGATCCGTACGGCTTCGCCCGACCTGCTCTTCTCCTTCTACTACCGGTCGATGTTGAAAAAGGAGATCCTCGAGATCCCGCCGCTGGGGGCGATGAACCTCCACGGCTCGCTGCTGCCGAAGTACCGGGGACGGGCGCCGGTCAACTGGGTGCTCGTGAAGGGGGAGACGGAAACCGGGGTGACCCTCCACTTCATGACGGAGAAGCCCGACGCGGGCGATATCGTGGGCCAGGCGGCGGTGCCGATCGCCTTCGGGGACACGGCGCTCACGCTGTTCGGGAAGATGGAGGATGCCGCTTCGAGGCTCCTCGCCGACCTGCTGCCCCGGATCGCCAACGGGGAGATCCCGCGGCGCCCGAACGACCTTGCCCGCGGCAGCTACTTCGGCGGGCGCAGGCCCGAGGACGGGCGGATCGACTGGTCCCGGCCGGCGGCGGAGATCTACAACCTCGTCCGCGCGGTCACCCGTCCCTACCCGGGGGCGTTCGCGGAACTCGCGGGGGAAAAACTCACGGTGTGGTGGGCGATCCCCCTGCTGGCGGAGGCGGGGAGCGTGCTGTCTCCGGGGACGATCCGGGTTTCCGGCGGGCCGTCGTACGCGATGGCGGGGGGGTGCGTTGCCCCGGTTTCCGGCCCGCGGCGGGTCGTCGTCGAGACGGGGGAAGGGTGGCTTCAATTGGAGGAAATCGAATGGAGAACGCGGACGGCGAAGGGGGAGGCGATCGTCGACCTGCTCGCCGGCGCCGCGAACGGGAGGCTTTCATGAAGGTGCTGATCTTGGGAGTGAACGGTTTCATCGGGCATCACTTGACGGCCAGGATCCTGAAGGAGACCGACTGGAAGATCTACGGGATGGATCTTTCCGCCGACCGGCTGGGGAAGTCGGCGAACCATCCCCGGTTCGACTTCGTCGAGGGCGACATCTCTATCAACAAGGAGTGGATCGAGTACCACATCAAGAAGGCCGACGTGATCCTGCCGCTGGTGGCGATCGCCACGCCGAAGGTCTACGTCGAGCGGCCGCTGTCGGTCTTCGAGCTCGACTTCGAGGAGAACCTGCGCATCGTCCGGCAGGTGCATCGGTACGGCAAGCGGATCGTCTTCCCCTCCACCTCCGAGGTGTACGGGATGTGCGCCGACAAGGAGTTCGACGAGGAGAACTCGCTGCTGGTCCTCGGGCCGATCGCCAAGGAGCGGTGGATCTACTCGTGCTGCAAGCAGATGCTGGACCGGGTCATCTGGGCGTACGGGCGGCAGGGGCTCGCCTTCACCCTCTTCCGCCCCTTCAACTGGATCGGGCCGCGGCTCGACTCGATCGAGACCGCCAAGGAGGGGAGTTCCCGCGTGGTCACGCAGTTCATCGCCGACCTGTACCTCGGCAAGCCGATCCAGGTGGTGGACGGCGGAGAGCAGCGCCGCTGCTTCACCTACGTGGACGACGGGATCGCGGGGCTGATGAAGGTCCTCGCGAACCGGGACGGCTGCGCGAACGGCGGGATCTTCAACATCGGGAACCCGGCGAACGACCATTCGATCCGGGAGCTCGCCGAAATGCTCCGGGAGCTGTACGCGAAGCACCCACGGAACCGCGGGAAGAAGGTCCCGCCCATCATCGAGGTCAACTCGAAGCAGTTCTACGGCGAGGGGTACCAGGACATCCAGACGCGGACCCCCTCCATCCGCCGCGCGAAGGAAATCCTCGGGTGGGAGCCGAAGGTGCCGATGAAGACGGCGCTGAAAAAAACCCTCGACGCCTTCCTCGCCGAGGCGGACGCCTCCCGCGCGGTGCGGTAGGAGCTCCCATCGGAATGAGAACCGATCCCAAAGGCCGCGATCTCTTCATTGTCGACAACAGCGTCTCCGGTTGGACGGGCCTCCGCTACCTGGAGGAATGGACGGGCATCGCCAAAGCCTTCGATATCGCAACAGGCTACTTCGAGATCGGGGCGCTACTTGCTCTCGATGGGAAGTGGCAGCCACTCGACAAGATCCGGATTCTGATGGGTGCGGATACCACACACCGCACGCGCAAGGCCCTGCTCGAAGCGGTCAAAACAAAGGCCACCGAGCAACTGGACAACAGCATTGAGGCCGACAAGGACTCGAACCCTTTTCTCCGTGGTGTTCCTGCGATACTCGATGCCCTCCGGAAACGGCAGATCGAGTGCCGCGTCTATGACCGTGACAAGTTTCACGCCAAGGCATACATCACGCACGCCAAGCTTGAAGTGGTTGGGTCGCAGGCCCTTGTTGGGTCGAGTAATTTCACCAAACCAGGCCTGACCACAAACATCGAGCTCAACGTTCAGATTCAAAGCGCACGCGAGGTCGCCCAACTGCAGGAGTGGTTCGAGGCACACTGGGACGATGCGAGTGATGTGACCGATACAATCATTGAGACGGTCTTTCGCCATACGCAACTTTATACGCCGTTCGATGTCTACGCGAAGGCGCTTCAGGAGTTCTTTCGTGGGCACGAACTCACTGCAACTGAGTGGGACGAAACCCGCTCGAAGATGTTCCCGAGGCTCGACCGCTACCAGAAGGAAGCATATTGGGCGCTTATGAAGATTGCTCGTCAACACAGTGGGGCTTTTCTATGTGATGGGGTGGGTCTCGGTAAGACTTATGTAGGTCTGATGCTGATCGAGCGGTTGGTTTTACATGAAGGCAAGCGTGTCGTCCTCTTCGCTCCGAAGACCGCGAAGGAAAGCGTCTGGGAACCACATCTGCGCGAGTGGCTCTCGCACATCGGCGGCGTTGGCGAAAGTGCCGACTTTAGCAACCTTGCCATATTCAGCCACACGGACCTTGGCAGGGGGGGGGACTTCCCGGACCGCTTCCGGCGCATCGCAGAGCTTGCGGACGCGGTGGTCATCGACGAGGCGCACCACTTCCGCAATCCAGGGCGAAAGGGTGATGCAGAAAAGAACATCGAGCCGTCACGTTACTACGAACTCTTCAAGCTACTCGACGGAGCTGTGCGTCCAAAAACGTTGTACATGCTCACGGCCACCCCGATCAACAACCGCTTGAGCGACTTCCGGCACATGGCCGAGCTCTTCACACGGGGTGACGAGACGTATTTCGCCCGGACGCTCGGCGTAAACAACCTGAGGGCCCACTTCAATAACATGGAGAGGACTCTCAGCAAACTGGTTGACCGTGATGTTGAGGACCTCTCTGAGCACCTGACCGAAGCACAGCAACTCCTGGCAGCGGATGAAATCTTCCGGCAACTCGTTGTGCAACGCAGCCGGGCCTACGCACGGGAGAGCCAAATCCGCGAAACCGGTGCCGCAGCTGTCTTTCCGGACCGGAAGGCACCGCAGGTGGCCGAGTACTCGATCCGCAAGACCTACGGCAAGCTCCTCGACCAGTTCGAGAAGGCGTTTACCAAGGAGAAACCACTCTTCACTTTGCCCATTTACTACCCCTTGGCGTGGTACAAGGGAACGGACAAGAGTATCGATCCCCTCGAAGAAGGTCGTCAAAAGCAAGTTGTCGCCCTGATCCGAACCCAGTTCCTGAAGCGGTTTGAGAGCTCGGTCTGTGCCTTCGAGCTTTCCTGCGACCGCCTGCTGAAGAAACTCCTCGCCTTCCTCGAGGTTCACAGCGAGACCGACGCTGAAAAGAAGCGGCTGGACCGCTGGAAGAACCAGAACGCCGAGATCCTCGGCTACGCAAGCCAACGCGAGTTCCAATACTGGGGAGATGGAGAGGAAGAAAACGCGGAAGAGGACATCGTTCCGCAGGAGTTCCTGGATGCCGTCGAGCGGCTCGATCGTAAGGATTACGACGTTTCCGAGATGATGAATGAGGCCATGCTCGACCTCGATCAGATCGTGAAGTTCCTCGAGGAGGCCCGGAAGTTCGAACCGAAGCACGACGATAAGTTGCAGAAGCTCATCCGGCTCTTAAAATCGAAAGATCTCTCGGGCCAAAAGGTCATCATCTTCACGGAGTTCGCAGATACGGCTCGCTACCTATATCGCCAGCTAAAGGACGTAGGAATAGAGGGCGTCGCCCAAGTCGACAGTGCTACTAAGGGAAACCGTGCGATTGTTATCCAGCGTTTCTCTCCATATTACAACGGCATGAGTTCGGAAGCGCTCGTGGCGAAAGGCCTAAGTGAGATCCGCGTCCTGATCTCGACGGACGTGCTCTCGGAAGGCCTAAACCTCCAAGATGCCTCCCGGATGATCAACTACGACATCCACTGGAACCCTGTCCGCCTGATGCAGCGGATCGGCCGCGTTGATCGCCGCATGAATCTGGAGGTTGAGGAGCGGCTTAAAAGTGACCACCCTGAGGTTAAGGCATCTCGTGGCAAGGTAAGCTTCTGGAACTTCCTACCACCTGAAGAACTGAATGCCATCCTTACTCTCTTCAGCACAGTAACGCGGAAGACCCTGCTGATCTCAAAGACCCTCGGTATTGAGGGTAAGAAACTCCTCACGCCAGAGGACGACTATGAGGCTCTCAAGGAGTTCAACCATGCCTATGAAGGCACCAAGAGCGCGATCGAAGACATGCACCTCGAGTACCAGGCGTTCCTTAAGGAAGACCCCACGCTCGAGGCGCGCCTGAAGCGCCTACCCGGTGCTACCTTCAGCGGGCGTAAGCGGCCAGCGAAGGGAGCCCGTGGTGTGTTCTTTTGCTACGCGCTGCCTGCTTTGGACAAGGAGACCGGTGAGTTCACTGAGGAGGCAGGAACGGCGCGGTGGTATCTATACGACCTTAGCCGAGATGCGATCCTCGATGAGCCGCAGGAGATCATTGGGAGCATCCGCTCGAAACCTGACACCCCTCGCAAATGTACCACTGAGGAGAAGACCCTCGTCGAGCTCCGTGCAAAGGTGGAGAAGCACATCAAAAACACCTATCTGAAGCGCGTCGATGCTCCTGTGGGCGTGAAGCCGTCACTGAAATGCTGGATGGAACTGAACGAGGGGTAACCGAATGACAGACCACCGCGAAACCTTGAGGAACATACGTACATTCCCACAGCTCATCAAGTATCTTCGCGATGAACTGGATTGGCCCGTCCACTCGGAGGACTTTGATGATCTGGTGTTTGAGTACACTCCCGAGGAACTTGGAATCTACGCGGCGAGTGCCGCGAAGATTCAGGAGATCAAACGGCTGCGTCCTCTCACTGCTAGCCAACCATGGGGAATCTATTTCTTAAAGTTCGAACCCAAGTGGCTACCGGTTGTAGCGCTTCGGCGTGTGCTCAGTAGCGTGGTGCTAAAAAAGCGAGCTTCAGCAAACAGTTCAGAACGTATGGCATGGAAAGCGGACGACCTTCTTTTTGTATCCAACTATGGGGAAGGTAGCGAAAGGTGTATCAGTTTTGCACACTTCTCACAGGATGGCGAAAAGACAGATCTTCCCACTCTCAAGGTTCTTGGTTGGGACAATCTAGACACTCCTTTACACCTCGACCATATTGCAGATGTGCTACGTGAACGACTTGTTTGGCCAGAGGATGAGGAAGACGCTGATCATTGGCGCGAGTCTTGGCGTTCTGCATTCACGCTGCGGCACCGTGAGGTCATTACTACCTCGAAAGTGCTGGCCGTTCGACTGGCAGAACTTGCGCGCGCCATTCGCGACCGGATCAGGATGGTTCTTGCCATCGAGACCGAGAACGGTCCCGTCACAAAGCTGATGAAGGCCTTCCAAGAGGCGCTGATTCACGACCTCGACGCCGACACCTTTGCGGACATGTACTCCCAGACCATCGCCTACGGCCTGCTTTCGGCGCGCGTGACCAACCCTAACGCTAACACCGCCGACGGATTTGCCGCACAGCTGCCTGTCACGAACCCCTTCCTCAAGGAACTGATGGAGACCTTCCTTCATGTCGGCGGCCGTAAGGGAAAGGCTGGCCGCGGTTCAGGGATAGATTTCGACGAGCTGGGCGTGAGCGAAGTCGTGGATCTGCTCGACGATGCCAACATGGAGGCCGTCGTCCGGGACTTCGGGGACCGGAATCCGCACGAAGATCCGGTAATCCACTTCTACGAGCTCTTCCTCAAAGAGTACGATGCGAAGAAGAGAATGCAGCGCGGCGTCTTCTACACGCCGCGGCCGGTGGTCTCATACATCGTACGGTCTGTCCATGAGTTGCTACAGACTGATTTCAAACTCACCGACGGCCTCGCCGACTCGGCCACCTGGGGCGAGATGGCCCAGCAGCACAAAGGTCTAACGATTCCTGACGGCGTGAAGCCGACCGACCGCTTCGTAACCATCCTCGACCCCGCCACCGGAACTGGCACCTTCCTCGTCGAGGCGATCGACGTCATCCACCACACCCTCATCGAGAAATGGAAGCGCGAGGGGCACGGCGAGAAGAAGATCCTCGACCTCTGGAACGACTATGTCCCTAAGCACCTCTTACCGCGCCTGCATGGCTACGAGTTGCTGATGGCGCCATACGCCATCGCCCACCTTAAGATCGGGCTTAAGCTCCACGAAACGGGCTACCGCTTCGAAAGTGATGAACGCGCGCGGATTTACCTCACGAATGCGCTGGAACCTGCGCACGACTTCTCAGGGCAGTTCGAGTTTGCTATCCCGGCGCTGGCGCATGAGGCGCAGGCGGTCAATGAGATCAAGCGGAAGCAGCGGTTCACGCTGGTGATTGGGAATCCGCCGTATTCCGGTGAATCGGCGAACAAGCTCGAGGCTGTCGAGCGTGACGTTAAGGATACATATCAATGCATCGACGGCGTCCCACTGCAGGAGAAGGGCAAGAAGAATTGGCTTCTTGACGACTATGTGAAGTTTCTTCGTTTTTCGCACAGGACAATTACTGCTACGGGCTGCGGCGTCGTCGGTCACATCATCAACAATGCCTTTCAGGACAACCCCACATTCCGAGGCCTTCGTCGAAGCCTGCTAATCGATTTCTCGGCAGTGCAACTTCTAGATCTGCACGGTAGCGGTACCAGAGCTGACGCAGCGGGAAAAACGGATAACGACAAGAACGTTTTTGACATTCTTCAGGGCGTCTGCATCCTCGTTCTGTGCCGGGGTGCGACGCGGTCAGAAACACCAACTGTGACGAGAGGTGATCTTTGGGGTACGCGAGACAGGAAATACATGCTCCTATCGGACGGTAGGCCAGAAGCCTTTGTTACTGATCGCGTCTATCCAAAAGCTGACCAGTGGTATTTCATCTCGTTGGACCTCACTCACGAAGCCGAGTGGATTAACTGCTTGAGGCTGCTGGACTTGATGCCCATTAACGGAAATGGGCTCATTTCCGCAAAGGATCACTTTGCATATGCCATTACTCGTGGCGAGTTTGAAAGAGATTTAGACGTATTTCTCGATGCAAGGCTCACTGACGAGCAAGTCGCGGAGCGTCTCCTCATCCGAGACAATTCGATGTGGTCGTTACATGATGCTCGGCTCCGATTGCGTCAAGAGATGAAAAGCGCTCAATTCTGCTTAGTTGCCTACCGGCCCTTCGACGTTCGTCACTCGCTCTTCCACAGAGACGTTATTTTCAATCTAAGGCGTCCGGTGACACAGCACATCATCGGAGGAAGGAATCTTGTTCTATTGACGACGCGAATGACGAAAGGAGCCGATTGGCGCCACTGTTTCGTCACCCGTTATGTCTCCGACTGTGCGTACCTATCCAATCAGACGTCGACGAATGCGTTTGCATTTCCGTTAATACGAATAACAAAAGATGAGGGCCTATTCGGGGGAGATGGCGAATACGATGCGAACCTAGCGTCCCAGTTCGTTTCCTCCATCGCCAAGGCGTTGGGATTCCGACCTGAAACGCAAGCAAAGGAACGGTTACCACGCCCTGAAGACATCTTCAATTACACCTATGCGGTGTTTCACAGTCTTGGCTACCGGCGTCATTACGCGGAGTTTCTAAGGATCGATTTCCCGCGCCTACCGCTGCCCCGGAGTCTCGAACTGTTTCGCGGGCTGGCCCGGCTTGGCGGCGAACTCGTCGCCCTTCATCTTGTCGAGGCGCCTTCGCAGCAGGCCGTAAACGCTCGCTACGACAAGACCGTTAAGGTATGGCGCTACGATGTCACGAAGGGGCAGCGTCTCTCGGTCAACCTCACGTTCAACGGCCCCGAGAAGCCTGTCGTTGGTAAGGTGGGCTGGTCAGACGACACGGTCTGGATCGACGCAGTCAAGCCGAAGAAGGGCGCATCCGACGCCAAGGTCACCGGCACCGTAGGCTTTCGCGGCGTACCCGAGGAGGTCTGGAACTTCCACATCGGCGGCTACCAGGTCTGCGAGAAGTGGCTGAAGGACCGCAAGGACCGCACGCTTACGGCCGACGATATCGCGCACTACCACCGCATCGTCATCGCCCTGCACGAGACCATCCGCCTGATGAAAGAGATCGATGAGGTCATCGACGCCCACGGCGGCTGGCCGGGTGCGTTCCAAACGGCCGATGCGAAAAAGGAAGCCGCAACGGTCTCGCGCTTCAAGCCGCGCATCGTCCAGCCATGCCCCGAAGAGCGCTACGTCACCTGCGTGCCGCTGGTCCCGCTCAAGGTCGCCGCTGGCTCTTTCAGCGACCCCCAGCACGTCGAGGACGACGGCTGGGAGTGGATTACCATCGAGACACGTCACCGGCTGCGCCCAGGCATGTTCGTCGCCCAGGTTGTCGGCAAATCGATGGAGCCGGTCATCCCGGACGGCTCCTACTGCCTTTTTTCGGCTCCCGTCACCGGCACGCGTCAAGGCAAGGCCGTACTTGTTCAACTGCGCGACACTACCGACCCCGAAACGGGTGAGCGCTACACTGTCAAGCGTTACGAGAGCGAGAAGGCAGAGGACGGCGACGCCTGGCGCCACACCAAGATCACCCTCAGGCCCCTCAATCCCGACTTCCAGCCAATCACGTTCACCGGCAAGGAAGAAGGCCAGCTTCAAGTTATCGCCGAGTTCATCGAGGTACTGCAATGAGCCAACAGAATTTGGATGGTATCCCTCGAACATGAGATGATGGCCTTGCCATGAGGAAACATAGAGCCGGATCCGCCTTGTCACAAGGGAGGAAGCGGTGCCGGCATGCCTGAAGACTTTGCTGGCGCGGCGATCCGTCACTTCCGGGACGGCGCACTCCTTGAGGAGAAACGGCGTGTCTCGAACGCTGATCAGCTCTTTGGCTTCGCCGCCGAGTGCGCGATAAAGAGCGCTCTGGTGGGCCTGACGGGGTGTAGTGATAGCGGAGCACTCGCAAAGAAATACATCGTTCATATCGACAAGCTCTGGGATCTTGTTCAAGTGCAGAGTATCCAAAAGCGATACCCGGGGCTCGTGGTTGTGCTCAAGGGATTGCAGCAGCCATTTGCCGACTGGTCCACGGTCCAGCGCTACGGGCCGGACAACATGGTTACCGAGGATGCCCTCAAATGCCACCATCACGCGGCGGTGCGAGTTCTCGGCAGTGTGGGGCTGAGCGGAGCGCGCAGGGAGGAATGACGATGGTCCGCTTCGATGATGTTCTTGATGTCGCTATCAAAGTAATACATGCCGAGTTGGGGAGTCGGACTGGCCGCATCACCTTTGTTCGAGATGTCGTCGGGCAACTCACGGTGGTACTTGAAGATGAAGCCCTTGCGTACGATAAGTGGGGTCCACTCGCCAAGACGTTGAACGAAAGGCTTGGATCTTTCAGTCCCGGGCTTCAGCGAGTGCTGCTGCGCAGGTCGGACCTGATCGACGCGGAGGATGTTGTCAATTCACCTGACCGCATTCCCGTGCCGGACGCCGACAACACCTGGTTGGTCGACCGGTTGCTGACCAACCAGGACTGGTTGCGCAGGCCGAAACTCGTCAAGTCGCCGCTGCCCTTGGCTGTCGCGTACAGTTTGAAGGGCGGGGTAGGACGGAGCACGGCCCTGGCTGCTTTGGCTTGGCATTTAGCACGCAAGGGCAAGAAAGTGCTGGCAGTCGATCTGGATCTTGAGGCGCCTGGCCTTGGCAGCCTGTTGCTCGACGAACTGCCGGACTACGGACTTGTCGATTGGCTGGTAGAAGCGCTGGTTGGCGAGGTGGACCCCCTCCTTCTTCAGGATTGTTTGGCACTGAGCGCCGTGGCCAGGGACTCAACCGGGATTGTGCAAGTCATGCCGGCTTTTGGGCGGAAAACCCGCGACTATGTTGCAAAGATAGGCCGTGTGTTCCTTCCCGGATTTTCACCTGATGGCTCGGAGCAGGGGCTTGCTCAAAGGCTTGCCGGACTGGTGGACCTTTTCGGAAAACGGGACGACCCGCCCGACGTGGTATTGCTCGATGCGCGCGCCGGATTGCATGACATCGGTGCCGCCGCGGTGACCCAGCTTGGGGCCGAGGTTTTCCTCTTCGCTCGCGACGAGCCGCAGAGCTGGCAGGCATACCGGTTGTTGTTCGAGCACCTGGCAAGATCCCAAGGCGTCGAGTTCGGTATGCCGGACGAAGACCTCCGCTGGCGAATGAAGATGGTTGCCGCACAGGTGGACAAGACGGAAGGCGCCTTGGCGAGCTGGGTGGAATCGTCTTACGAATCGTGGTCGGCGTTGTACGACGATGAATCTAGAACCCGCGATGAAAGTTTGCCCGCGCAGACCTTTGCTCGCGATGATAGTGACGCCCCGCACTATCCGCTATCGGTGTACTTCGACGGGGACCTACGTGGCGTTGCGCTGGCCGACAGCGCGGTGAGACCGCCGTGGGCCGTTGTGGAGGCAGCGTTCGGCGCGTTTCTGGCCGCTGCCACGATGCGGCTGTTGCCCGAGGTGAAGGCGGGTCGGGCGGAGGCCCCGTGAGGACGAGATGACCCTCGCATTCGATCCGCACGCGGCCCGACGGGCTCTCGCACGGCTTCCCGACCTTGCGGCACAGGAAAGCCTGAAACCCCCTGAGCTGACGCAGATATACGTGCCAGCCCGGCATGCCAAGGCGCTCTACCTGGATGCGAGCGTTGTGGTCGGCATGCGCGGTGCCGGTAAGAGCTGGTGGACTGCGGTGTTGGCCAGCGACGCGCACCGCGCATTCGTCTCCGGGCAGCTCGAGGGCTCGTCGATGGCGCGAGTCACGGCGCGGGTCGGATTTGGACTCGACGAAACCGGGGATAATTTTCCCACACCAGAAACGCTCGGCGAACTCGTAGACCAGGAAGGGATTGACCCGGTCGAGATCTGGCAAGCGGTGGTGCTGCGCCATGCACTGCAAGCCGTCGATCCGAATCGGCAGTTACCATTCGCCGAGCGCGCCTGGAAAAAGGCCGTCCAGTGGTCCATCGGTCATCGTAACGAAGCCAACAACCTCCTCACGGAGTGCGACGCCCGTCTTGCGGCGGATAAACGCGTGCTCCTCGTGCTTTTCGACGCCTTCGACAGGTTGGGTACCGGGTGGGAGAAGGTGCGCCTGCTGACCAGAGGGGCGCTCAAGGTCGGCCTGAGGCTCCGTAGCCGGCAGTCGATCCGGACGAAGTTTTTCCTCCGACCAGACCTCGACGAAGACGAGGAAGTCTGGCGCTTCCCGGATTCCTCCAAATTGCGGCACGCCAAGGTCGACCTTGCATGGAGCAGTGTGGATCTCTATGGTCTGATCTTTATGCACCTTGGGAACGCCCCTGACTTCGGCACGAAGTTTCGGGAGGCGACCAGCCGGGCATACGAGGTCAAGTGGAGCAAGAGGGAAGGTGTCTACGTCCTGCCGCTACATTTCTCGCACGATGACGAGGCCCAGAGAGCGATCGTCGAAGCCCTCGCTGATCGCACCATGGGCGGCGGGTCGAGGAGGGGCTATACCTACTCATGGGTTCCG
>Ga0265292_1002079_pt1 | contig 14981 bp, 5 predicted proteins | sample Munlanlewell296A_FD_189080 | JGI IMG/M metagenome (GOLD analysis project Ga0265292, IMG submission 189080) | Leachate microbial communities from a municipal landfill in Southern Ontario, Canada - Leachate well 296A | ecosystem: Engineered > Solid waste > Landfill > Unclassified | place: Canada...
TCCATAATGATACTCTAAGTATACACCATGGGAGTGTTTGTCCGCAAGTACCTATATTAAACGAAAATTAAATTCCTTACCAAATCACACAGTGTGTGCCCGGGGATAAAGCGAGTTGCGACTTGCAGGAGTGTCTATTTTCTTGTATGATTATTCTCATAATTCAATGTTTAGCTCCGCGATAGCTCAGCGGTAGAGCAGCTCGCTGTTAACGAGTTGGTCGTAGGTTCGATCCCTACTCGCGGAGCCAAGCATTGAAAATCAAAATAGCCCCAAGAGGGGCTATTTTGATTTTCAAGCTGGCTCCGCGAGTAGCAAAGAAGTCAAAACTTCTTTGCGTGGGGATCGAACGAAAAACCGGTCTACTAAAAAATATTTCAAAAATTGGGCTCAGTTATTTTTGAAATACTTTTTTGTCGGTTTTTCCCGGGGTCGCGAAATTGAGTGTTTTGTGAGTTACGAAGTTGCGAAACAAAATACCAATTTGGTGACCGAGACCTACCAAATATTGACATCAATAGACAATTATTATATAATATATTCAGCCCATTTCGGTACATTATATTTTAAAGAGGTAACTCAAATGAAAAAGATTGCGTGGAAAGACTTTGTAGTTGGTGGAATATACTGCCGTGTATACGTAGGTCCAAATACGTCTTACTCGAAGATAAACGGCAAGTGGACATTCCGGGTACTGACGACGACACCGGAACTTACCGTCCGTATTCTCTTCTCCGAATTCGGCAATGCACTTGTCGAGGAGATAACGTCCGACATCATCACGTTCACCCATCCAGACATAGCCTTCACAGGGTACGAGATATTTGAACCGGCAAATGAAGATGAGTGGTTCAAGAAGTCGGCAAGATTCACATCACTGCAAGATGCAATCGACGCTGGTCTCATCAGGGAAATTGACGTCTTGAAACATACGAGATTTATTGCATGCACCGATGAAAAAGGAAAATTGGTTGGGGTAAGAACACATTTCCCCGTAGAAGGAAAAACTAAATTCCCTTTCATGCAATCAGTTTTCCTAGTCTGGAAGGACTGGGATTGCATGCGTGCTGATTATGCCACCCACGGCAAAGTCGTCTCATTTTGACAAGACGCGGTGGGACATCACCCACTGTGGGCCACCGCGCGTTCGGTGGCTTTTTTCTTTTATATAATCCTTCTCCGAAGTTACGTATTAAATAAACTCTCATGCTACTATCAATAGATGCAAGACAAAACTATAATACTTATAACAACGGGAATTGGTGTAATAATTGGTGGATATATACCAACACTTTGGTCCGACTCCCCTTTTTCAATATTAAGTTTACTACTGAGTACTATTGGTGGATTTTTAGGAATATATGTGGGGTATAAAATAGTAAATGATTAAATATTGGAACAAATTAAAACGAGCGCTTTCGCGCTCGTTTTAATTTGTTCTAATATTTTAGAGACTAGCGAGGCCAGACCATGTAGACGGCCGCTGCACCAACCAAAACGTAAACAATATTCTCTAGAGCCAAAACTGACCCGAGGATCATATTTACAACATTCCAATTAGCGTTACCGAAAAAGTAACCTAACCCGATTAATCCCCAGTTAACACCTCCAACCACCACTAAGATTCGTGATACTTGAGAAAGCATAATTTTATTTTTATTAAAACACACACAGTGTTCTTGACGAGAGAACCTGTTACTTATAAGTGTAATACTCCTCCACAAACCCGCCAGTGTATAACTATAGTTACAAAATATCTAAGGTCTAATTTCTAATTAATCTAATAGAACACAAATACTAGTGCATTTTTATTAGACCTTAGAAATTAGGTTAATTAGGCCTTGGTTAACTATAGTTACAAAATATCTAAGGTCTAATTTATCCCGCTAGGGCGGTAATATCTAATTAACCTAATAAAATATTAAACCCAAGGCCTAAGATCTAATTTCTAATTGACCTAATAAAATAGCCGTATCCTATTAGACCTTAGAAATTAGGTTAATTAGAAATTATCTATATACCCTTATTCCTGAATTTTTGAAAATACTGGATTTTTCATATCGCTGTATTGTTTATCTGAGTAAACCAAATTAGAAAGTGTGGAAGTCTTAACGGATTTAATGATTATTGTTTTTGGAATATCATAACTGGTAGCTTGATTACCAATAATGTTTAATTTTATATAACCTCTTTCCACAACAGACCAATCCCCTTTTTCGGCTAAAATTTCCGCTCCTTCATTATAAGAAATTGTAAGTTCAAAAGTTCCATTTTCATTTAAAGATAAATCATATAAATTCTTGCAACCATTTAATGTGGAACAATAATAATTACCGGAGACTTCTACCATTCTCTGTTGATTTTGTTCTAATCTATTACCAGAAATTGACTGACTTAGTATTCCTTGGCTATCAGCTTTAATAAAATAATATATAGAGCCACCAAAAACTAGTATGAGCGCTCCGATAACGACGACTTGAAATGTGTTCATGGGTAAAGTATAGCAAAGATAAACAATAGACAACAGACATTAGGGAGTATATTTAATTTTTTGTAACTATAATTTACTAAGGCCTAATTAACCTAATTTCTAAGGTCTAATAAAAATCCAGAATTAGTATCTTATTAGGTTAATTAGAAATTAGGCCTTAGATATTTATAATCATTTCTTGTAAAAGATAATATTCTAAAGTATACTGATACTTAGCAAGCTAAGTGTTTAATTAACAATAATAATTAATTGAAATATGAAAAACATAACGGAAGCCCTCGAATGGAGATACGCTACAAAAAAGTTTGATACAAACAAAAAATTAACTGACGAAATACTAAATCAGATTTTAGAAGCAGGACGTTTGTCCCCTTCTTCTTTGGGATTGCAACCTTGGAAATTTATTCTCGTTGAAAATGTAGAGTTACGCGCCAAGTTACGTGAGGCTGGATATAATCAACCTCAAATAACAGATGCTTCACATCTTGTTGTTCTTACTTATAAAAATTCTCTCAATGAGGCTTATATAGATTCATATCTTAAATATACGGCAGATTTAAGAGGTATTACAACAGATGATTTAAAAGGTTACAAAGATATGATTATGGGTTCTATCACTAACAGAACGCCTGAGGAATTAAAAGTTTGGAATAGTAGGCAAGTATATATTCCATTAGGAGTAATGCTTACGGCCTCTGCTTTACTTGAAGTCGACGCTTGTCCAATGGAAGGATTTGATACAAATAAATTTGATGAAACACTCGGACTAAAAGAAATGGGATATTCTAGTACTGCAATACTAGCTCTTGGTTATAGAGCGGAGGGTGATGATACAGCACATTATAAAAAGAGCAGATTTGGAATGGAAGAAGTTGTAATTAGAAAATAATTTAAAAGAAAGGAGCAAGGAGCAAGAAGTATGAAGCAAGAATAGATACAATTACTAGAGACGGTCGCTTTGCGTCCGTCTCTAGAGTATTACTTTCTCCATACTCCATTCTCCTTACTCCACGACTTTTACTCCTTACTCCTGAAATCAACTGGGAACTCTGCCTTCACTGAAAAAGCAGAAGCATTTTTATGTCCCCCTCCTCCATACTTGATAGCAATCACACTTACATCAAAATCTTTTACACTACGTAAGCTACATTTCCAAACACCTTGCTCATAAGAAAAAATCATAGAAAATAATCCGGTCTTTTTTGCTAATCTATGCCCAAGTTCGCTTCTTATATCTCTCGGTGCGTTAACTGCATAAATATCATATCCTTCAAATTTTATAAGCTCAGCTTTTTCTTCATAAATACTTACACGTTTTTCATGAGCCTCACGGAAAAGTTTACCAATTCTTTTTGCTCTCTCTAAGCCATCGTCAGTTGAAAGTTCTTTATTTAAATCTTCAAAATATAAAAACTCATTTGCCATATCTACCTCTCTATAAATGTATGCATCTATGTCTTCGTAATCGGGAAGCTTATGTGTCCAGGTATCTGAATCAGAAACATATTCAATTAATCTTGGAACTGCTTCTTCAGGGAAAAAATATTTCCAAGCCAAATATGAACCCGCGTAAGCCGTATCAAATGTATATTCTTTCAAAGACTCCACCGCTTCTTTTGCAGAAATATGATGATCAATACAAACAAATTTCTTAGCAACTTTTTCAAATGAAAGCATTTGCTCCACAGCAAAAGAATAATCAATTACATAGACTTCTTTGTCTTGAAATATTGATACCTCTGGAATTGATGTCCTTTCTTGTGATAAATATTCTGCTTCACTCCCGAATTTTTTCCAAGCAACCCAAGCACCAGCTCCACCATCCATGCAGTTGCCGTGATATAAAACTAAGATTTTTTTATTTGTTTCCATATCTACATTCTAACACATTGTCAAAATTTTAAATCTATATTATTTATCTATACTATTTGTTACCTTAATTATCTATAAAAACTATTTTACGAAGGCAAGGCCTTCGTAAATCATACCTAGAAAACCTTGATTTTATTGATGTTTTAAAATAATAATTTTAACGAATGTCTTGCCTTCGTAAGATATAAACTTCTAGCTGTTTATTAAAATATTGTACGAGGTGTACGAAGGTCTTGCCTTCGTAAAGTATCATTAATATACTAAATCATATGTCAAAAAGATTAACCAATTTTGTTAAGGAAGAATTTTATCATATTTACAATCGTGGCAATAGTAAGCAAATAATTTTTCATGATAAAGAAGACTGTGAAAGATTCCAGGATTTACTATCTATATCAAATACTGTAGAAAGAATTGATATGCGAGTAATAAATAAAAGTAAAAATATTACCAACCTATCTACGTCTAAAGTGTCCCCTCTGGTGGCAATCGGATCATATTGCATAATGCCGAACCATTTTCATATTCTTATTACACAACTTAATGAAGAAAGTGGTGTAAGTAAATTTATGCAAAAACTAACAACGGCATATTCTATGTATTACAATAAAAAATATACTCATTCTGGTGGTTTATTTGAAAGTAAATTTAAAGCAAAACACATTAGCGATGATAGGTACCTTAAATATCTTTTTGCATATATCAACCTTAATCCAGTAAAATTAATAGACCCAACATGGAAAGAACGTGGGTTAAAAAATATAAATAAAACATATAAATTTTTAGAAACATATAAATATTCTAGTTATTTAGATTTTTTGCATTTCAGAAAAGAAAATAACTTTCGTGAAGAATCTAAAATACTTTCTTTAAAAGAATTCCCAAAATATTTTCCAAATAGTTCAACATTTAAAAAAGAAATTATTACTTGGTTTGAATATACGAAATTTTAAAGAAGTATTTACAATTTATTATTTCAATATCATACGAGTTATTTACGAAGGCAAGGCCTTCGTAAATAAAACCTTTGATTTTGTTGATGTTTTAGAATAATAATTTTTACGAAGGCCTTGCCTTCGTAAACAAGTCTGAGATGACACAGATACCGCAACAAGCTGCGGAGAATGAACCCTAAAAGGGATTTAAAAATTAAATTACTGGTGTTGGGTCTGGTGCAGGTGCTGGTGTCGTTGCGGTTGGAGTTACTGTTGTGTCTGTTGGTGTAGCTGTTGGGTCAGTAACGGGTGCAGTGGTTGTATCAACTATTGGTGCAGTTACTGGTGTCGGTGTCGGGTCTATTATGGTTGTCGCGGTTGTTGTATCTGTTGTGGTTGTTGGTGGAGTTACTGGGTCTGTGGTTGTAGCAGTAGTTGTAGTGTCTGTTGTTGTCGAAGCCGAAGACTGCGAAGTCGAAGGTGCTGAGACAGTAGTCGACGCATTAGTTGTATTTGTATTACTACCCACTACCAACTGCTCACTACCCACCGCTCCCCCTGTAGTTGATGTCCCTGCTACTATTCCAGTTACAGATGATGTTGTTGATAGCGTTGAAGTACCTGAATTAGTTTGTTGTATCATGTTGAAGAATTGATCTCTTGTAACACAAACATCATCAACACAAAATTCTTTTGTCTTAACATTATCCACCGTGAGACTCTTCCCCACTATCCTCCCATTCTCATCAATCGACCAACTCCCATTAGCACTCGCAATAGACTTAATGTTGATGATTGATACTCCATTAGCATTAAGGTCTATGTTACCTAGAGTAAGCATACCTGTGGTTGTGGCATTATGTCCTGCGAGGTCTAGTTTCTGATTACCGTTTTCTACTAGCATAAGTACTCTATCTTTACCTGCTTCATAGTCAGAGAGGGCGCGACCTATAGAGCGACCTTCTCCTGTTAGCTTCATAGCGTAGCCTGGCATGGTTAGGGAGACTGTTAGATAGTCTCCTTGTTTAACTTCTCCGTTTTCTGTAGTAACTTTTACTGGTACACGACCAGAAAAGGCTACTGGTACTCCGTTAGGTGTATTAGAGCCTAATACTATACCGGAGTTAGTAGAGATTACTCCTACTGCTTCGTAGCCGTTGAGGGCTTTGCGGACTGTGGACATTTGGTAGACATTAGACATTAGATTTTGGATTGTAGATGATGCGGTCGAGGATGCAGAAGAAGTTGCATTACTACCCACTACGTACTGCTCACTACTTACTCCCCCAGCATCCCAAGCTATTGTAGTAGTAGAGAATGCTACTACAGTACCGGCATCTACTGCTTCAGAGGCAGGGAAGTTCTCTGCTATATCTGAGGCATTGTCTATGTCGAAGCCTTGCGCTCGTATCCTACCGGATACTCGCAGTAATTCCCCTCCTAATGATGTTCCATCATTACCTATACCTACTGTACCTAAGGAGGTAAGAGTTAAAGTATTTAGTTTTCCATTAGTTAGATTAATTCTATCTGTGATATTAGAGATTTGGGTAGTTAGAGTAGTTACATTGGTATTCATTAAATTGATTATGTTTGCTGTAGATGAGGAGACTTCTATTTGATTGTTGTTTACTAGAGTAAAGAGTGAGGAGATTGTAGTTGAGGCTTGGTTTTGGTTAAAGGTTATGAGGTTAGAGAGTGAGGAGATGGAAGAGGATGCGGAAGAGAAGGAGGAGGAGAATTCGGAGGAGAGAGTGAGGAGGGAACTTGATGCTTGAGCGAAATTGGAGGAGAGTTCGGAGGAGAGGGAAACAATAGATGAAGATGCAGATAATAGTCCAGAGTTAGTATTAGAATTAAGTTCTTTGACTGCATTGATGAGTCCGAAAGTGAGAGCTCCGTAATTAACTGAGAGTAACTCTGTTGGGGTGGCGTCTGTCTCATTTAATTTTTGTTGTACTGTTTGAACAAGTCCTGGAGCTACAAGTTGTACTTGCTGTGCAATGAGACCTGTACGAATATTGTCATCGGCTGGAGTATTTGCAAGTCCATTATATTGATACGTAACCGGATTGAGTCCGATGATTTCTTTTAGGCCAGTAATAGTGTAGTTAGCTACATTTTTCTTTAGACGTTCATCAGACAAACATGACCCAATTGTTCCACCATTGTAATTCACACATCCAGCAAATGTAGCATTACCACTTGGGAAACCAATAGCGGTGATTGAAGCACCGGAACGGGTTACTGTTTCGTATACAGCAGCGGCAGTGTTTGCATCGTTAGCTACATATCTTATAAGTTGATTACCATTTATAGATGAGTCGAACCACAACTTAGCATCCGCTGCTCCTCCTGAATTTCTTATGGTAACGCCTGGAGTTGTTCCATTAGAAATTAGCTGGCCTGAGGATTGTATAGTACCGACTACGTCTAATGGATATCCTGGGGAAGCAGTACCGATTCCAACACTACCGTCTACTCTTTGAATAGTTAGTCTCTTTGTTGCGGTGCCGGCAATCACTGTTTGAATAAAGAAATCACCGGTAACATTTGTATTTACTCCCAAGTTAGCACCATAGTTTGTGCCGTGTTGTAGTTTCAAAAAAGATACATCCCCGGCGGTGTCGTCGTAGAGAGTTAATTTTGATGAAGGCCCCGTAGTACCAATACCAACGTAGCCAGTAGACTTTTGAACATAGAATGCCGAACCCACAGAGCTACTCTGGATATTTGGATTTAAGTAGAAGTCTCCCGTTGGATTAATACCAAATTCAAATTTACCTACACCACTTAACGCAAGAGTCTCATAGGCATGACCACCAGTAACACCGTTGATCGTGATAGCACCATTACCGCCAGCCCCATCTACAAGAAGAGTTTGAACGGTGCCACCTCCTGATGCAGCTGCTCCATACACGTGTAATTTTGCTGCGGGTGCCGCTATTCCGATACCGACGTTGCCATTTGGGTCGATACGCACTTGATCGCCATTGCCACTACGGAAAGCGATGAAGCCCCCTGCTGGGCGATTGATATAAAGACTTCCATCGCCACCGAGAAAATTGTAAATATTACACCCAGAATCTACGGTGGAGCCAAGAGTGATTGCAGCAAAATTTCCGCCACAACCATTGTTACCGATGTGAGCGAGACCGGTGCCATTACCTATTACAGACAATTTCGCCCCAGGTGCTGTCGTCCCGATTCCGATGTTGCCGAGATGGTCAATCATCATTTTCGCCTGTGAACCAGTCGTGTAATTATTCGTGGTTCCAAAATACATTTTAGTCCCATATCCAGCCGAGCTTTGAACATAAATACCGGCCTGCCCTACGTTTGAGACAGTGCTGTTCGAATTCGCACCAAAAGTTATGGATGTTGTATTATCGTTAGTTCCAGCGACAGGATTAATGTGAATACTACCCTTACCAGTTCCAGGTGTAGGGTATGTAAATGCTGTGCCATCTGAAGCCACTTCTAACTTTGCCCCAGGCGCCGTTGTCCCGATGCCGACTTTACCCGCAGTGTCTAGACTAATTGCTGCGGTGTCGGTGATGAGACCGGTGCTGTAGGAATTAACGAGATAGAGATTTGAATCACCTGAGCGGAATCCTAAGTGTCCGGAGGACTGCCCACTTTGCCACAAAAAGAGACTTGTTGGAGTATTGGCAGCGTTCGCAATCGAAAGTCCGTTATCATATGGAGAAGGATCGTTATCCGCATCTCCAAATTTTCCATAGCCGAGTACATCTACCTTCAGATCAGGAGTGAGATCTCCGAAGCCAACGTAACCAGAATTTAATAAGGTCAAGACGGTTGTTCCGTATCCGCGTATTCCATTTATGTGTGGATTGGCACTTGTTCCGTATCCGATATCCAAAAATGTGGCGTTATTGCCCGCGGTACCCATTGTCCAGCTCTTAAATGTCCCCGAAGTGCCAGAATCGTAGCCCGCAAGAGAGATCGTAGCACCATGATTCGGATTCACCACGCCACCCATCACGACAATTTCTGGGTAGTTACCACTGATCCTGATGCCCGGACGATCTTCTACACCAGCATTACTTCCCCCCACAGAAACATTATTAAATACACCCGCAATTGAAAGGCTCTGCCCAGGAGAGGTCACCCCGATACCGACATTGCCAGTAAATCTTCCTTGCCCAATGACATTTAAATTTTGAGATGCATCAATAAGAGCATAGTTATTTGTCCAAGAAATTGTTCCTACTCCAGCCCCTGCCGTTTTGTGCCAAATACTTCCATCATAATTAAAAGATGTCCCGGCCGCATTAATAGCATCGTGTCCTCTTTGCGGATTGTTTGATGCATCTAAATAATAATTAGACTGTATATTTAAACTTCCATCAGAACCACCTGACATAGACACTACTCTTGGACTCGCTGTCGTCATCCTGAAGAAATCTGCGCTTGGCCCACCAACTTGATCAGAATATCTAGCTGATGGTAATAACATACCGATATTTGTTAGATTGCGCGAAGCATCGATGACGGTGGTGCCTGCGCCTCCACTTCCCGCTCCGCCCATTTCAAGGCTCGAATTTACTCGCAAAACACCAACAATATCAACACCGCGTCCAGGTATATAAAGACCCTGGGAAAAAGAAGAGTTTTGATTAAGGCGTAACCAAGCATCATTTGTTTGCATAGCTAAACCTCCAGCTCCATAAAATCCTGTTCCGTTAGAAGTGATGTTACCGCCTGCCGTCATAGTTGAAGCTATCTGCATAGCTCCCACATTATTAATGGCCGCTATAGGTGCTGCTCCTGGTGTACCCCATGTCCATCCCCATCCCGCGGCGCCATTCATATTTGTCTTTATGGAATATCCAGTAACTGGACCATATACATAGTCAGCAGTATTGGCCATACTAATTTTATAATTAGTACAATCATTCCAAAAACAAACCCCATTCCCGTTTCCTGGAGTCACAAGATAATTAGGGGCTCCGAAATTTGTGGCAGCATTCACTGTCCCCGTAAAACTCGCTGCACTAGAAATTGTTTGACCATTTATAAGCCCGGAGGTGATAGCGCCAGCACCAACATTCAAACTCGCCCCATTAAGTGAACCTGTTGCTATAAAATTACCGCCATTTGTAAATGTAAACTGGCTTCCAGCAACTGTCGCTGATCCGAAGTGAATACCAATAGAATCAGCACCAGCATAACCACCAGTACCTTGAAAGTAAGAGACTCCGTAGTTGTCTGCATTACCAAAACTCCAGATTCTATTTCTCCCTGCCGCATATGTTGCACTTTGGAATCCAGCTTGTGATGCTACTATTGCTCCTCCAGCAGTAATGCTTCCTGTAAAATTAGCCGCGGAGGAAATCGTCTGGCCATTTATTAAGCCTGAAGTTAAAGTCCCTGCTCCGGCAGAGCCGAGAGTTAAATCCCCGGTGCCAGAGAGAGTCATCGCTTGCGACGTAGCCCCATACCATTTGAATTGATTGCTTGTGGCCGGTACCGATGACCATAATGTCCCGCTCTCTATACCGAGAGCGAAATCAACGGTAGACGCAGTAACGTTTGGATACAGAATAATCTTTGTACCAGCACTCGAGCTCGTAAGAGTAGGAGCAGCAACACCAGCAGAGTTAAATCCAATCCGATTAGAAGTACCGTTAGCGAGCGAAATCTGTGGGGCTGCTCCTGAAAGAGTTAGTGTGCCTGCTACACCTACTGTCCCCGTGAAGTTCGCTGCACTAGAAATCGTCTGGCCGTTGATGAGTCCGGAAGTAATGGCACCTGAAGAAATAGTTCCGATGTTTACTAAGTTACCAGAGACATCAATTCTCTGTGTACCTGCACCAGCTCCAGTATTAATTCCAGTGGTGCCATTAAGTGTTGTGCCGGTAACTGTTCCAACAAATGTTCCGCCAGTGCTATTGAGCGTCATGCCAAGTGTTTTGATGGCGATATCAGTCGCTGAATCCTGCGCGCCATATTCGAGCTTGACGCCGTTATAACCGCCTATATGCAAGTAGTCGTCGCCTCCGCCCGCGTTATTGAACGCGACATACGCACCTTGGTTGTTGTCGGCAAACAAGAGACCCTGATAACTGTTGTTGTCTGCCGTTGAGCGGAATTCCAAGAACGCATTGCCATTAGTATTAACGAGCATTTTTGCCTTGGAATTCACAGCCTGCGCGCCCGTAGGGGTAGAATCAAATACTTCCAGCTTCGCCCCCGGTGCCGTCGTCCCGATACCCACGTTCCCTCCGTTTGGATTTAGCAGTAAATTCTTAACTCCAGCTCCTGTACCTATTTTATAAGATTGAATCGTTGAGGCATCATCAACTGAAGATGCACCCATCCACATGGTATTGGCTGTACTTCCGTTACTTGTACTAACGCGGATACCTGTGCCTCCATTATTATATTGTCCGTCACCTATTACTTCCAATTTCGCAGCCGGTGCTGTCGTACCGATACCGACATTACCATCTGATCCTCTGATATACATTCTTGTTGACTGACTTCCAAATGCAGCAGCAGATGAATTGAAAGCGATACCTTCATAACTACTGACATTTAAATTATTCCCTGCTGAGACTGCACCAACACCTCCTCTATAAATTCCATTGTCATAGTATCCAGCTCCTTGAGTACGATTACCAAAAGCAAGTACTCCTGTTTGGTCAGTTGGTGCAATTCTTATCATTCCGTTCACATCAAGTTTTTCTGTAGGTGCGGTGGTATTGATACCGACGTTCCCATTCTGATCTATTCTCATTCGCTCTACTTGCGCAGTTACAGTTCCGCTCGCGCTGTTTACAAAAGTAAGATAGGTACCCTGTGCTGTTCCTGTGAAATTTTCTGCTGCCAAAATATTCATACCAGCCATAGGAGAAGTGAAAGCACCCGCACTTGTATAACCTCCTCCAAGAACTGCAACGAGGCGATCATTTGCCAAAACTGCAGATGGAGTAGCTAGGGTTCCTCGCGCACGATAGTTCCGCATATTTACACCATCACTATCGTTATACTCGTAAGCTGACCAGAGAGCGTTGTTTTGATCCACTATATTCAATTTTGCATTTGGTGTCGTTGCCCCGATGCCCACATTTCCACTCGTAGGAGCTAATATAATATTATTCGCTCCAGTCTGATTTCCTTGTATTCTAAAAGATCCATCACTACTCTCTCTTCCTAAATCAAAATATAAAGTACCACTTCCTTCAGATAAACGAAGTTGATAATTTCCTGCTCCACCATTTACTTGTAAAAGACCTGCGGTAGTAACTGTCCCCGTAAAATTCGCCGCTGATGAAATTGTCTGCCCGTTGATGAGGCCGGAAGTAATAGCACCTGAAGAAATAGTTCCGATGTTTACTAAGTTGCCTGAAGCATCAATTCTTTGTGTGCCAGTACTGGCTCCAGTATTAATTCCAGTAGTTCCGTTAAGTGTAGTACCCGAAACTACTCCGGAAAAAGCGGAGTAACCGCTGTAATTCTGATCTGTGAGAATCTTCGCCCACGAAGACCAGTTGTTCGTACCAACAGCTGCATCTCTGAGCGAACGTATGTAATTATCTGCTGTGCCACCAGTTGTCCCAGACCATCCGATCAAGAGTTGCCCATATCCACCACCCCCGATATTGAGTACGTTCCCATATGATGTTGGATAACCATTCGCATATACACCACCCAATGTAAGCCCACCAGTTAAAGTGCCGGAAGTATTTGCTGTCTGATTGCCAAGATATTGCAACACTCCCGTAGTCAAACTTGCTGCGGTACCAGTAAGACCAGCACCAGAGCCGTTGAACTGAGAAGCGGTAATTGCTCCTGTCGCGTTAAGTGTTCCAGTGAAATTCGCAGCACTCGATATCGTCTGGCCATTTATGAGGCCGGAAGTAATCGCACCTGAAGAAATAGTTCCGATGTTTACTAAGTTACCAGATGCATCAATTCTTTGTGTTCCACCTGTAGCTCCAGTATTAATTCCAGTAGTACCGTTTAGTGTAGTACCAGTGATTGTATTAGCAGTAGATATAGTACCAAAGCCACTTGCAATAGAGCCAGAAGCGAGAGCTCCTACAGTTGTAAGAGAAGATGTAAGGACGTTTGATGGGAGAGTAGTACCTGTAGTTAGTTTAGTAACATCTAGTCCTGTAGCTATGTAAGCATTAGCTATTTGTGATGCATTCCATGTACCTGTAGTTACTACTCCTGTGTTAGGAGTGATGACTAGACCGTTAAAGGAGGTGGCTCCGGTGATGGCTCCTGTGAATGATGCAGAGGTTGCGGATAAGGTACCGACTGTTGCAGAGGTGGAATATAGATTAGTTAGAGTGGCACCGGTAGCGGAGAGGTTTGTTGTACTTGCGTTTAGAATTGTCGCAGTCCCTGTTGTATTTGTATTTGTGAATGTTGCGCCGACGGCAGATAAATTTGTAGTTGATGCATTAGTTAAAGTAGCGTTTGTAATAAATCCATTTGTAAAGTTAAGACCTGTTCCAGAGATTGCAGTTGTACTTGCATTAGTAAGTGCTACATTTGAAAGTGTTGTCTGACCATTTACATTAAATGTTCCGGTGAATATTCCATTTGTACCAGTAAAGCCTGTTGTAGAGAGATTAGTTGTTGAGGCATTAGTAATCGTGGCGTTCGTGGAGAATAGCGAAGCAAGAGTCGCTCCGACGGCTGAGAGATTAGTAGTTGAAGCATTAGTTAAAGTAGCATTCGTAATAAATCCATTTGTGAAATTAAGGCCTGTTCCAGAGATTGCAGTAGTAGAAGCATTCGCTAAAGATACATTTGCTAAAGTAGTATTTCCTAAAACATTAAATGTCCCTGTGAATATTCCATTTGTACCAGTAAAGCCGGTTGCGGAAAGATTAGTTGTTGAGGCATTTGTAATCGTGGCGTTCGTGGAGAAAAGAGAAGTAAGTGTTGCTCCGACGGCTGAGAGATTTGTTGTACTTGCATTAGTTAGGATTGCAGATGTGGAAAAGAAATTAGTAGAGGTCGCACTAGTAAATTGCGAATCATTTGCAGATAGATTTGTGATGTAGTGATTGGTACTTGTGGCATTTGTGAGGAAGGTATTCGTTACAAAGAGATTAGTTGAGGTTGCATTTGTGCTAAAGAAGTTCGTACTTGTCGCACTCGTAAAAGTAGCAGACGGTGAAGTAAAATTAACAGCATAGATATTTGCAAAACGATTAGCACTAGAACCAAGGTCATAAAAATTATCTCTATCTGGTCCAATATTTCCTGCTACTTGTAACTTAAATAAATTAGTTGTAGTAGTACCGATAGATAGTCCTCCTGTAGAATCAAATGCTGAAAGTATATTCCCTGAGTTATTCCTCAACTCAAATAGATTAACCGCTCCCTGCCCCTGCCCTCCCTGTACAGAGAAAGTAGTAGTTCCAGTAGTTGGTGTCTCATTCTCTATGTGTAGAGACATGTTGGATTCTAGACGTTTAGTTAAAGAGTTCCAACGTAATATAGCGTTAGGAGTAACAATACCTCTGAAGAATACTAGGGAGGAGTCTTGGGTATCAGTTGAAGCATTACTAGAGTTAATGGAGAAGGAGGTACTGTTAGTTCCAGAGATAGAAGTAGAAGCAGCAGAGAAGGAATTAGCTGTTACTGTTCCTGCATAGACATTTCTCCAGTAGAGAGAGGGAGTACCTAAGTCATAG
>Ga0265292_1002080_pt1 | contig 14975 bp, 8 predicted proteins | sample Munlanlewell296A_FD_189080 | JGI IMG/M metagenome (GOLD analysis project Ga0265292, IMG submission 189080) | Leachate microbial communities from a municipal landfill in Southern Ontario, Canada - Leachate well 296A | ecosystem: Engineered > Solid waste > Landfill > Unclassified | place: Canada...
GCGGCGAAGTGAATGTATCATTCGAAAAGTTGTGCGCCATTTCTCGAGCCTTTGACACGCCCCTCTCGCACATCTTTCTTTTTCCGCTCTCCTCGTCCCCGGGGTTGGCATCCAACGTCGATGATCTGGTGTCGGCTTTGACGCCGCACATTCATGCCGGAAACGAAACAACGGTGGATTCACTAAAAAACGTCGTCCGTGAATTCACCCGAAGCATCGAAAGAAGCGGTAACGCTGTCTCCGCGAGCCTTACAAACACGGGGAAAAAGCGGGAAACAACATACCTTCGCGCCGCTCAAACCCGGCGTCCTTATAGAAAAAGGGGATCTAAATAGAAATGCCGCGCATAAAGGATATGCCTGCGCACGAACGTCCGAGGGAAAAACTATTCGCGGGCTCAGATATATCGACTGCCGAACTGCTGGCTATTCTTCTGAACACGGGCGGTAAAGGCGACAATTCCATTTCATTGGCATCGAAACTCTTGGCCCGCTTTGGCGGGTTGAGGGGGCTCTTTACCGCGCCGCTACAAGCGCTGCAATCCATGTCCGGCATTGGTCCTGCGAAGGCGGCGAGGCTTGCCTGCATCTCAACTCTCGGTCAGAGATATCTTGAGGAGAAGGTGAATTCAAACCCGTCAATCGACTCCGCGGATGATCTCATAAACCTCCTGATTCACAAATTGCGGGATCAGCGCAGGGAGTGCCTGAAGATCATTGCGCTGAATAGCGCGAACGAAGTTATCTCTATCTCCGACCACGGAATCGGCACCATTGACGAGATTCATCTCTATCCGCGCGAGATCGTAAAGCGCGTATTAAACGACGATGCAGCGTCCATCATACTCGTTCACAATCATCCCAATGGATCGCCTACGCCGTCGGCGGATGACCGTCGGCTCACCAGGCGCCTTGCAATGCTTCTCAAACCTCTGGGCATTCAGTTGCACGATCACATCATCATCGGGAAGAACGACGTAATCAGCCTCAGAGGAATGAGTTTGATGGGCAGGCTTGGGGGATAGGCCGAAGGTTTAAAGGCGTTTCGAACGACACCACACCGCTCAAAGAAATAGGGCCCTAAAAATCAGGGCCCTATTTCTTTGAGCGGGTGATGGGAATCGAACCCACGTGTCGAGCTTGGGAAGCTCGCATTCTACCATTGAACTACACCCGCGTGCCCGGCGAAATGTCGGCGCGATATAGCATCGGAGCAAGCTCCGCGCAAGGGGGATCGAAAAGGCCTTTTCATCACCCCAGGCGGCTGGTAATTGGATAATATCTGACCGAAAGGAGTCTCTATGCAATTCATACTCTTGGGACTTTTGGGTGCGGCGGCCGGCGTCTTCTCCGGGCTCTTCGGCCTCGGAGGCGCCGCCGTAGTGGTGCCCGCCCTCGTGGTTCTCTTCGGGTTCAGCCAGCACTCGGCGCAGGGGACGTCGCTTGCCATGCTCCTGCCGCCGATAGGCCTGCTAGCAGTCTGGCGCTACTGGCAGGCAGGGTATGTGAATGTGGGCGTCGCGGTCGTACTCGCGATCACGTTCTTCGTAGGCGCGGCGGTCGGTGCGCACTTCGCGGTTCAAGTCCCCCAGATCCTGATGAAGCGGCTCTTCGGAAGCGCGCTGGCCATCATCGGCATCCTCATGATCGTCTCTGCACGGTAAATTATTCGCTGCGAGAACCTGATACACCCACCGACGACGGACGGCCGATACCCATGCGAAATATCGCAACTTTCGATGAAATCTGCCGATAATAGAAAGGACTGATGGATAGCTCCGGCTGTCTGTCCGTCAACTTATGACTTTGTCTACGCTTACAGTAAACCTGCCCCTAATGGGCGCTGGATGGAGCAGCGACCTGTTTGAAGCAGGCATCTCCGATGCCGAACCCATGCAATCGGAGGGGGCCGATCACTCACTCCTGCATTTCGAAGGAGACGGCCCATCCGTTCAGCTCGCGCTGCCGATGCCGAGCGAGTCCGCTGCCGTAGTGGGTATCTGGAAATATCTCGAAGCCGGCGATCGCGCGGCTGTCTCAGATGAAGGCGAAAATGCGGCTTCCGCATCAACCGGCATCTCTGCCGCAGAAAAGGAGGCGGCCGTAGCCTGGGCGTTTCGCCTTGCCTTGCCTCACTTGGAATCTGAAACACACACGCTGATCGAGAGGATCAAGTCCAGCGGCAAGCTCGATCTCGCCTACGATGCCATGCGGGTCGGCGGCATCCTCAATCGATTTCTGGCAATGCGCTACTTCGACGATGAACATCCTTTTTGCGAAGGCAAGGATGGCGATGTGAGGTGGTATGAGAACAACCCCCTGCTTGAGGAAGGACGCGCCGTTGATATACTTGCACCGAATTGCGTGACCTTAAGCGTCTTGAGCATCTATACGCCGGACTTTCTTACGGCGCTGCTTGAGCGATCTGAGACGATCTACGATCTCATTGCCTGGGCAAAAGAGGTGGTCGATTTTCTGCATGAACAACAACATGAAATCGACCATTACGATCATGCGTCACTGATGTCGTTGTTTCCAAAGCTCTTCACGAAGGCAAGGTCGATCGATGATCTTAAAGCTATCAAGCGCGTCATGCGATTTTATGAAGGTCATTCTGAATGCCTGCGCTGGTATGAAACCTATCTCTCTACCATCATTGAAATGGGGCAGGCTCTGGATCAGATCATGGCGATCCACGATGCATTCGCCCCCGTTATCGCTGATTATCATCGACGGTTCGAAGGGGATAAGCGGTATGGCGGCGCTGGCATATTTGCCACGCAATGCCTCGTACAAGTGCTCAAGACAAACGCCGGCATTGAGGATATGAGAGATGCAGCAGCAGCGATCAACGATTATTCAGCGCGCTACGGCCATCCAGGACTCTACGCCCACGATGTCCTGCCCTATCTTTTGACGAGCGATCGGACACGGCATGAATGGAAGGCGTGGGACAACGAAATCAAGTCCATCATGACAAGCCGTAGCGCTTTTCTTGCGTCCAATGACGCCTGTAATGGATATCTTCTCGCGGCGCTCTTCAGATCTCTGCCTGGATGCAATAAACCGGAGGACTTGAGGGAATGGGATGCCGTTATCTTTGCCCATGCAGAAAAGCATGCAGGGCGCCATGGCGGACTCGATCATTACCTGAAATCATATAACGATCCTGTCCCATTGCTTGTCAGCACATGTAAGACCACAGGTGAATTGCAGACCATGTTCGGCCTGGCCGAGGATTATGCCCTTCGTTTCGGCGATAACCCGGCGCGCTACGTGACTGCTGTGCTTTCGACGCTTCTGACGATGAAGGGAGGAGGTGTTGAGCATGCAAAGGAATGGGACCGGCTGGTCAAGGCTTCTTTGGAAAGACATGTCTCCAACGGAGGAAAAGCGGGCAAGGTGCCGCACCTTGCAATAAGGGGGCTTCTTTTGACGGCGCCTGATGCCGATGCCTACGATGCATGTTTTGACGAAGTATCCAGCTTTTTGCTGAAGCTCCGACCTCTGCACAGTCTTGAGAATTTTGAATATGGTATAATGGATCTCATCATGGGGGAGGGACACGTTGAAGGCATTCATGTTGCACTGGATCGTATGCTTGGCTTTGCAGAGAAATACGGCTCGGTAGCAATGGCTTTTAATATCTATAAGAAGTGTACGACGGCTTACGCTCGAGCGCGGGGGAATAGGGGTGGCGATGAGGGCGATCTAATAACGGAGGAGGCATTGGAACTTGTCGGTCTGCTCCTCGAGAGAATTCCGTCTCGTCAAGCAACGAATGCCGTCGACATTCTCTCGAGTATAGAACGCCTTTACAGGGATATGGGGATTCGAAACGCCTACCTTGCAATAAAGGAATATATTTCGAGGACGCTTGAGATTGATCAACACGATTTCGAAGAAACTCAACGTGCGCTCACTTCAATAAAACAACGAGGATGGGCCCCAAAAGGCCATGATTGCGCAGCGACCGTCCGTGAATTCGCGCATTATCTGCGTTTCCAGGCTTCGGTAGCTGAACAAAGAGGTGGGCGGTGGAGGGATGACGTGGAAGTGATGCTCCCCCGTAACCGCGACGAGATCCTCATGAGCCTGAATCTTCAACGGATTGAAGGACTGCAGTGGTATGTCCAGGGGATACAAGGCATCCCTTTGGGCTCATCGCCTCAGATCCAGCGTCTCAGGGAACTGGCCATAGGAATCAGCTCCATCATTGATGGCAATCCTGGTGGAACTTTTCGACAGACAATCCACAACCACCCATCGCGGACAAATGCGGACATGATCCGGCAGCGGTTGAGCGAGGCCAGGGTAGATGAGCGTCTTCGCGATCAGCCGGTGATCAATATGCTTGAGGAGGCCTTGCGGCTGGCCGAGGAGTTCTATGAGGCGCGGCTGAATCTCCATGAATCTCGTCAGGAGCTCAGCCCTACAACAGAGGACGCGCTTGTCTTTCCGACCACAGACAACCCTACGCTCGCTGAGATCGCGGCACTCGCGGTTTCCGTGAGAAGGCTTTGGGATGAGCAGCGCACGGCCACGTTCGTCTTTCCCTCAACGGAGCTCTTGAAACTGATCAGGCTCAGCATGGCGCTGCAGCGCCATGCGTTTGCAGCGTGCGCCGTGTCGGAAGGAGACATCGGGTCTGCGGTACAGGCGAGGAACATGGCCGCGCTGATCAACGTGCTCTATGGCAGCGGTTATGGCGATGATGGCTGGCTTGCGGTGGCGCATCGGCTCGAAAATCTGGCTTCGAAGTGGAATGCAGATCCAAAAGCTTCCGCGCGCGATCTGAAACTTTCTGCTGCGTTGGCGCACGCGATGGTGCTCGACGTGCAGCGTTCCTATCACGATCACCTCGATCCGCTCGTTACGCAATACGGGGTGCAGCTCGGTCTCGATGAACGCGACCGCGCCCTCTACACCTCTGAGCAATATCGTTCCATGGCGGTTTATCAGCTGGCGGAGCATGTGAGGTCGCTTGGCATACGCGGTGGAAATCAGGAAATCGCGGCGAAGGTGATGACGATGCTTCCAAGGCCCATAGCGCGGCCTCGCTTCGAGGTGCATTTTTACGATGATCCCCGGTTTCCGGCCGACCTCCGGGAGGTCGGCGGCAAGGCCGAAGGCCTGCAATTCATGACGAGAGTTGTACCGGAACATGTGCCTTCAGGCATTGTACTCCCAACACGACCGGCAGGAGAAAAACTGACTGCCGAGGCAAGGGCCGCTATCTCGCAGGCCGTAAAACAGCTTGAAGCCAGGACAGGGAAGAGACTCGGCAGGGATCTCTTTGTCTCCGTACGTTCAGGGGCCGCGATCAGCATGCCGGGGCAGATGAAGACGGTGTTGAATCTGGGTTCAGAGCAAGAGATCATTGCCGCAGTGGAGGATGTTTACGCGAGCTGGGGGAGTGATGGGGCAAACGCGTATCGGCTCGCCAATGGCATCCCGGATGAATTCGGCACGGCAGTGAATGTCGTGGAGATGGTCGATGGCAGAACGGACGGGATGAGTGGCTCCGGGATAGCATCGAGCGACGGCAATGGCGTGCGCATAGTATATGGACGACAGGTTCAGGGCGATCAACTCGTGAGCGGCGCGCATCTTGGCAACGATCCGCTGCCCGGCAAAGAAGTTGAGACAGCGCTGCGCCGGTTAATCGCGCGATTTGAAGAAATGCGCGGAGGGCCTGTAGAGGTTGAATTCACTATCGAGTCCGGAAAATTGTGGCTCCTCCAGATTCGTAAAGCGCACCTCGAGACACATGAGGATGCAGGTGGGCTCGATGTCGGCGATGCACAGCCGATCTACGAGGGCCCGTCCGGAATCGGCAGGCCGATCTCAGGCCAGATTGCCCTCGGCATCGAGGAAATCGCACGGATCGCAGAGAGCGGAGGTTTTGCCATCTTTGTGACGGAGAATCCCGATGCCGGTGAAAGTACTGCATCGGCGCTGGCCGCCGGCGCCTTGCTCGTAAGCGGCGGCAATGCGCTTTCGCATCTCTGGGCCGTGGCCAGGAGCATGAATCTCCCCATCATGATCGTGCCGCCGCTGGCGGTCGATCGCGACCAGGGCTCGATCACTATCGGCGACCAGCGTTTTTCATCCGGAGATCCGATAACAATCGATCCGCCCAGTGGTCGCATCTTCCGCGGTCATTTTTAGAACGATCCATCACTCAAATCTGACGTTACTTTGCAGATTTATCTCCGTCTGGAATTTTTGACCTTGGGGAACTCCGGCCGAGGATCTGTTGATGATATGAATCCACTACTGTCCAGCTTAATCATGCGTTTTAACATCCCCCTCCTTTGTAAGGAGGGGCTGGGGGAGGTAGATCAAGGGTTTCCCAGGGTCTACCCCTCCTAACCTCCCCTTACAAAGGGGAGGGATTTGAAATTCAAGTTACAAACGAGACGTAATGTTTTCCAAGCGTTACACGCGATTTCGTCGCTATTTCAGGTCGAACCGGACAGTTAGGCGTTTATCCTTTGATAACGCCTAAAGGCCTTAGCTTTGCGACCTTCTTCGAAATCCCGGCGCCGACGACCGCGTCCACGACATCCGCCACGTCCTTGTACGCCTCCGGGACCTCTTCGACCACGGTCGCGCGCGATGCGCCGCGCACGATGATGCCCTTATCGAGCAGCTCGCGCTCTATGTCTCGGCCGCGGCAGATGCGCTTTGCCTGATGCCTGCTCATGAGCCTGCCGGCGCCGTGGCAGGTGGAGCCAAAGGTCTCCTCCATCGCGCGGTCAGTGCCCACGAGCACAAATGAATATCGCCCCATGTCGCCGGGTATGAGCACCGGCTGCCCGATCGAGCGATATACCGCCGGCACCTCCGGGTGTTTTGCCGGGAATGCGCGGGTCGCGCCCTTTCTGTGCATGCAGAGCCGCCGCGACACGCCGCCGACCATGTGCTCCTCGAACTTTGCGATGTTGTGGCACACGTCATAGACAGGCGATATGCGGATATCCGCCGGCCCCATTCGAAGCGCGTGCATGAGCGCCTCGCGCACCCAGTGCGTGATCATCTGCCGATTCGCAAACGCAAAGTTTGCAGCCGCGGCCATCGCAGCGAAATAATGCTGCCCCTGCGGGGAGCCTATCGGCGCGCAGCAGAGCTGTTTGTCCGGCAGCTCGATGTGATACTTGCGCGATGCAGCGAGCATGATTTCGATGTGGTCCTCGCAGACCTGGTGCCCAAGCCCCCGCGATCCCGTGTGAACCATGACCACGAGCTGGCCCGGAAACAGACCCATGACGTTTGCGGCCTGCTCATCATAGATCTCTGAAACCTCCTGCACCTCGACAAAGTGGTTCCCGCTTCCGAGCGTGCCGAGCTGATCGCGGCCGCGCCCCTTTGCATGCTCGCTCACTGCCTGTGGGTCCGCGCCGGAAATACACCCGTGCGCCTCTATGTGATCGAGGTCGTTCTCGTCACCGTATCCGCGCTTCACCGCCCAGCCGGCGCCCTCCTTGAGCACCTGCTTGAGATCATCCGGACCAAGACGGAAGTTCTTGTGATGCGATCCTATGCCCGTTGGTATGTCGCGAAATAGCTGATTCACGATCTCGCGTATTTTTGGCGCCATATCGCGCGCCAGGAGCTCCGTGCGCAGGAGCCGCACACCGCAGTTGGAAACGACAAACCCATCGGCGATGAAATTGTGATCAGGGTGATCCACTGTGAAATCATAGACCGGCCCATCATAAGGCTCCTCATCCACCGCGATGACCGTTTCCCATACGCAGCCACTACTGCCCAGGCGCACAGTTGAATGCTCGACGAATTCCTCGAATGTCGTGAACCCCTCGGCGACACGAACTCTTGAATTACGTCCGTGCATGGAACGCACAACGAATGAAAAATTTGGAGCCCAGTTGCCAAAATAATCGTGGACGGACCTGGCGTCCGTACCTGTCATCTTATAATATGCCCTTATATTATCGGATACCTGCTCTCTCCAATCGAGATGTTTCTCCTTGGCTTTGAGATATGCGGAGGCCAATGCGGCCCTTGCCTGTCGAAGACGATTATATTCGAAACCGACCCTCGCATAGAGATTGATAATGCTCTCATATCTGCTCGACATTATAAGACGAAGCCTGCAAGAACGCTTCCTCGTCTTGCCTATGTGTTCATAGCGACTTGAAATCTTCTGCGTCTTGACACCAAACTCAGACAACATCTTGGAGAGCTGGACAAGAAACTGTCTTCCGTTCTCCAGAAGATCCTCCTGCTTATTCATGTCCAGCACAGGGCAGAGGAAGTTATGTCCGTGACCTTTTATGGTCTTCGGAGTGCTGAGTTCGGCCCCAAACAAGGAAGCCAAGAACAACCTTTTTTGCCACAACGGTGCACTTCTGATCCAAAGCGGCACTTCATAAGCAGTTGCTACTTTTTTGCCCACTGGGACCCCGAGGGCAGTCATAATCAGGCCGAACGATGCGCTGCCTACATAAAAATAATCTTCGCGGCGATCAAAACAGCAAATGTTATACATCGTTTCGATTTGATGCCGACGATCGCGGGAATAAATAATAGAAGGGGAAAATCCTATGGCCTGGATATCCTGTCTTATCGATTCGAGATCCTCCCTTTTCCCATAAAATGCAGCCCTGTAGCGGTTCCTCGTGCTATCAACATAGAGAGTGCCATCGCCGAACAAATAACCAATGATCTTGATCAAATAGGGAAGCTGCCAGGAATCATAGCGAAGCGGCAACAGGTCGATCTTCTTGAAGAATTTCATAATCTGCTGAACTGCACTGCCCGAGCTTCCCTTGCCAATTTGATTCGACAACTCAATGATATTTTTTTCATCAACCAAGATGTCGTTTGAAGGTTTTTCATACTTCACACCCTCGAAGTGATAAATTGCCGCCTCATCCCCTTCGCCCATATTGCCGATGGGCACCATTCCATCCGGTGTTAGGATGGGGTGATCTCTCGTAGCCAAGATGACCTTTCCTGACTCCGTTGTAAGGCGTATCAATGTTCCATCTGATTTTCTCTCAAGAAATCTCACCACCGCCGCGGATTTCACTTCGCTTCCATTCGCCAAGCAGCGAATGTTCACCGGTTGATGGAGAGACTTGTAGGACTCAATCGAACGACGGTACCCGCAATGGTCCATTATATCGGCATTTGCCGGCAGGCAGTTGATGTCATACCCAACTCCGCCAGGCGATATCACGCCTTCATCCGCATCGAACGCTGCAACTCCGCCAATACAAAATCCGTATCCCCAGTGAATGTCCGGCATCGCGAGCGACGCTCCGACTATCCCCGGGAGACACGCCACGTTCATCACCTGTTCCAGCGATTCGTCGCCGCGGATGTCGTCCAGCAGCTTTCTGGACGCATAGACGATCCCGTCCACGCGCATGTTGCCGTGCTTCCGAATGCGCCACGCGTAATCGTGTATTCGTTCGAGTTCCATCTGGCTGACAGAATGGCACTGCTGATATTTATTGCAAGGCGCTTCTCAATCCTGGCGCACGCGAGAGGGTAATGCATCTAATGCCCGGCCGGCCGCGCTCCTCACTTTCCTGTTTCCCGTTTTCATCTTCATATGCAGCATCATCACGGGATGATGCCGATATTCCGGCTCGAGATACGGAACCGCTTCTCCCACCGCTGTTATCGCCGCGCACTGCGCGGGCACATATGCGTCGTTGCAGAAGTCTTCAATCGCAAGGACCCAGTCCAGGCGATGCTCCGGGGCGAGGAGCGCCACACATCTTCCCAACACTAGAATCGCCCTTGCCTTGATGCCGCCGTCGGGGTCGTCGAGATAAGGCCCCAGCGCATGCATCATTTCCCGGATTTTCCCGTCATCAAGACCCTGATGAAAATCTATTGTCAAAGGAGATAACCCGTCGAACAGGATATCCTCCGGAGATTCGTTGTACGCCGATGACAGTCTACTCGCCCGTTCCTTCTCAATTTCCGACTGCGTGATATTCAGCAGGGCCTGGTGCCTCTCCACGCGGCGGGCCCTGTTCAAGAGCCGGAGCATCACTCCGATCAGAAGCATTCCCGTGAGGCAGAGGCCGCCGGCGAAGAATATTTCTTCGACTGAAGACAAACCTTTGGATGAGCCGGATGGACCAGCATCCTGCACGCTCGTCGAGTTGCCCCTCAGGCTGGAAAGAGCGGAAATAGCGCCAAAACGGGAGAGGGCCGGCTTCGAAGAGTGCGACCCGACGCTGACATACTCAGTGACATGGAGATAAGCGGGTTGCTCAAGGGCGCTTTCGTCGAGTGCATAGGAGGCATCTGCAGATTCCGCGGCGGAATGTGCGATGTCGGACAGCTCCGCGGCGAACATGGTCGAGGAAGGCAGGGCGAAGAGGCTTAGCGCTGACATATGCCCCCTTCAAAGGAAAAGGGACGAAGCCCTTGGCCCGTCCCCCATGTCGCAGCAATACAGACCGGCGCCGGTTGCGGCAAGCGAAAAAGAAAAGTAAAAAAGGCCCCGCGGCGAACCGCGGGGCCTTTGCAATATGAGCGCTCACTCGCTCCGGCTTCACGTCTGAGTTCTTGTGCTGGGAATCTTTTACGGCGTCTGAGTCGTCGCCGGGGCTGGAATGCGTAAGCGCTCCGGAGAACTCTTCGGTATGGCATCGTCCAACTGCTGGAGATATGCATTAGCCTTCTTCTGGTCGAACTTGATCTTCGCCTTATCCGCCATCTCGCTGATGCCCTTAAGGGCGACATAGGCGTCGGCCCGATCCTTGTCCGTGGCGTTCGAATCCTTGAGGAGTTTATCCGCAAGCGCGATGGCCGCGCCGATGCCCTTGGTGATGAGCGGCTGTTGCAGTCCCTTCACCGCGTCTACCGCCGCCTTATCGATATATCCGTCCTGCACGAACTGATCGAGATCGGCCATCCCCGAACAATCGGGGCCGAATGCATAGAGCACCTTCCAAATATCGTTCGCATTCGCGGGCTGCGCGTTCTTCGCCCGGTTCGCTTCCCTGTAGAGATCGCTGCCCACTCTCTTGACCAGGTTTCCAAGGCTCGTCTTCATGACCGCGCTCAGGAGATTTGCCCCCTTGAGCACGTCGCCAGCCAGGCGGACGTTGCGAAGCGCCCCTCCGAAATCGCTTTGGATTCGGAGACTGTCTGCCTGCATGACTCCGGAGAAATAGTTTGCGATCACGGGCAGCGAGACACCCTGAAGCGGCTGATTTCCCAACTCGGTCTTCACGGCATTCACGAACCGAAGCTTCTCCTTCATGTCGCAGACCGCCCCGTTCGAGAATCTGAGCTGATCGCCGGCATCGAGCTTGTCGTCGCAGCTGATGATGCTCCGGTCCTTCATCACGTAAATCATGGGGTCTTTATTGCCCGCGCAACGCGGAATCGGGTCTGCCATCGGATGCCTCCCTGTTTGTACGATCAGCCTGTTTATCGCAGATTTTCAGAGAAAGTTGCGTAGTTTTTCCATTACCCCGCGCTTTTGACAGGAACCATTTAAACTGCCGGAGAAGCCTAATCCTGGGGATGTACCAAGGCTTAGGCTCCACCAGCAAGGCTGGCGCTTAAACCCTTACGGTGTTGGGGCATACAATCTCTTCTCCGCGTCCGAGCCGATATACCTCTTCTTCCACGCATCCATCGAGAACGGCTTTCCTGTCTGCTGCTTTATGAATTCGTCCCAGCGATACAGCTCGCCCTGGGCGAGGAAGTCCTTCATGAGCCAGTCGCCGAGTTCCCTGCGGCCGTAGAAGCTCTTTGCCCCGGCGGCGCCCACGCGCTCGTCGAAGAGCGCGGCGAAGGAGGAATTGGCGATCCTGCCGATCGCGTAGTTGGAATAGTAGAGCGGCGGGACGACGGGGATGTGATACTTCGCCAGGGCGTCCGGCTCCTTCCAGTTAGCGGGCCTCGCGAGGAACTGATTTTTCTCCCTGCATTCCCACCACGTATCGCCGATATCCGCGTCCGGGTTCCCGTAAAACGCGCGCTCGAAGCAGTAGATCGCGGCAGACCAGCGCAGGAAGATGAGCTGATCGACATAGTTGATGAGATCGGTCGCGCCCTCGGCCTCTTTCGCCTTCTCCACCGGCACGCCCAGGTGAGTGAACCAGTCCGCGGTCTCGGTCTGCCCCTCCATGAGCATGGCGAACGCCTCGGTGAGCATTGTGGGCTCGCGCAATAGATACGGGATCTGCTTGTTCGCGAGTATCGCCTCGTAGTTTATGTCGTGCGCGAGTTCGTGCACGAGGGTCGAGGCCTCCGAGGACTTGGGCGGCTTCGGCGGCTTGGGCAGGTTCATGATCAGCACGGAGCTCCCCGGCCTGTCCGGATCGAGCAGCCACGCCACCGCATGCGGGTTTTTGCCAGGCGCGGGATATAGACTCGAGTTATTTATGATCCCTTGGATATCCACTCCCATGCTCGCATAGAAGTCTATCGTCTTGTCCACGACCGTCTTTGAATCCACGCCCTTGTAGAGCGAATCCAGATCCACCTTTCCGAAAATAGCGGTCGGCGCTTCCTGGAAGAACTCGTTCTGATAGTGCCACGGCTGCAGCTCGCCCACCTTTATGCCGTAGCGCTCTGCAAGGCGCGGGTCGATGTATTCCTGTTTGAGTTTTCTGAACTGCTCATCCGTGGCGTTTGCGACGTCCTTGTAGAATTTATCCAGCATCTCGAGGCTCATCTCATTCACCTCTGCCTCGAGCTCCAGCGCGTTCTTGTATCCGAGAACGCGCGCGATCTCGTTGCGCAGCTTCACGACATCGCGGTAGTCCTTTTCCAGCACCCCCCCCACCTTTGACTGCGACTTCCAAACCTTCTCGAGCGTGGCGCTGTCGGTCGACTCCGCGAGTATGTGCGCAACGTCCACCGGCGTGAGCTTCTTGCCGTTAAGCTCCGCGCGGTAGTCGTTGAATCCCTCCTCTAACCTCTTCTCGAGTTCGGTGAGCTTCTCGAGTTTGTCCGCAGGCACCTGGTTGGGCAGGTGTCCCAGATAGAGGACCTCGACCTGACGCCGCACCAGAGGGTCGATTATCCTCTGGCGCGCCTTGTACAGATCCTTGAGCCTTGCAAAACGCTCCGCGTCGCTACTGAGTTTGCGTATCTCGAGCTCCAGCTCAGCCTGCTCAGCTGACGCCTTCTTGTCCCCGGTCGTGTCGTATCTGTACCACGCCTTGCGCAGTCCCAGATCCAGCGGCTTGTACTTTGCCATATACTCGTCGATCACCGCCCTCGCCTCGCTCTCCATGGCCTTTGCATCCTTTCGCGCCGCCTGCGCCGCTGCGATCCAGCACAGCACTGCGATCCCCGCAACCGCGGCAACCGATAGCATAAGACTCTTCTTCATCTTCATCCCGTTCTCCTGTTCTCGCTAACGCCGCAACTACCACCCCTCCCCTTTGTAAGGGGAGGTTGGGAGGGGTAGATCAAGATCTACCTCCCCTAACCCCTCCCTGCCTGCCGGCAGGCAGGCTTACAAAGGAGGGGGAATAAGAAGGCGGTAGCGAGACGAATAAGACAGCCGTTGCTTCATCATTTACCATACAGCCTCTGATACTTCCAATACGACGTCATCACTTTTTTTACATAGAGATTCGTCTCGTCGTACGGAATCTCCTCTATCCACTGCTCGATGTCCGTAAACGATCCATTGCTGAGCCACCGAGCCACCGCCTCCTCGCCCGCGTTGTAAGACGCCGCCACCGCGGCGGAGTTGCCCGGGAAGAGGCGCGCAAGCTTGCCCATGTACGCGACTCCGTACGAGATGTTCTCAGCCGGTCTTGCCAAATCTTCTTTGGATGGATCCCCGCTGCCGCCCCGCTCCTTTGCGATCTTGCCCGCGGTGGTGGGCATGAGCTGCATGAGCCCCACTGCGCCTGCGGGAGATACGACCGCGGGCCTGAACGCGGACTCGTTCTGCATGATCGACCACGCGAGCCTCGGGTCTATACCTTCCTGTGCTGCGGCCCGCTCCACCGCCGGCGCATATGCCTTTGGATACGCTCCCTCCCAGACAAAGCGGGCAAAGCCGTCCCGGCCCGGCGGATCGTCGAGCACGTTCTTGTATCTCGTCTTGGCCATGGAGTAGGCGATATCGTTTGCAAAGTTGCGCTGCGCCAGGGCCATGATCTCCTCAGCCGAGCCGTCGCCTTCCCTCGCGGCCGCCCTGACCTCGCGCGCCGCCTCGTCGTGAAGCCCCAGCCGGTCGAAGAATGCGGCGCGGCCTATATGGCCCGATCCGCCCTCCTGTCCCGGAGGATCCGAGCGCCCACCTTCCGGCCACGCGTCGCGCACCGCCGAGAACTCAGCGGTACTCCTGCGCTCACCCGCAAGCACTCGCCCCGAAAGTTCCGCGTAGTACCCCCCCGAGTGCTCCTGGATTATCTTTCTGTAGATCTCCTTTGCCTCGCCCGCCCGCTTGAGATGTTCGAGAGAGCGCGCCTTCCAGTACTGCACCCGGTCGTCGATCCCCTCGCGCTTTGCGCCGGACTTCAAGAGCGAATCGAACGCCTGCACCGCTGAAGCGAAATCACCCTGCATGTAGTAGCACCAGCCGGTGTACCAGCGCGCCATGAACGCCTCGCGCCCCGCGCCGCGCATGGATGCAGCGCGATCCCAAAGCGGTATCGCCTCCGCGTATTTTCCCTCGTCCATGTGAAGGAACGCGATCTTGTACGCCATCTGGGCCGCGCCGCGCGAGCCGGGCGGCATGCGATCCATCATCCCCTGCCTTATCGCCAGCGCCTTGGCGTAGTCGTTCTTCTTCATGTAGGTGGTCGCGAGCGTGGCGAGCAGGTCGTCAGTGAACGCGCCCGCGGATGGGTCCTTCCTCAGCTCCTCCATGAGCGCGATCGCCTCGTCATAGCGGTGCGTCCACCGATAGCAGCGCGCGAGCATCCACTTGGCCCTCGCGCGGTCCGACGAGTCGAGCCCGCCGTGCGCCAGGATTTTCTCCAGCCGCGCCGCCGCGTCTGCCCA
>Ga0265292_1002082_pt1 | contig 14961 bp, 13 predicted proteins | sample Munlanlewell296A_FD_189080 | JGI IMG/M metagenome (GOLD analysis project Ga0265292, IMG submission 189080) | Leachate microbial communities from a municipal landfill in Southern Ontario, Canada - Leachate well 296A | ecosystem: Engineered > Solid waste > Landfill > Unclassified | place: Canada...
ATACGCCGACGCGAGCATGTCCGATGTATTGTCGAATCCGGGAATGATGAGAATATTCTTCGATTGACGTGCTTCTTCAAGACATTTCCGGGAATACTCCGAATCGGTAATTTTGCCGATAATTACCGAAGGATGATCAATCTGTTTTAATGCACGAATAAGGTTGAGCATATTCTTCCGCATCGGACCAATATGTCCAACGTTGAGAATAAAATTTTCGATTCCATATTTTTTTTTGAACAAAGAGGGATCGCCGAACTCAAATCGGGGTTCGACACCGTTCGGTACGACTGTAACTTTCTTTTTCTGAATTCCCAATCCTTCAATAACCAACCGGCCTTCGTCCGTTGTATTTGGAAGGACAGCTTTTGACCATTCGCACACCTGCCGGGAATATTCATAATTCGTCCAAATACCCGAGCGGAATTTCTTCAACAGTGCGTTCATACGCAAAGTTGCTTTAATCACTGCGGGAGGATGTCTTGTGAAAAAAATGGATGAAGTGACAAAGGGGATATCGAAACTGTTGAATGTTGATGCCAGATGGAATGTCGCGAGATGCGCCGCAAAAAGGTGAACCAGATCGGCCGAACCTTTGTGGAAATGTTCCCACGGGCTCAATAAAGAAACATCCACACCTAATTTTTCCAGTTCGCTTTTCGTCTGAAGCACCTGGACACGCGGTCCGCCGTGGATCATGGAAAGCGATTCATAACATGCAAATGTGATCTTCATTCTGTTGTTTTAATCCACCAATCTAAAGCGTTTTGAATTGAATGCCGGAACTTCCATTGTCGGGAGCGCATAATATCCACCGGTGCAGGAATACTTTTCTGTGGCAATTGGTTTGGTTCAGCGCCGGAAACGTGTTGTGCTTGAACAATCGATTCCCGTTGGCCTGCATACGCTATTCGTATAAAAGTATCGTCCGACGCATTGTGAGTTTCGCAAATAATCCGGGAATTATCTACCTGCGTTAAAACTGAAAAGTGCTGACGGCGCTTCCACCATGCAGCATACTCTGAATATGATAATTTTAGTATCTGCTTATCGTTAATATAACGAAAAACTTCTTCAAAGACGCCGTTCGTTTCATGCGTAGGATGATGATACAAGCAGATTGGTTCACGCTGTGCGATTTTCTGATTGATGATGGAAATAAAATAGTACACCATCTCATCCTGCGTCATATGTTCACGACGCATCGTGCCGACGCATGTTGGATGAACCGGTAATTGTACAACCGGAGAAAATGTATTGTCGAGGACAGGGAATGAAGGAAGATTATCATAGTCGTACGCAAATTCGGAAGAGTAGGCAAATCCGAGTTCACGGATTGCCGTTCCGATGGAGGTATTCCATGCACCGGTCGGAGCGGCAATTCCAGCGGGATGTACATTCTCTTGGCGGAGGAGAAATAATGCTTTTTCAAAATTCTCACGATTAAGTATGGTACTGTTATGCACGACGTGTTCATAACAATGGACTCCAATTTCCTGTCGGTCGAACTTTGTAAAATACTGCAGCCACTCTTCATGGCTTTTTACATCCAGGAACCATGTTGTCGGAATAGTATACTTTTCACTTAGTTGAAAAATCTCGTCGATTTGGGATTGTGTCCCTTTATCTGAATCAATCCTAAACGTAAAGAGTGTCTGATGATTGGAAGGATAGAACCATTTATGAACAAACGGCAAGCCGCGCTGATGATGGAGATATTCCAGGTGCGATTGCACAATTTGGCGTATGGCGCAGCGAGACCGATAAGCGACTATTTCATGCGGCATTCGCTTCCGTGGAGCATAAAAACTTTTACGTATTGGCGTAGCCAGTGAAAATACATTTTCGATATCAATACCACAATATGAACTCAGTCCGCTTCCGGATTGTTCGGTCTGAAAAAAAGTACCATTCTTAAAAAAATGAACGGTGTCGTAAAGATCCAGGATTTCGGAATACTGATAACTATCGGTTGCGTTGGGAGGAAGCGAAGCGACGTTGTGTTTGCGTACTGTCCGTTCTCGAATAATACTTGCGACAGCAATCGTATAAAGTACAATTCCCCCTGCTATTGAGAAATTTTGTAATGCCAAATACTCTTCCGTTGTAACTGAACGGTTGCAAATAATAACGGAATAGTCGCTGACGACGAGAGTCGTTATAGATTGGATCATTTTCCAACTAACACCGATTTGATCGAGCAGTGTCACCCACGCGAAATTCTCACGCAGCAATCCGATGGTGATATGTTGATTATTCTGAGCCATATAATGACGATATGGTACGCAGCAGTGCAGTTTCGCGTTGTTGCAGAGAAAAATGGTCGATAATTCGTTGCCGTGCTATTTTTGAAACACCATGTGATAATCCCTGCTTTAATGCATGTACTGCTGCTTGAACATCACTGTAGGGTATAAGAGAGCCTGTTTCGCCGATGACAGTTGGAATTCCACCCACTGTGGTACCAACAGGATAACATTCACACAGCATTGCTTCGCAAAGCGTGCTTCCCAGAGCTTCGCGCATGGAAGGTTGAAGATAGACTGTTGTAGTTTGATAATACTGTAATAATTCTTTGTGAGATAAATACGGATGAATGCTAATGTTTGGCGGAGGATGTGTCTTCTGCCGTATTGTGTCAGTCATGCCCACAAGTACAAACGATTGTTCCGGAAACGCGCGGGCAATATCATAGAGAAAATCGATTCCCTTAATTCTGAATCGCGTTTCCGTATCGCATGTGGCAACGGTAAGAATAATATTTTTCCGCGAAGTTGTTCCTGGTCGCCAGAAATCCAGATCATGTCCGGTCGGCACTACAGAAATATTTTCGCCGTCATACATTGCTAATGCTATCGCCTCTTCCTTAATGGAAGGATCGACGGCAAGCACGACATCGGCATGCGTAATTCCGTAGCGAACAAAAGCTGACTTCCATCGACTGTTCCAAATTCCATAATTCACCTCGGGAAGCTTTGCTACATCAACACCTCCGAGAATCAAGACAGATCGTTTCCCGAACAGATTCGCGAGGAAGATGAGAATGGAAGAATAAACCGAAGCGAACCATGAAAATGTTATATCGGTTTTCGGAAAATGTCGCAGATAGTGGAAGAACGTCAATACACCAGAAGAAATCACTTCTGTGACATAATGATGGTGTTGAAGAATAGAACGGTCTGTCTGGATAAATGGAGTGACAAACGTTGCCGTGAACAATATGTTCTTTTTATCGTTCACGGTGGGAAGAATTACAGGAAAAACACAAGGGAAAATGCATGCTGAGGTGAGAACGCTCCGCTCATCGGAACGAATGCATAATCGATCCGAAGGATACCATAGCGTACACCTGCACCAGCAGAAAATGAGCGTGTCTCATATCCTGACTGATATCCGGCGCGAAGCATAAACATGGAATTGTAAACTGCTTCTGCTCCGCCATGCAGGTGCATACCGTCATCATCCAGAGTTTTTACGATGTCTGCTGCACCGACAATGGAGAGTTCTGTTGATATAGCAGAAATATATGAACCGCCAAGCCGAAGAGTCGACGGGAGTTCTGACGGAACAGATCGCAGTACGCTCATACTTCCGAGATTCAAAATACTAATGCCCGCAGAAATATCATCGGTGACTTTATAGGCGATTCCAGCGTCGAATGCATATCCGCTGGCTTCGTCGATGTAAATCTTTTCATACAATAATTTTCCGGATACACCAATGGAAAAATTATTATCAGAAGAATACGCAATTCCTGCTCCCAGTGCACCGTTCCGTGCTGAGAACGTTCCTTCAGCTTCACCGGGGCGTTGTCGAACTTCAATATCTCCAACTGTCGTGGTGAATGCCATGATTCCGTAGGAAAATGTTTCGCCTGGAATGGTTGCGCCGATCTGATCGGAAGTAACGTCGGCAAATCCTTGACGATGATTGATGGATAATTGGTGCTGAGAAGAATAACGTAACGACGCGGGATTGTAATAAAAGGAAGTAAGATCTCCATACACGGCTGTTCCAGCTTCACCTATTGCAGTTGTACGTGCATCGGTGCCGTTCTTAAGAAATGGGAGTCCCGTATTAATCTGTACCGCCGGTGCAGTGGAAACACCAAGAAGGAAAAAAAGGATTGTCAGTCTGGTCATTGTTTGCCTGAGATTAATTCAGTTTTACGGAAATCGAAATGACGTGCATTGCAAAAAGGCCGTACGGTTCAAGAATATACGCATAATTGACCGAGGGTTTCCATTCCATGAACGATGGAGTCCGGACGGTAAATCCGAATGAAGGATGAGCAAGTTCACGTTCCTTCAAATTCCATCCGTCAATACCGGCGCGAACTGTTAACTCATCTATCGGAGTACACTCGCCGCCCAACCGGATTATTGTTGTTGATGCGTTGCTCCGTTCAATTTCAGCGGAGAGAAGTCCGTTAAATTCATCCAATGTGTATGATACGCCGATTGTTTGACGTGTGGGAAATCTTTCAATAGTCGAATTCCCCAGTTGTCCATACAATTGGGAAGTTTCCCATCGGTATTTTGTGTTAAAATCTCGATACACAGCGGCCAGAGTCAGTCGCGATGTAATGGGATAAGCAGCACCGAAATCGAATCCAACGGTGGTTGAAGAAAGTTCTTTAAATAACGAGAAATAATAGAGTTTCGTTGTGAGTCCAATTGCTATTTTACGGATGCGAAGGGCAAAGGAGAGGGAGAATTGATTTTCGGAGACTGAATAGGTTTCCGTTTGGAAACCGTCGTTATCTCTTCCGTCGATACCGGAAGTTCCGGCATTCAGTATTCCGAATGATATTCCGGCGTTGGTATCTATTGGCTGAGAGTAGAAGAGGGAATTCAAATTCCTGTCGAGCGAAAGAATTCCATACGATGCCGATGCGTTTGATTCTTTCAACAATGCGACAATGGCGGGATTGTAATAACCGGAATTCTCGCCGCTTTTTACCGCCGTTAAAGCGTTTCCCATTCCCATACCGCGGCCGCCGAAACCCATCCGGGAAAATGCACCGGGAGATCCTGCAATTTGCGCCGAAAGTATCGATGTGCTAATAAATAACACAATAATGATATAATTTATTTTATTGGATGACAAGGATTTTCCCCCAGCGTGGTTCGTCATTGTCGATAGACAACTGATAATAATACACTCCGTTGGAAACGATCGTATTGTTCTGATCCTTTCCATTCCACAGTTCGTCATGTTCGCGGATTGATTCGCGAGGTGCATGTTGGATGACTGTCTTTACAAGATTCATTCCGAAATCAAAAATGCGAAGAGTCACTGCTGCTGTTGTTGTTTTCCCGGTAACATAATGGATCCGTACGACCTCGTCATCTGGTGCAAATGGATTTGGGTAGGCATACGCGTCGGACGGAGAATCTGGTTTCTGCGACGCATGGTAAATCGTCCAGCTGCTTCCGAATGGTACCGAATTGTTATCGATTGTTTTTATCACCCCATCCGATCCTCCCAGCCACGCCGTATCAGCAGATGAAGCAGCGGCATAGAAGGTAGATTGTGTGTACCGCTGTCTCGATACTTTGTCGTAAATCGATCCTGTCTGAATCCATGACTGACCGAAGTCCGATGACCGAAAAACGCCATTATCCGTAGGAACATAAACTACATCTCCCTTAAAGCCGAAATTATGAGCAAACTCGCCGAGGAGAGTCTGATTCCAGGAAACTCCGCCGTTCTCGCTATAGCTGACGCCGCGGCGTTCAGTATTATCCGTTGCATTTACTGTTGCAGCCCAGAGAATAGTTTTTGTTGAAGTGATCTGCTTATTAATAGCGACAATAAAATTCCCTGAAATAGGATCCACTTGATTTTGTTTGGTATATTTCACCCAGGAATTGCCTCCGTTGGTCGTTTTATTTAATCCTCCGGCAGAACCGATCCAGATGGAATCGTTATTTTCTGCGAATACGGAGAAGGCACGATGATTCAAATTATTTTGAAGTCCCAGTGCACCGCCTGAAGGAGAGAGATCGAATTGCAGCGTATCTTTTTTAGTGATCGAACCGAGATGATCGGGTGGGAGGATGATCCGTTCCCAGGTGCGCCCTGAATCCCGGGAAACGCGTGCCAGTCCGGCAAAGGAACAGATGTAAACCGCATTTCCTGTAATCGCGATGTCATACGTTATGTTGTTGATCGCTGTGGTAATGCCGAGCGCACGAATCGTACTTTGTGGATTCCAGAAGAGTGTATCGACATTCTTCGTATCAACTGGTTGACCAATTACTTTCCATGTCTCTCCACCGTCGGATGAATACCGCAGTCCACTTCCTTCCGGGAGGGAAGTTCCATCAACAGTGATGGAATGAGCCGTTGCTGCCCAGACAACATTTCCCCGGACTGCAATGGCGGAAATATCTTCTTTACCGAATTCCGGAGTATCGTAATAATTTTTCCAGTTTCTGCCGCCATCCACGGAACGACTTAATCCTTTTCCCGTTCCGAGCCAGATGGTATCGTTATGAATAATAATATCCGTAACGCTGTTACTCATCGGGCGCGTTTCAGCAGCTGAAGCGGTAAACTGAAATGATCGCTCAGAAATAATGTGGGTTTGAGCGAAAACATTCGAGCTTGCCGAACACAACAAAAGAATAACTGCGGCCAATTGTTTCATCATTTAAAGTACACCTTCTTCGAAATCGTGTTCGATACGGCATTCGATTGATCAATGGCAAAAACGTTAAAATACCGTTCAATATTCCTAAAGGTGCTGCTGGAAACCGGCATAATCAATGAATAGTTACCGTCTCCCGCTATGCTGTCGCCACTAGGAATTTTGAGGGGTTCGGGTAATGTCTTTCCGCCATCATCGAAAAGTCGAAAAATTGAGACGACAGATGAATCTTCAGGTCGACTAATCGAAAATGAAACCGATGTAATATCGGATAAGCCATCTACATCGCCAACGGTAGCTTGTATGAGGATGAATTCGTTACCACTTGTCGGAACGAAGATTGTGTCTTGAATGATGAACTGTGTTACGAAAGGAGCATGGTTCAGCGAATAAATAATTCGAAACGACATATTGAAGGTGTTGCTGGTATTGCCGTCTTTATCAATCGAAGAATACTGAATAGTATATTTTCCGATGACATTTTTTGGCAGCGTGAGATAAATGTTCGATGTGTATTTTCCGTCTCCTGCAGATGCGTCGGGAAACACGCCAAGGTCTAACAAAACACCTGCAGCAACAACCTTTCCGGATGGAGAATAGACGGTAAACCGAACGGACGCAATATCATCCTGTCCATTATCGTCCGAGGTGTTGACATATCCTTTAATGGTCACATCTACTGTTGTGCCAGGAGTTGTAACTTTTCCCATATCGAATATATCTGGAGCAATAGAGGCTTCAATAATCGTCGGGGGAATTTGGTTGTCGATCACCGCAGATGATTCCGGCAAATCACATCCGGCGGCATTCATCAGTGCGATGAGAATAATAGTATGTATGGTTCGAGTCATATCAAAAAAAAACCGAGGCTTTATCCTCGGTTTGAATAAAGCATTCTGCAATAAAAAAGTTGTTCGTTAATGTTGCTGATGTAGAAATTGTGTATCGAACTTTTCTATGACAGAGTGCTCGTAATAATGAATTCTGAAGTAATGATAGCAAAAATTGTATCGAGAGTCAATTGATAATCATAAATTGAACGGCGACGGTGAAAAACTGACCGCTAGTATACCAAAAGTCAACCATCCGATCAATCTTCTGGTCGGATCCAGTTCCGTTTCATCTTCAACCGGAGGGTGATAGAGTTTTACGACGAATAACAAAATCAGTGTCCAAAAGATCCATCCGGACCAGCCGAATGTTGTTTCAATGCCAAGCAATGGTAAAAATCCCATTGCGCCAATAATGAAAATAATGCCGAAGGAGATTCTTGAAACAATACGATGACGGTCACCGAACATTGTGTAGGAAAGATGACCTCCGTCCAGTTGGCCGACCGGAATCAGATTCATTGCTGTTACAAAGAGTCCAAACCATCCGGTGATGAGAAATGGATAATGATACATCTCCGTCATCGGCGGAACAAAATCGTTTGCTCCATCTGTTAAAATGATGGAGAAAAAATCATAGAGCAGCGAAGAGCCGAACCGCAATCCGATACCTTGACTTTCCTGAGTGAAATACTCAGGGTGAATCTGCAGAATAAATTCTTTGCCGGGAAGATGAGTGAATCCATACATCAGCAAGCCAACGGTAGCAATGAATCCTGCAATCGGACCGGCAACGCCGATGTCGAACATTACTTTTTTTGACGGGACAGGGGACAGCGTTTTAATCACGGCACCGAATGTGCCGAAATTTAAAAATCCTGGCAGCGATGGTGTCGGGATGTAATACGGCAACGTTGCATTCACGCCATGGTACCGGGCGGCGAAATAGTGTCCGAATTCGTGACAGCTAAGAATAAAGAGAATCCCAATAGAATACGGGAGTCCGTACACAAAATTCGAAAGATCGAACGGATCGATGTTCAGCCAGGAAACGCCGGCAACCGTGGTGGTAAAAAATGTTGCGATGAATAGGCCGGAATGAATCAGTATTTTTTGTAGTGTCATGATTAAAAATCGATATTGAAGCCAACGCCGGAATATTCTTCCGGACGATCGTGATATTCACCGTGAATGCTGTTACCGCTGTAGTAGAGAAAGAATAATTTTGTTCCCCGTCCATGCCACTGTCCGAGTTTTACGCCGGCCTGAAATTCGTGTCTGGGACGGTGACCTGTTGCCGTAAACTGATATGCAGTATATCCGCTGAATACTGAGGTAAGGGGATGATGATATTCCGCACCGACGTAACCGATCCAACGCGGCAGAGTTGTCGGATCGACATGCCAGAGGTAGAACACACCGGTGTATCCCCGCACGGTGATGTTCGGTTCATAGGCTATGGTGAGTTCCAAAAACTCTCTGCTGTACACCCGCGGATTTAATCCGTCTTTCCAGCTTCCAGTCGGACCGTCGAAATGTCCGTCCACAAAATGCGCGCTTATATGACTAAGCCTTAATCGGGACGAAAGAACTCCCTCCGACATCGTATCGATATAACTGGAGTTAAATCCGAAAAAATAATCCACTGCATCCACGGGGAAATGAAAATTTTTCTCTCCTCGTAGTAATGTGTAGGTGAAAAAATCCGCACCGATGGACAAACGTCGCCGGTCATCTGCATATGAATATTGTACCATATCTACCGAATTGCCGATGTCCAGACGCAGCCAGTTGCCATGAGTATGCCAGAGCACGCCAACTCGCGGTTCAAATGTATGTGCGGCAAGAGGAGTAAATTGCAGCGGTGCAGATGTAAACGAGAATCCTTGTTCATGAGCAGGTGCGAGCGTCGCAACAGTACAGAGAATTAATAAAACGGTTTTCATTTCGGTTGAATCCAAATCGGGTTTGTGTAACAAAATCCATCGCCGTCAATTCCGAGGGGATGATGTGTGGATACTTCCGCTCTAATATACGAAAAGAACTCCGCATGATGCCAATCGCTGATGCGGTGGATGGAATGCGGATTGGAAAATTGTTTTATTTCAAACAACACACGTTCGCCTTTCCCGATGGATCCCATATACACGGTAATACATTTCAACTGCCCGAATTCGTCCGTTGTTTCGCCGTGGAGTTTTACGACGAACTTTTTGCCGCCTACTGTTTCGCCGATTATTCCCACATCCGGTGCATCCGTTTCGACGCCGATCGTCAACAACGGTCCATTGGTAATTACTGTGTTTCCTTTTCCAAGAGACTCAATAATTGCTTCTTCGGAAAGAGTATGTGTTAGCACTGCGGTTTTCATCTTACCAAAGAGCTGAGATTCTTTTTCGCGGAATGAAAGCATCGGAATGCTGATTTGAATAAATCGATTGAAATTTCCATGTGCATCGTTTCCGGCGAGAATAAACTTTTTCATTCCGCGGTTGAGCATCCATTTCCAGATGTCCATTCCTCTATAAAATGCGTCCGATCGAACACCGTTTAGGATCTGAATTCCATGTAATTCTTTTTCAGCCATATCCTGGATTGTCCATTCGTCCCGGTTCAATAATAGTTTTTGGATTACTGGAACTTCCTCGGTAGGATGTGACGCGAAGGCGACAACAGAACGATCTTTCTGTTGAAGAACATCTTGAATGGTATATTCGCTTTTGGTTTGAAGCCACTTTTCAGCACTGTCGCCCGAACCATGAAAAAACCGACGGGTGCCGAATAGTAAAAAATGAACATTCTTTCCATCCGCGTTTCTGCAGGTGACTTCTTCGCCCCGCAACACGGCAAAATCCTTCTCCTTTGTATTCACTCTGTCGATTTCTCCGTGCATGGCATCCCATTTCGGCAGTGCAGGATCGTTGAGAAGATAATTGTCAACACGGTCATCCAGATCGTACGAATGATCCATTACTCCGAAGAAAGACATTCCCATTGCCCTGCACAACCGCGGCGCCGCTTCAATCGGTGAGCCGAATTCCACCTGATCTTCAGTGTAGGTGGAATGTGTGTGTGTATCGCCGTACTTCCATCCATTAATGGAAGGGAGGTGGGTTTTAGAGCGGTAGAATTTCAGCGGCGCTTTGGATGTAAAGCGATGATTGTTATTTCGCATGATCGTGATTTTGCCGTTCTGCACGGTGGAGATTTCAACATCTACATACATCATTCCGAACAGGGAAGAGAGCGTCCCGGTAAAATGCAGATCGACTATTTTGTGCCAGAAATGTGAACGAATCTTCAGCGGTTGTGCAAATTCATAGGTGTGCGTATATTCTTTCCGCGCATCATGATATAGCGTCACTCTGATGCTGACCATATCCACTGGATATAAATCGGCATCTTTAATCAGAATGAGTATCGGAAACGGCTGGTCGGGATCGAGCCGATGAGGAGCATCGGCAATAATTTCCGGCTCCGGTTTTTTATAGAGACTGAAAAAGTATTTAAATCGATAATGAGTCTCTGCATACAAAAAAAACGGTGGAATGATCATCATGCAATTGTTGTTAATAAAGTATCGATGCGCTGCCGTAACACTGTGCGGTCCTGTGGCATTTGCCGGAACCCGGAATACGAATGAAATTGTGAGATTGCACTTGATAACAAAAACTCTTGCTGCCTTTCAGAATAACAAATCTTCTGCTCTTTTAAACGTGTTGCAAGATATTCCTGTTCAGTTTGTTGCGGAGTCGGAACAAAAATAGCATTTGTCCCGAGAAAAGACAAATCCATCAGAGTGCTATACCCCGGCCGCGAAATGATAATTTGTGATGCGGCAATAGCTTCAGAAAGTTCATCTGCTGTCAATGATCCAACGAGGGTCAGTGTTTCCGAAAGAGTCATTTTTACGGCATGCTCCGGTGTTCCACGTACAACTAATGACCGCATCGATGTTTGTTTTAACTGTTCGACGATCAGTGTCTCAAAAATCGTTCGCTGCGGTTCCGGCCCCGATAAAATCACCAGCACATCAAGTGTTTTATTCATTCCTCCAATCCGTTTCAAACGGGAGAGAGGACCGATAAAGTGTGAATTCCGTGGGAGCAGCGATTCGTGAGATAATTCTCCGCTCAGATTTTCCGGTCCACTGTTATCAGGAATCCATACTTCGGTGAACGGTTTCATCAATTTGCCATTCGCTGCGTCTATAATTCCTTGACCCCAGCGTAAGTATTTTGAAAGAAGTATCCGTAACTGATGGATAACAAATATAGAGGGAACCCGTGTTGAATATGCGCCCCAACGATTATCTGAAATAACCGCATCAATCTCATGTTCAGTCACCATCAATTCAAGCAATTTGTGTTCTTCGGCAATCCCTTTGAATAAGGTCGGTAATTGCCGGAACATCGTCCAAGCCATATTCGCGTTCACCGGATACTGAATAGCATACCCCGGATACCGTCGATGTTCCAAGTTCGGGAATTCTTTTTTCAACAATTCTGCCGGACGTTTATCCGCAGCAATCACAACTTCTGCATTGTGTTGGAGCAGCTCTTGAATAATTGGAATACAGCGTGTAGCATGGCCCAAACCCCAGTCCAAAGGAGCTATCAGTATCCGTTTTTTTCTCATCGAATCGCTCCAAACTCGAAACCACGCTGCCGAATTTGTGGGATAACAATATCTAAAAGATTGGCAATCGTATCTTGCGTCAGGTCGTTATCGTGAAAGACAAGAATAGATCCATAGGAAAGTTGTTCCAGAGAATTCTTCACGACAGATTCATTGGAGTGTAAACGGAAATCGCCAGTAAGGCAACTCCACATTACCAAGAGATATCCTTGTTCGCGGGCGGCAGCAATAGTATTCCAAGAAAAAAATCCGAACGGAGGACGAAACAACCGGACTTTTTGCCGGACGACTGTTGATATCAATTCTGCCGTGCGTCGTATTTCTTCCGTAGTCCGGTGTTTTGAAAAAGCCATGCTCCGTGTATGATTGTACGCGTGGATTCCGATGGAATGCCCTTCGTCTTCAATCCGTCGAACAATCTGTTCCCGTCCCGGAATATTTTTTCCCGTTAGGAAAAATGTTGCGCGAACATCGTGCCGCTTCAGCGCATCCAGCACGGTTTCGGTTGCGGTGGGATGAGGACCGTCATCGAATGTGAGATACACTTTTTTCCCGGGCATTCTCCACAAAAGCGAAGGGAAGAGAGTGCGGTGCACAATCCCGGTGTGCGTGATCATTGCGATTCCTTTGTTAATGTTCTGTCTTTCCAATCAAAGGAAAAGAAATATCCGCCGAAGGTAGAGAGCAGAATGAATGGTATGTGAATGACCGCTGTTTGAAAGAAATAGCGCATTGCATTAGTTGTATGTGTGAGAGTGGTGAATTTGCGCATAAAAAAATAATCTGTGGAAAATTTCCCAGCCAGAATCAACCACGGAACGATAGACCAATGAAAAAACGACAACGGAAGCCAAACAGTCAAGAGGATGAACATGATAAACGTGCAGATCATAAAAAACATCATATAGGGAGGATAGTAGGAGGTTTGTCCGACCCAGCGCATTCGTTGGTGTAGCACTTCTTTCCATGTAGCGGCCGGTTGCGTTCGTACTACGGCATGATCGTCATATGCAAATCGCGCTTTCCATCGTCTGTCTGCCACAATTTTTTGCGCGAGCAGCGAATCATCTCCGGTGTTGATATGTGCCAGCGTATCAAATCCGCCGGACTCGTCAAACGCTTGAATACGGAACGCCATATTACTTCCGTTGCTCACCAACACACGTCCCATGCCGATTGCTCCGGCGGCGATTGAGGTATAAGAAATAAAATCCAAAAATTGAATTCCATAGAATATCGCAGATCGTTCTCTCCGCGATTCATAAACTGTCAACCCGGTGACGATGCCAACGTTCTCATCGAAATATGTATTTATTGTGGCGACCCAGAGCGGCGATACGGTGCAGTCGGCGTCTGTTGTGACGATAATATCGCTTAACGAGTGCTGAATGCCGAGAGACATAGCGCGGATTTTTGGTGAGCGGATAGAGGAAGTAATATCCGACCGCAAAAGCGTAACGGGAAATGGTGACTGTAATGTTAACGTACGGACGATGTCCGAAGTCCGGTCCGTTGATTGATCGTCGATAACGATAATGGATAATTTTTCTTTCGGATAATCCTGTTCCATCAACGACCGCAGACAGTTGCCGATATTCTGTTCTTCATTTCTAGCGGGAATAATCACCGTCATCGTGTGAAGGCATCTGTTCGAACCGGCCGACAATCGTGAAAGTCCGCGATAAAAGAAAAAAATCTGCCGAACGTACACTGCCAGTAACAGTATCAAAAAATAGGTGAGCAGTTCGTTGAATAATTCCATCATTGTCGTTTTACGCTGGTAACTAACAATGCACCGATTGCCGTCGGGATAATAACATTGGCAAGAGACATGACGATGGAGGCATTAAACGCCACTGCCGCGGCAGTTCCAGTTCCTTCAAAGAAGAAAACCGCCGCACTTTCCCGGATGCCGAGATCACCGAACGAAATAGGAAGGATGACCGCTTTGACGAAAAAGACCGATGCTGCGCACATCATTGCATCACCGAATGCAACAGTGCCGAATGCATTCACGAGAAAATAATATTCCAGCAATATTACACCGTAGAGTAGACCGGTGATAGAGAAGAACATCCACGCATTGCGATTATGGAATTCGTTTTCGATTACTTGAATAATTTCATAAAAACGGTGACGACGCACTTTTTCCGGCAACAATTGCAGCAATTCTTTTATTTTTTCGGGGTACAAAAAAATGACAATGATAATTCCAAGAACAAAAGTGACTGCATACCGATAGAGAGGATTCCAATATTCTGGATAATAATCTGCAATAAACACAACGAGACCTGTTCCTCCGATCACAAACGTGAGCGCTGCCCAGTAGATTTTATCGATCAATGTTATTCCCACTATGTGTGATTTATTTACTGTAGGATGACTTGCGATACGTCCAGCAAATTCTCCCAACTGCGCCGGCGTAAAAAAACCTGCCATAAATCCGACAAAAAATGAAGTATAGGCTTCACGATGTGTGATATCTTTTGAAATAAGATGAAGAAGATACCGCCATCGATAAAGATGGATGATTACCTGTATTATTGCCAGAGCTAAACCTGCGCTTAGATAAATAATGTTAGCATTGGATAATGAAACGAGAACCGCTTCTACGTCTATATAATAGATAAGACCGGATAGCAATGCTGCAGAGATGATCACTTTTGCAACAGTGATCACTGTAGGATGTTTGAAAAACTGTTTCATCGCGAAGATGATCCTTTCCAGGTAAATGTGCGCACAAATCCTAGCGGTGCGATGAAAAACGAATAGAGGACAAGAAGCACTTCATCGAGGAAAAATTCTGCAACAGAAACCTCTTCCCGAAAAAGTTTTATT
>Ga0265292_1002083_pt1 | contig 14943 bp, 14 predicted proteins | sample Munlanlewell296A_FD_189080 | JGI IMG/M metagenome (GOLD analysis project Ga0265292, IMG submission 189080) | Leachate microbial communities from a municipal landfill in Southern Ontario, Canada - Leachate well 296A | ecosystem: Engineered > Solid waste > Landfill > Unclassified | place: Canada...
ATAAAGAAAATTAACCTAATTTCTAATTATTTTAATTGACCTAAGCTTTGCTAATTGGGATTTGGCGCTTTATTAGAAATTAGTAATTAGATATTAGAAATTTAATTATGTTTCCCAAAAAAAATCTCGGACAAAATTTTCTTAAGAATAAGTTAAAAATACGAAAAATAATTGACTGTCTGAAACATAAAGACGGGGATTTTATTATTGAAGTGGGTTCGGGAAATGGCGAATTGACTAAAGAACTTTTGAAATCAGAAAAAGAATTCACGCTTATCGCGATTGAAAAGGATGACGCGCTCGCGATAAAATTAAAAGAGAATATTACCGATGCCCGCGTCAAAATTCTTCAAGGAGACGCCTTAGAGCTTATTCCCTCGTTAGTAAGAGAAAAAAAACTTGTGGACGGTTTATATAAGATTTTTGGCAATATTCCGTACTACATAACCGGCTATCTTTTGAGAACACTTGGAAATCTCGGTCAAAAACCGTCACTAACCGTTCTTACCATACAAAAAGAAGTCGCTCAAAGAATCTGCGCCGTACCGCCAAAAATGAATCTGCTCTCCGCGAGCGTGCGGGTGTGGGGAAACCCCAAAATATTTGATACTATCGGTAAAAATGATTTCTCTCCCAAACCAAAAGTTGATTCGGCAATCATTTCTATTGTTACAAAACCCCAAAATAAAAGGTGTGGTAGTGAGTTTTATTATCCATTCATAAAAATACTTTTCAAACAACCGAGGAAGACAGCCGTAAACAATCTACTAAAACTAAAATTGCCGAAGGAATATATTTTAGACATATTTCAAAGAATCAATATACCAACAAACGCCCGCCCACAGGACATAAATATAGAAATCATTAAGAAACTTTCCGAAATAGTGTATAATGAGATGGAAATATGTTCATAAACACGAGATCTTTTGTCGCATTTATCATCTTAGCGCTTGGAATAGGGGGTTCGTTTTGGATTGCGCGTTCGCGTGAAGATACATCAAATTTTGCTTCTATAATGAGCGTCGCCGATTCGGCAAAAAATTTAAATCAGTTTGCCGTGTTGGAAAATCTTCCCTCAAAAACAAGTCCTTTTGGAGATGGTTCGCAAATAAATCTTACAAACGACGTTGTTTCCAAATATACGGCGGAAATTTTGAAAAACAATAAAAAGGGTATTGGGAAAAACTCACAATTAGCAATTCCAAATGAAGACGCGCTAAATAAAATTATGCGCGACCAGTTCGCTGATGGAATTCCAATACGATATTTTGAAAGCAAAGATATTAAGACATCGGGCGATAATTCAAAAGACGCGGTACTTGCGTATCTCAAAAATATACAAAACGTTTATCAAAATAATATAAATTCAAAAAATAACATCGGATTTCTTCCCGCTATCGCGGAATATGTGAGTAATCAAAACTCGGATAAACTCCAAACATATCTCTCATTGGTTTCTAAACAAATTGATGGGCTATTAAGCGCGACCGCTCCGTCTGATTTGTTGGATATTCACTTGAGGATCGTGAACGCGTGGCAAAAACGGCTCGCGCTCGGAACGGCGATCTTGCAAAGCGATGATGACCCCATGAAGGCCACCGTGGCAATCCAAGAAATATCGGGTTCTGTTGACGAAGAAAATAATTTGTTGTTATCGCTTCAAGAAAAATTAAAGAAATTTTTGAATTAAAATGGAACAAAAATCAAAAAAATACATCGCCCTTCTGCTTATTGTATCTTTTGTGAGCATAAGTACTTTTGCTTATTTTCCACAAAATTCTTTTGCAGAATCATCTAATTCCGCGATTACCGAATGTTCAAGCGCTTTAATTGGGGCAATCGGGCTAGATGATCTTGTTGATGAAGGTTTAGATATTGTAAGTAATTTTACTAAAAAAATATTTGGCATAGGTAAATCAGAGTCAGCGGTCAAAGATAAAACCGTCAGAGCAGAAGCAAAAAAAGCAAGGATAACAGATTGTATAAAAAATATTTCAGATCAATTATTTCGTGTTGCTCTCGCAAAATTTAAAAAACAACTCTTAGACAGAATAACAGACGACACGATCGCGTGGATCAGTGGAGATAATCCGAAGTATTTTACTGATTTTGGAAAACTCTTCTCTGATTCTGCCGACGCGGCGCTTGGAGATACATTAAGTGACGTTGTAGGAAGCAATATATGCGCTCCGCTTAGATTTAATTTAAATTTAAAACTCAACGCAATACCAAAATTCACACAACAGACAAGTTGTACATTGAGCAGTGTTGTCAATAATATTGAGAATTTTCAAAAAGATTTTAAAGCGGGCGGATGGATTGGTTATGAAGAATCATTAAAACCTCAAAACAATCCGTTTGGAGCGCAATTTTTGGTTCAGCAGGAGTTACAGAAAAAAGAACAAGCAAATGCTGAAAAACAGCAATCGGAGCTTACAACGAGCGTCGGAGGAACAAAACCCGTTAAACAATGCATCGTATGGGAAGCTCGTCTTAATAATAAAAACGGGATACGAATTCCTGAAATACTTCCACCACTCACAAGCGAGCAAAATGATCTTACAGATCCAAATATCCCGCCCGCCAGTCAACCGCTGTCAGGTTTTAATCTCTCTCCGTCGCTACAAAAGAAATACTCCGCAAAAAGTGGCGATATTGTTGTGTGGGCGTGCCAAAATGGGGGAGAGATTACATTCCCAACGGTTTTAGTCAGCGCCGCAGTGACAAAGGCCACTACACAGGATACTGATTATCTTATAAACACGGGCGATTTAACTCCTTATATTGCCGCGATATTTGATTCGGCAGTTAATAGATTAATCAAGGCGGGGGTAAAAGGATTTAATGGTATGCTTAAATCCGACAGCGGAGAAGGCAGGGATCCGACTCCCTATAATTCTGGAGATAGGCTCGTGAATGCGGGTACTGATTACCAAAACGCGATAAACCAGAAAAATGCTCTCAGAAACGCTCTCAGAAATCTCATCGCAAGTTCAACAGAAATACTTTCTGAAGCGGACTTAACACTTCAAGATGTGACTAACTTAAACACGAATATTTCAAATTCAACATCAACAACTCTTGGGTACAAACTTTTTGTATGTGAAATAACAAGATTTGGTCAACAACAAGGCATATGTTCAAACACAAGCTCAACTATTACATCCGCGAACTTGCGTATTGACCAACTCGCCATTGAAAAAAATAATTTAGAAAGTGTAAGAACACTCATTAATCAGACAAAAGAGACGCTTGATTCGCTTTCGGAAAATGATTTGATCTCGCTTACCGTGTCAATAAGTACCGCGATTGAAAACTTTAAATCGCGAATCCAAACACTTAACGCCCTAAGGTCAGAACTTCAAAGAACTAAACAATACTTTGAAAGAAATCTTAGCCAATGCGAAAAAACAACCGAAACATATGTATGCAGTATAAATGACCGACCATGAAAATTCCGTTAAATAAAAGGGCCTTGTTGTTACTTGTTTTTGCGGGAGTTTTGTTTTTTGCTCCTAATTTTGCTTACGCGCAGTTTGGCTTCTTAAGTCCGATTAATTTGGTTATTACAATATTTAACGCCATCGGCGCCGTTCTGCAGTTTGTTTTCGGAAACATATTCCTTCTCGCCGGAGCGCTCACCGACTTAGTTCTTGATTTAAACATCAATATTCTTAACGTTCCAGAGGGCGGAGTATCAATTATTACAATAGGATGGACAATAACACGCGATATGGCAAATCTTGGTTTTGTTTTACTCACCATTATTATGGCTCTTGCGACAGTTATACGATATGAGGAGTACGGAGTGAGAAAACTCTTGCCTAAGCTTGTGGCGATGGCTATTATTGTAAATTTCAGTTTGGCGGGCGCGGGACTTCTGGTGCAATTTTCAAACAATCTGACATCATTTTTTCTTAATAAGGCGACAGGAAACAAAGACGGCGTATCAGCGTCGCTTGCGGGCGTTCTTAATCCTCAAAAATTTATATTAGGAGATCAAGACCCGCTTCCGCCAGATCCCGCTGACCAAGGAGGTGGGTTTTCGGCTATCGGAACCGCGTTTATTACATCCATAACAAAACTTATCTTTGGAGTTGTTTTTACTCTCATAGCGACAATCGTTATGCTTATGTTTGCGTTTATGCTCTTCCTGCGATATCTCGCTCTTATATTCCTTTTAATACTTGTTCCTATCGTCTGCCTTTTTTATGTTTTTCCCGGACTCAAAAAATATTGGGATGAGTGGTGGACTTCGTTTAATAAGTGGGTATTTTTTGCTCCAACTGTCGGATTTTTTATCTATATCTCGCTCATCGCTTCACAAGAACTTATTCAAAAACCTAAAAATCTAAATGCGTCGTTTAGCTTAGGAAGCATTATGAACGACGGCATAAATATGCTCGTAGTCGGCGGACTTCTTATCGGATCAATTATTGCCGCTCAAAAAGCGGGAATCGCGGGAGCCGGAGCCGCGATGGGGGCCGCAAAGGGGATTGGAACCGGAGTAAAGAGTTACGCGAAAAACAAAGCCCAAAGAGGCGCGCAAAAAGCGGCCCAATCAAAAACAGGATCCGCTGCCGGAAAGGGTCTCTCTTCGCTTGGCGGAAAGCTCGCGGGAGGGTTTAAAATTAAGACAGACGATAAATGGTATTCTAAATTTGGCAAGCGCGCCACAAACGCCGTTACCGGGGTAACTGGACTTCGCGGACTTGCCGGCGGAGCAAAAGGCGCGGGAGACGCTATTACAAAAACAGCAACAGGAAAAGAGATAAAGCCGCAATCGCTCCTTGGTTCAACTATGTCCGGAATGCTCAAGGGTACTGGATGGATTAAAGAGAAAAAACCGGAAGAGAGGAGAGAAAAAACAAAAGAAGAGCTTGAAAAAGAACTTGATGAAGAAAGAGAAAAGAAAAAGAAAGCGGGCGACAGAGAAACGCCGGAGATTGATAAGAAAATCAGAGATATTAAAATTCAGATTAATAAAAAAGTTAGAGATGAGGTTGAGTTAGAGATTCAGGAAAAACCGAACGAAGTCAACGAGAAAATCAAAGAACTTGACGGAACCGAAGTTGTGGCGGGCAATCTTGATTTTGGCAAAAACCTAAAAGATTTTGGCGACGAAGTAAAAGAAATACTGGAAGGGAAGAAAGATGGGGGTGGTAAAATAGTGAAGGACAAGGACGGCAAACCAGAAAAACCCGCCGTGGAAAATATTTCCGTGCTTGCAAAATATAAAGAACAGGTTGATAAAAAAGCGAGTAATTTAGAAGAAAAGAAGAAAAAGAAAGAATCCTATGATAAGAATCTTCTTAAAGATCTCAAGAAATATTCTTCCGATTTTGACAATAAGATAAAACAACAAGAAGTAAGACTTGGCACGTTTCTTAAGGGACGACAAAATATAGAGAAAAATAAGGAACAAAAAGCAAAGGCGCTTGGCGTGAAGAGTGACGATGACAAAAAAAAAGAAACAAGACCAATTTGACAGATTATATAAATCATAGACAATCTTGAGAATTTAGATTTTTATAAATTATGGACTACTCACTACTTACAGAAGAAATATTATTGAAGCGACTTGACTCGCTTCCCGATCATATTCAAGAACTGGTCTCTTCTGAACAGGCGCAAAAACTTGTCGTCCAGATTGGAAAGTCGCATTATATGAACCGAGAAAAAATTGAAGTACTGGAACAAATCGTTACTTTAATTCTTATGGGGTTTATACATTTAAGAAACTTAAAAAGAGAGATAAGCGACAGATTATTTTTAAATTATGACCATACCATTGCGCTCGCGAACGATTTAGATCAGGAACTTTTTAGAGAAATTCGCTTGGATTTAGAACAAATCTATACTCCCGTTGAAGAAGAAATTTCTAACCAAAAAACCGCGAGAGAGGGGACGGAGACAGAAAAATTTATTCCGGAAAAAGAATTATCCGGAGATGCTGAAATAGTCATCCCAATTCACGAGGAGATTGCGCGACCACTTAATGAAAACGGTCCTTTTATGCTCGTGGAAGAAAAATTTGTTACGGGGGAAACAGAAAAAAGGGGTGGCAAATTCAAGGATTTTTCAAAGGCATTTAGCTTTTTTTCTCCAAAACAATTATCAGAATCAACAAGTCCGGTAAGAGCGCGCGTTGAAACACCAAAAGAAAAAAAAGTGATCCATTATAGCGAACTAAGAAGTCCTATCTCTGTGTTTGACAGGAGCGGCGACTTCATAGATTTAAAATTATCTAAAAAAACAGAAACGCCGCAAGCGCTGGACAAAAAGTTGGGAATTCGTCCAAAAGACTCAGCTCCTTCAACTATGAATTCTTCAGAACCAAACATCACAAGAGAAGGGAGGGGCGCGGAAATACTGGAAATAAAATTAAAACCAAAATCATACGCGATAGAAAAAGAAACCATACACACAACAATAAAACAGGAAACCATCGCTCAAAAACCACAAATCCAACAAGAAGTAAAACTTCAAGGAAATAAAATAGATCTAAGAAATATTTAGTATGTCAACATTTCAAGTTCCGCAGTTTATTGAAGAAAAAGCGAAAATTGTCGGTTTTCTTACACTCCCGCAATTTATTTATCTCGCGGCGGGCGTAGGCATTATTTTTATAACGTTTAATATCTTCAACTTTTTTGTTTCTCTTCTTACCGCTGTCATAATTGGCGCGTTCGTCATGGGCCTTGCGTTTGTAAAAATAAACGGACAATCAATGCCCAAGGTATTACTTGCGAGTATTTTGTATTTATGGAAACCGAGAATATACACGTGGCAAAGGGAAATGAAAGAAAAATCATTTGACACGTCAGATATTGAGCGCATCAAAGCGGTGAGAAACAGCATGAGCATACAACAAAAACTACAGTCAATTGCTTTAAATATTGCCACGGGAAAAATATTTTCTCCAGAGAGGTTGAGAGAAAAAGAAAATAAAAAAGAACAGTATCAGGTCGTTACATATCTTACGGGAGAAAAACGAGTGGCAAAAAAAATTGATTATTAATACAATATACATATGCCAGAACCAACAACATCAACACAAAAATTTGTAGACATAAAAGAAATTAAAAATGGCGTCGTGATGCTCAAAAAAGGGGGCATACGCAAAATTCTCATCGTGAGCGGCATTAATTTTGACTTGAAGTCGGAAGATGAGCAGATTCTTATTCTTAACATATTTCAAAATTTTCTAAACTCGCTTGATTTTTCGGTGCAGTTTTTTATCCACTCAAGGAAAGTAAACATTGACGCGTATCTTGAGCGTATGGTGGTGCGTAAAGAAGAAGAGCCAAATGAGTTGTTGAAAATTCAAATAGAAGAGTATGTAGATTTTATAAAATCGTTTATTGAAGATAATGCCATTATTAACAAATCGTTTTTTGTTTCAATTCCTTATGACTCGGTAAATATTACCAACAAAACGGGGGGTGTTTTTGGTTTTTTGAAGAAGACCACGCAGACCCAAAAAAATACGGATGAGCGCGCTAATTTAGAACAACTCAATCACCGCGTAAGCCACGTCATAGAAGGACTTGAACAAATTGGCCTTAGGGTTACGCCGCTTGAAGACGATGAGATTGTGGAACTCTTCTACAATCTTTACAATCCACAATTAGTTGAGAAAAGAGATCTTAAAATAACCGCAAAAAAATAAAACACTAATGAGCCCCATCAGAAATAATTTATGTCATAAAATATATAATTATGAAAATAATGTTAAAATTCGTTAAGGTCAATTTAACCAATAAGCAGCGGATACGCCCGCTAAGCGTGTCCCGTCTCTAACGAAATGAATATAAAAATTCCACAAACATATAAGGCGTCTCCCGAAGAAGATATTCCTAATATCATCGCTCCCGCCGGACTGGAAGTAAATTCAAATTATTTAAAACTTGGAGATTATTTCGCGAGGACTGTCTTTATCTTTACCTATCCGCGTTTTATATCAAGCGGGTGGTTTTCGTCCGTGATTAATATGTCAGAGATGATGGATATTTCTATCTTCGCGCATCCAATGGATACCGCGCTTGCTCTCAAAAACCTAAAGAAAAAAACCACACAATTACAAGTTGAAATAAACGAGAAGGAAGAAAAGGGAATGGTAAGAGATCCTATGCTTGAGACCGCTTTTCAAGATGTTGAAAATCTTCGCGATACGCTCCAACAAGCGCAAGAACGTCTTTTTAAAGTCGGCGTGTATATAACATTCTATGGCAAAAATCTTGAGGAGTTAAATAAACTTGAAAATCATATTGAAAATACACTTGAAAGCAAGTTAGTATATACAAAACCCGCGCTTTTCAGGCAGATTGAAGGATTTAATTCGATTTTACCGCTCAATCAAGACCAGCTTGAGATACACACGCCGCTGAATTCCGGCCCCGCGTCATCGCTTTTTCCTTTTATCTCGCCGGACTTAAGCTCTGAAAAAGGAATTCTCTATGGAATTAATTTACACAACAACGGCTTAATTATTTTTGACAACTTCTCTCTTGAAAACGCGAATCAGGTAATATTCGCGAAATCTGGCGCTGGAAAGTCGTATGCCATTAAACTTCAAATTCTCCGTTCAATGATGGTAGGAATAGATGTCATTGTGATTGATCCTGAAAATGAATATCAGAACCTCGCGAACGCGATTGGCGGAAGTTATTTCAAAATATCGCTTACTTCACAAAACCATATTAACCCTTTTGATATTCCTGTAATTCCAGAAGGAGAGGAACCCGCGGATGTCTTCAAGTCGCACATCCTAAACCTCACAGGACTCGTCAAGTTGATGCTTGGAACAATCACCCCGGAAGAGGATTCACTTTTGGATCGCGTGATTACCGAGACATACGCTTCGCGCGATATTACATCGGAAAATTTTGGAAAAACAAAAGAACTTAACCCTCCGCTTCTTGAAGATCTTCAAACAATTCTCCAAAACACGGACGGAGGAAAGGGAATCGCCCAGCGTTTGGATAAATTTACACACGGGTCATACGCGGGATTTACAAACGCCCCCACAAACGTGGATATTAAAAATCGTCTCATTGTATTCTCTATTCGTGATTTGGAAGAAGAGCTTCGCCCAATCGCGATGTATATTGTTCTCAATTTTGTATGGAATCTTATCCGTTCAAAACTAAAACAGCGTATTCTTGTTATAGACGAAGCGTGGTGGATGATGAAATATCGCGACAGCGCTTCGTTCCTTTTTGGACTCGTAAAACGCTCAAGAAAATACTACCTTGGCATCAGCACTATCACACAAGACGTGGAGGATTTTATCAAGTCGGAATATGGGCGCCCTATTATTACCAATTCTTCGGTTCAATTTCTTATGAAACAGTCGCCGTCAAGCATTAATTCGGTTTCACAGGCATTTGGCCTTACCGAGGGAGAAAAGTCGTTTCTACTTGAGGCGTCTGTCGGTGAGGGGCTTTTCTTCGCGGGATTAAAACACGTCGCTATAAAAGTTGTCGCCTCATATACGGAGGACCAGATTATCACCACAAATCCAGAGCAGATGCTTGAAATAAAAGGATTAAAAGAATCTCAATAATATGGAATCGGATATAAAAAAATTCAGCGAGGCGGAAATAATTTTGGGCGGACTTTTCACGCTTATGATTGATGGAATTTCAGCAATTTTAGACGCATTTGCCGTTGGTCTTGTCATAAGTCCCGTTATACAAGGCGGTGTAACATTTTCAATGTGGATGTGGTTTAAAAGCAAGGGCGACAAGACAAGCGGCGATATTGGAAAACAGGTTGCAAAATACGCCGCAAACGCCCTTCCTATAATACCCACAACATTTGTTGTGTTTGTCGTGAGCGCTTATGTGCATAATCATCCTAAAATCGCTGGGAAAATCGCAACTAAGACGGCGGGTTTAAAGCCGGGTGCGGCAAAGATATAATAACCCCGCTCCTTAAATTCCACATTATATTGAATTTTATCTATTTCGTAATTCAAAGTATAATAATAAAACAGACGTAATCTTTCATTATGAAAACAATATTCGCATTGATAAAAAAAGTCTCGCCATCAATACACGGAAATGTAAACATTTCCTATCTTTAGCTGTATGAAAAGAAACATATATCCGTTTCTAATTGGTCTTCTTGTTTTGTCTTTTGCTGGTTTTTGGCAAAACACGGGCGCGCAGACAACAAATTCCGCGACAAATTCCGACAGTCAGATTATATTTACATGGGAGACCGGAAATTTTTATCCCGCCGATTTTCAAGGAAAACCGCTTCCAACACCCGGAAGTTCCGTTGCTATTTCCGCGGAAGTCATAAAATCCGGGAAACTTTCTGATATTACTTCTTCAGATATCACATGGTACCTTGATGGCGATTTTATGCGAAAAGGATCGGGCGAGAAAAAATTCTCTTTTATGGCAAAAAGAAATAATTCTGGAAAACACACGGTGAGAGTTAAAATACAAACCAGCGAATCGTCTCTTGACTACTCAATTAACATACCAGTTACTGACCCACTGGTAGTTGTAGAAACGCCTTATCTCGGGAATGTCGTCCCAGCGGGAGGACAAATTATATTAAAAGCGGTTCCGTATTTTTTCAACAACTCATCTATCAATCAACTCTTATTTATGTGGCAAATAGGAAATGTTGTTGAAAAACATATGGGAGACAACGTTATTTTATTAAATATTGGAACCCCACAGACATCCGGACAAAAAATATTTATTACCACGTCTGTCCAAAATCAAGATAATTTATTGGAATATATGAATAAAAACACAATACTTGTTGTAAAATAACAGATTATGAACTTAATAAAAAAAATATCTTTTATATTTCTTGTGATGTCTTTGTTTTCTTTTTCTTTTCTTGGGATTGTTTTAGCCCAAGACCCAAAACCGGGCGAAAAAATTGTTGATATAAACTTTCCGTGCGTTGACTGCGATATTTCCAACTCAACGAGCATCATTGAGTATATAGTAAAATTTTATAAATTTGGTATAGCGATTGTCGGCATTGTTGCTGTTGGTATGATTGTCGCTGGAGGAATATACATATCAATGTCTGGCGCGGTTGATAAAAAATCCGAGGGGAAAGAGATGATAACTTCGGCTATCTTGGGAATCACGCTTCTCTTTGGGTCTTATATAATTCTACGAACAATAAACCCCGATCTTGTCAATCTAAAAGATCCCGGCGCGTTTATGGATGAGAAAAAGCCCACGGTAGATCAAGGAGCTATTGACGCGCTTGGTAAAAAGTTTGCAAGCGCGTTCTGTGGGTCTGTCGCGAGTAGCACAGATCCACTTCTTATAAAATCTATGCTTCCTGCGGATAGCGGGCAGAGCGACTGTAAATATAGAAAATTCATAGCAACGAAGGATATTGGAATAGAGGACAATTCATCCGAAGGAGAAAAATATTATGACGAAGACGAGACGGTGCCATCTGGATCAACGGTGTGGCAATATCCGTATTTTATAAAAACAGAAGACGCGGCATCAACCGCCAAATGCCTCGTATACGCGTATAAAGAACCCGATGAAGACATAAAAAGTTCTGTAACTTTTATAGACCTTGATCCGCGATTGGGGGTTTGCCAATTAAGCGACCAACAAGTTATGAATGTACAAGGACAGCCGGTAGGGAGGGGTGGTGAATATTATTATGGAACTTGTTTAGAATGGAAGCTGCGCGTAAAAAACAATGACAATGGATCAATAATGGATCTTGGGCCAGTTCCGGTAAACGCTGATTTTAACTATAAAGATGCGGGTGATCACGACAAAATTTCTACAGATATAACAACTTTCCAGCAGAGCGTTAAAGATAAACTTGGTAATTTTGGGGACTATACGCCGGAAAAATGGTTCTGCTCAAAGGTTGATTCTTCCTCGCTTGAGCAATGTTCATCAAAAACGGAATGCGCGGCCAAATTTGGCGTATCGCCAATTGATAAAAATAGCCCGGAATTAACAAGCCTAATTAAAAAAATAAGGAATGATTTTGGCGGAGATCTTTTTGATAAATTATATAAACAAAATACAAATAACCGAGACGGAAGAATGTCAACATACGGCGTGAGCTATAACCTGTGTAACCAAACAAGAGGCGTTCCTACTGTAACCCAGCCTACGTGCGCTCACTCAAAATATTCGTGCCATTATGGAGGAAAAGATGAAAAATATGGAAAAGACGGCGCCATGGCCGTAGATTTTGGTAATGCGTCTGCAGGAATTAACAATTCTACTATTAGAGTCGAATTAAACAAGAGTGTTTGCGCTGGTGTTAATGCCGCTGTTTGTCAATATAAAATATGGCAAAAAATTCTTGAAATCGCCAAAAAATATAATGGAGGGGCGTATGCATCTTGCGAGGCAGGGGAGCCGGTTAGTTGTTCTTCTGGCAAGGCGGATCATCTACATATAAGTGTTAGCCCATGTAAAGGATAGCTATTTATGAAAAAATCATATAAAACAATAATTACTTTTATTTTGATTGCTCTCTTGGGCATCGGAATTTATGTTGTGTGGAGACAGATTAAAAAAACATCCGTTGGAGAAATACCTAAACAAACAGAGCTTCCTCAAGGAGGTATAAAAAACAACACATCAACAGAAATTCCAAATGCAGGTAGCGGTTCTGAAATAATTTCAGAGCAGAAAACATCAATAATCAGTCTTATAAAATTAAGCGACGCGCCTGTTTTTGATTTTTGGATAAATAAAAATACAAGCGACGTTTTCTATCTTGCCCAGGACGGAGGGGTTTTTGTCGCGAAAGAAGGAAAGGACGAGAATATCTCAAGTCAGCAAATACAGGCGCTTAATTCACTTGAGGAAAGTTCTTCCGGAGAAAAAACGCTTGTTGCCTTCGGAAACCCGCAATCTCCTCAATGGGGCATATTTGACTCAATAGATAGGGTCTGGAGGCCGCTCCCGTCAAACATAGTAACCGCGACATGGGGAAGTAATGAAAATGAGCTTGTTATTATAAAAAAAAATACATCAAGCAACTCTCTTGGATTTTTGAACCTTACAAAAACACCTCCGGAATTCAAAAATATTGTCTCTGATTTTTCATTCAAAAACATACGCCTTTCTTTTTTCCCCCTCTCGGATCTTTTTATAACCGAACTCCCATCTTCTGATTACTTGAGCAGAGCATGGCTGTTAAACACAAAAACACTGTCTTTTAATACGATAAGATCCGGAGAAAATGACTTGTTTTTAAAATGGAATAACGAGAAAGGCGTCGTATTTTCTTTTGGTAAAAACTCCGGGTTTGGGATATTTAATAATCCTCTCATCTCCGATCCTAACCCTGTTCCATTTTCAACCATCCCGCAAAAATGCGCGGGCGCTTCTACTTTGGTATATTGTTTTGTTCCACAACAAAATAGTCCGACTCTTTTTGAAGATTATATATTAAACAAAAACTACTCGGACGATGTTTTATACACAGAGGACTCCGGTTCCGGATCTTTAGATAGAATTGTTGTTTCAGACCTAAACAGCGGGAACCCGATTGACGCGAAAAACCCGCGCGCGCTTGGAAATCGTTTGTTTTTTATAAACAAATACGACGGCTTTCTTTATATGATCTCTGGCATAAAAAAACCGGAAGAGCCGCGGTATTTTGAGCCGTATGACTAAAGTTTTAAGTGTTTAATAAACGTCCTTCTGTCTTTTCCAATGCCAATGCTTTCTGTTTTGAGTTCCGGGTGCGTGGTTATTTCCATATGCACAAGACGTCTCTCATACGAATTCATCGGAGGAAGTTCCACGTCTGACTTCGTAAGCATCGCTTTGTGCGCCGCCGCCCGCGCGAGATCAATAATAATGCGCTCGCGTTCTTTTCTATAATGGTTGAGGTCAATAATATATAATTGATCCGCGTCTTTTCGCAATATTAGATTTAAAATATGATCCAGCGCGGGAAGAATTGTTGAAGTGTTTTGTTTTACAAGTTCATTGTCTATAAAAATCGAAATTTTCTTATGTTCCTCATCAACCATAACTTCGGCATTTGAAAATCCCATATTTTGCAAGAATTCTTTTGTTTTTTGAATTATTGTTTCCATAATCTATATTGCGTTCATTTTTTTGTTTATATAGAACTGCTGAGCAAGTGAAAATGCGTTTGAGACCAACCAATATAATCCGAGGGCGGCGGGGAGGTTTATAAGAATAATTATGGTAAACACCGGACCCACGATAACCATTGTTTTTCCAATTGACTCCATTGGGTTTCCTTTTCCTGTGTTTCCTTGTTTTTTAGGAAGCATCATTTTACTTTGCGCGTATTGAAGTATCGCGGCAAAAGCGGCTAAATACAGGTTTTTTGTCCCTAAGTTAATTAGTCCTAAAAACGAGTGGCTGTCAAATGCCAGCCCCAACGCCTGGTTTGTAAAAATCTGAAATAGCGCGATAAAAACAGGCAATTGTACAAGTAAAAGAAGAAAACCAGAAAATGGGTTTACTTTGTGTTCTTTATAGAGCTCCATTAAAACTCGCGCCTGTTCTTGTTTGTTTTCTTTGTGTTTTTCTTGAATTTCTTTTATTTTTGGTTGGAGTTTTTGCATCAACGATTGATCTTTTGCTCCCTTATAAAAAACGGGTAACAAAACAATCCTAATAAGAACGGTGAGTATTATTATAGAAACCCCCAAGTCCTGCACTCCTATTGTGTTATATATATATTGGAGAACTGAAAAGATTGGGTTCTGAATGACATTAAAAAATAATTCTTTCATCCTGTTATAAATAGGAAATGTTTACATTTCCGTGTATTGATAGCGAGACCTTTTTTATCAGTGCGAATATTGTTTTCATAATATTGTACGGATTTTATGGTATACCCTTGAATTACGAAATGCAATTTTGACCCTTTCTTGGCAATTTTGCCTGCCTGCCGCGGGCGGGACTGCGACTTTGAGAAAATCTT
>Ga0265292_1002084_pt1 | contig 14942 bp, 18 predicted proteins | sample Munlanlewell296A_FD_189080 | JGI IMG/M metagenome (GOLD analysis project Ga0265292, IMG submission 189080) | Leachate microbial communities from a municipal landfill in Southern Ontario, Canada - Leachate well 296A | ecosystem: Engineered > Solid waste > Landfill > Unclassified | place: Canada...
GACCGTGGCAGTCACAGACAAAGGCTATGAGCTCCTCACGCCATTTCCATGGGAAAAATCCTCGCAGTAGATTACGGCACTGTGCGCGTCGGCCTGGCACTCTCTGATGAAGAGCAGCAGTGGGCGTTTGGGCGGGGGATCGCGAGTGTCGCTTCTGACGCCGAGGCCATTGCGGCGATCGATGCCATTTTGAAAAAAGAACAAGTAGAGAAAATCGTCCTGGGTTTGCCGCTCACCCTGCGCGGCGAAGAAGACGGAAAAATGGCCACGAAAATTCAAGACTTTGGTCGCAGGCTTAAAGAAGCCACCGGCGTGTCTGTGGAATTTGAAGACGAACGATTAAGCAGTGAAGCCGCCCACCAATTGGCGCACGATGCAGGAAAAAAATCCACAGCGCCGGTTGATGAACAGACGGCTATTCTTTTGCTCGAAAGTTACTTACAACGACAACGCCATGCTCGCAGCACTTGATCAACGTGCTGTCGTCGCAGCGGGAAGCGCCTTTGTGTTGGCGTTTGCCTTTACGCTTGTCGTGCGGCGACTGGCTTTGCGTTGGAATATCTTAGACCGTCCGACTACCGCGCCTGACCGAAAAGTCCACAGCCAACCCACACCACTGCTCGGGGGACTCGCCATCTTTGCTGCATTCTTTATTGTTGTCTTTGGCATTGTGTTATTTATCCCTGACTTGCTTAATTCACTGCCGATGAAGGCATTAGCAGGTGTCTTTTTGGGGAGCGTTGTGTTGATGGTTGGCGGCATGATCGATGACATTCGTCCGCAAACCCCGGGCCGACAAATTTACTGGCCGCTCCTCGCCGCATTCGTAGCAGTGGCCGGTGGGATTGGTGTGAATTTTATTTCCAATCCTTTTGGTGGAGTGCTCTGGCTCGATCGTGTGCAGTGGGGACCGATTACCGTGTGGGCTGATTTGTTCACCGTGCTTTGGCTCATGGGCATGATGTACACCACGAAGTTGCTTGATGGGTTAGATGGATTAGTGTCGGGTGTCACAGCAATTGGCGGACTCATTGTGGCCATTGTGAGTTTACGGCCGGAAGTTGATCAGCCCACAACCGCATTGTTGGCGCTGGTACTCTCAGCAAGTTGTCTGGGCTTTCTCCGTTGGAATTGGAACCCTGCCCGCATCTTCCTGGGCGAAGGGGGGTCACTGCTCACCGGGTTTCTCCTGGGCAGTCTCGCGATTATTTCTGGTGGAAAAATTGCCACCGCGCTGCTCATCATGGGTCTGCCGATTCTTGATGTGGTGTGGGTGATGATGCGCCGCACCGTGATTGAACACCGCTCGCCCTTCCGCTCGCCTGACCGCAAGCATTTGCACTTCCGTTTGCTCGATATTGGTTTGTCGCCGCGGCAGAGCGTGTTGCTGCTCTATTTCATCACCGCGGTCTTTGGCTCCGCGACGCTGTTTGTTCATGGCATGACCAAACTTGTGGTCTTGCTTTTGCTCGTGATTTTTATGTTTGCACTGGGCATTCTCTTTTCACTCAAACAGCGTCACGCCCAAAAGCAAAACACCCCGCGCAGCACATCATCCGAAGACAATGTGCATACGCGGGGTGAAAAAGAGCGTTGATTGTAAGGATCAGCCAGCGAAGACGAGCCAGCGCCAGTGCGCGACGCGACCGAAGTTGGCCCAGCGGAAGCCAGATCTCCAGCGCTTACGGTCGTCGCTCACGCATGGGAACACGCGGTCGCCATTCGGGTACACCCAGGACGGGTCGGCAACGCCGACAGGGCCTTTGCCGTCCGGTGTGGGGTAGGCGGCCCTGAAGGCTTCCCTCCACTGGCCTTCGGGGATGCCCCCGTGGGATGCGAGCGCTGTCCGCACCGCGTCCAGGTTCAGCTGATAGCCAACCCGCACGAGCTTGAACCGCCGTGTCTGGGTGCCGGACACCTTGGGCCCGTCGTGTTGCCTGATCTTGGAGCCATACCCATCGGACTGCACCATGCCGATAGGGTCGGTGGCGTTGCCGTTGAGCGTGAGCCTGAACACTTCATTGATTTCGGGGACCGCGGCCGTGTTTTCTGTTTTTCTCATGGTTACACCATCCTCTTTGGTTTGAGCCTATGTGACTCAGTGTTCGTTGTTTTCCTCGAACTGCATGTTTAGGGGCACAGTCCGCGTGGTTTTCAAAGGTCGTAAAGAACAATGAAAACTAGCAAAGGATGAGTGTTTTGTCAACCTTCCGGGGGCACATGCGTTGACAGCCCCCAAACCCCATGATAGGCTAGTTCAGCATTTCTATGACCTACGCAATCATCCAAACCGGCGGAAAACAGTACAAAGTGTCTGAAGGGCAGAAGCTCGTCGTGGAAAAACTCCCCAACGAAGCTGGCAAAATCATGAGTTTTGACCAGGTTTTGCTCGTGGACCAAGACGGTAAGGTCAAGATCGGCACGCCCACGGTGAGCGGCGCCAAAGTCGAAGCCATGGTCACGGAACACGGCCGCGGCAAAAAACTCGACATCTTGAAGTACCGCGCCAAAGTCCGCTACCGCAAGAAAACCGGCCACCGCCAGGCGCAGACCACGGTGACCATCACGAAAATCTCGGCCTAAACTTCGCGGCGGCCCTCGATCGCGCTCGTCAGCGTGATCTCATCGGCGTAGCCCAGCTCAGCACCCATCGGCAATCCGCGTGCCAGGCGGGTGATTTTGACGTTCAAGGGTTTGAGCAAGCGCGCCAAGTAGAGGGACGTTGTTTCGCCTTCCAAGTCCGGGTTCAACGCGAGCAGCACCTCAGCCACAGCGTCGGTTTTCACGCGGTCCATGAGCGAGCGGATGTTCAGCGCGTCCGGCACCACGCCGTCGATCGGGTTCATGACGCCGCCCAGAATGTGGTACTTGCCGTCGAACCCGTGCGTCTTTTCAATGGCCATCATGTCCGGCGTTTCAGCCACGACGCACACCAGCGTGCCGTTGCGTTTGGTGTCAGCGCAGGTAGGGCAGGGGGACGTGTCAGTGAACGTGTGGCAGACGGCGCAGGTCGTGACGGTGTCGCGCAGATGAGTGACCGCGTCGCCCAAGGCGCCTAAGTCAGCTTTGGGTTTGCGCAACAACGAAAACACAAACCGCTCGGCTGTGCGCGGGCCGACTCCGGGCAACTTCTCAAATTCTCCAATCAAGCGTTCGATCGGTGTGGGGAACTTGGCCATTAGGACATCCCTGGCATGCCCAGCCCGGCGCGTTTCATGGAGTCAGCCATCAAACGCTGCGACTTTTTAATGGCGTCGTTGGCAGCTTCTCGCACGGCCTGCTCGGTCTCTTTCTTTTTTTCCGGCGTCAACAAGCTCGCGTCGATTTCGCAGGCCAAAATTTCCTGGTTGCCATCAATGATCATGCGCACTCGTCCGCCAGCTGCTTCCACGTTGGCCGTTTCCTGCGCCAACTTGCCTTGCATTTCTTTGGCTTGCTTGGCCATGTCTTTGTACTGTTTCAATTTCTCGAACATAGGGGCTCCTCTTCAGTTTAGGATGAAGGTGTGTATGATGTGCCAGCCAAATTCTTGAAGCTGGTGGTTTCTTCGTCAAAGAAAAGTTTTACCAGCCCGGTCGGGCCGTTGCGGTGTTTGGCAATGTGCAGCTCAGCCAGGTGGCGGTCTTCGGGCGGGATTTCGTCCAGGCGGTAGTTGCGGTCTGCAGCTTTGCGGTAGATGAACATGACCACGTCGGCGTCCTGTTCAATGGACCCGGATTCGCGCAGGTGGGAAAGTTTTGGAATGGCCGGTTTGTTGAGTTCAACGGCGCGGGACAGCTGTGACAGGGCAAGCACCGGCACGTTGAGTTCGCGGGCGAGCGACTTCAGCGCCCGGGTAATTTCCGCCACTTCTTGCACGCGGTTTTCCACGTTGTCGCGGCCCTGCATGAGCTGGATGTAGTCGATGATGATCAAGCCCAGGCCGTGTTCCGATTGCAGCCGCCTGGCCTTGGTGCGGATTTCCATGACGTTGGCGGTCGCGGAGTCATCAATGAAGATGGGGGATTCTGACAGCACGCCCATGGCATCGCCCAGTCGCTGGAAGTCCTCGTCTTCCGAGAGTTTGCCCGTACGCATTTTCCACAATCCAATGCCAGCCTGCGCGCACAGCAAACGGTCCACCAACTGCTCCTTGGACATTTCCAGCGAGAAGATCCCGACCGGAGTTTTACTGAGCACGCCGGCCATGCGGGCAATGTCGAGTGCGAGCGTGGTTTTTCCAACCGAGGGCCGCGCCGCCAGCACCACCAAGTCTGATTTTTGCAGCCCGGCGAGCAAGGCGTCGAGGTCGGCAAAGCCGGTGGGCAGCCCGCGGAGTTTGCCGGAGTCGCGGTGCAATTCGTCGATGCGATCAAAGGCGTCGGTCAGCACGCTGCGGATGGGAATGAAGTGTTGTTTCAGGTATTGCTGCGACACGGCAAAGAGTGTCTGTTCCGCGCGGTCCAAGGTATCGCTGACGTCTTCGGATTCTTCAAAGGCCAGACCGGTTATTTTTTCGCCCGCGCCGAGCAAACGCCGCAACGTGGATTTGCGCTGGACAATGGTGGCGTAGTTGACCACGTGACTGGCTGTTGGCACCACGTTGGCGAATTGCGCCAGCGCTGCCCGGCCGCCCACAATGTCGAGTTGCTTTTTTTCTTCCAGGCGGTTGGCGAGCGAGAGCACGTCGATGGGGTCGCGATGTTCGTACAGCTCCAACATGGCTTCAAACACCATGCCGTTCTTCTCGCTGTAAAAATCTTCCGGCCGCAAAAAATCAGCCACTTTAATAATGGCTTCGCGGTCAATCAAAAGCGCGCCGAGCACAGATTGCTCAGCTTCAAGGTTCTGCGGCGGGATTTTATCGAGTGGTGTGGCCATAGAGCCTACCCATCCTACCAGTCGGCTCTGCAGAGGGGCAAGCTGGCCATCAACAGACTTGTCACCAGACCTATCCCCAGGCTACAATCGAGCCCTATGCCTGCGTTGCAACTGCCACCCGAACTCGTCGTACTCGATGTGGAAACCACCGGTTTGGAGCCGGAACTCGGCCATTCCGTGGTTGAACTTGCCGCGCAGAAAATTCACGGCCGTGAGGTGGTGGGAGAGTTTATGTGTTTGGTGGACCCCGGGCACCCGGTCTCGCCGGAAGCCTCAGCCATTCACGGCATCACCCCGGAAATGATCGCCCTTGATGGCCGGCCGGTTGAAGAGGCGATTTTGGAATTTGTGGACTTCATTGGCACCGCCGGCATCGTAGGCCACAACGTTGGTTTTGACATGGGGTTTTTGAACGCCCACCTGGTCCGCTTGGGACGTAAGCCGCTCACTAACCCAACCCTTGACACGCTCGCGTTGGCCAAGCGCTATCTTATTATTCCAAGTTACAGTTTGAAAAATGTGGCGGCGTATCTCAAAGTCCCGCAACCCCACGCCCACCGCGCTCTGATCGACGTGATCACCACGCGCGAAGTGTTGTTCAAACTCATCGAGCGGGCAAAAGCCAAAGCATAGTTCATCGCACCATGGCAAAGCAGGCGAATCATGAGATGACCCGCCTGCCGTTTCGCGTTGTGATATTCCGACATCATCGTCCGCCCTTTCCCTGGAGTTACGCGTCTTGGATGACTACCGGATAGCGCGTTCCATTGATCACGAGCGTCGGAGGGTGAAAGTCAGGCAGTAATTCGCCGAAGCTCTCGTGGGTGAATCTGGCCAAGCATCGGAGTGAACGGGTGAGCGCCTTGATGAACTCTTGCAGCTCCTCGGGCGTCTGGTTTTTAATGTCGACCGTCAGCTGGAATTTGGTTTTTTGGCTGACCTTCGTGCAGACCGTGCCCCGCCGACCGCAGCAATCCCGGACGCGGCTGAGGCAGGTGAAGGCGACGATCGCCGTGAAACCAGGATCCCAGTTTTTGGGCACGCCTATGCCCAAGTGAAAACAGTGGACTTGCGTGTTTGCGACAGTCATGGCAACACCTCCTTTTCCCGGCAGGATGTCGGATTGGCAACGAGCGACCACAAAAGAACGGCTGTCTTTTTGATCGTCCGCTTTGGTTTCTGCTTTGAATGTATCAAAATATCCCCCTGTGTCAAGGGGTGAGACAGCATGTGAAACTCTTTTGAGCCCGGGAGGATTCGAACCTCCAACCCATTGCTTAAAAGGCAATTGCTCTACCATTGAGCTACGGGCCCGCGTGTTGCAGAATGCGCGTGGCAGCGTAGCATTCCCTGCCGATGAAATCAAGCGAATGTGGTACAATGTGCCCATGCCTGCACCATCGTGGCACGCCCTCTCAATCGCCGATGTTCTTACGGAACTCGGCAGTTCGCCCGCCGGCTTATCGAGCGACGAGGTTATCACACGCCGTGCCCACAGCGGGCTGAATACGTTAGTGACGCGGAAAGGTCCGTCGTCTCTGTTTGCTTTTCTTCAGCAGTTTAAGAGTCCGCTTATTTCTTTACTGGCCGTGGCCGCGATTGTCTCACTGGCGCTCGGGCAAGTTCGGGACGCAGCGATCATTAGCATCATTCTTTTTTTTAATGCCCTGATTGGCTTTAGTCAGGAACAGCGGGCAGCAAAAGCGATGGAGGCGCTCAAGTCACTGACGCGTTCAACATGCAAAGTGATTCGCGCCGGCGATGAGCAAGAGGTGACTGTTGACGATGTTGTTCCCGGTGACATCCTTTCCCTGGCTGCCGGTGACATTGTTTCAGCTGATGCACGAGTGATTGAATCAGCCAACGTAAAAGTGAATGAGGCCGTGCTCTCCGGTGAGGCTGCAGCATCGCGGAAATTTGTTGAACCACTCCCAAATCTAACTGTTCTCCCAGACCGCAATAACAGCGTTTTTCGCGGCACCATGATTGTCAGTGGGCGCGGCTTGGCGGTGGTAACGGCGACAGGAATGCAAACAGAATTTGGACACATCGTCGCCACGGTCCAAGATATTCATCAAGAAGAAACGCCGTTGCAACACCGGTTCCGCGTGTTTGCTCGCGGCATTGGCATTGCGGTCATTTCGTTCGTGGCGGTGATTTTCTTGTTGGGAATTTTTCGCGGCGAGGCTATTGCCGAAATGGCGTTGGTGGCCATTTCATTGGCCGTGGCCGTTGTGCCTGAAGGTTTACCAATTGTTGTCACGCTCACCTTGGCACTGGGCACACGACAGATGGCCCAGAAGAAGGCAATCGTACGTAAACTCGCCGCCGTGGAAACGTTGGGGTCCGTTGATGTTATCGCCGCAGATAAAACCGGGACGCTCACGTACGGTGAAATGATGGTTCAAGAAATTCAGACCATTGAACATACCTACCAGGTGCGTGGCCAAGGATATCAACTCACTGGTGGCATTGCGCGCGATGGCCAAGCTGTTTCGCTTGTTGATGATCCAGTCTTGGAACAAGTACTCCTCATGGGTGCCTTGTGCAATGATGCACACCTTGTGAAGCGTAACGGTGATATGAAACCAGTCGGGGACCCGACTGAAATTGCACTGGTTGTGCTGGCTGAAAAAGTTGGCTTGAAATCCGCAGAACTTCGTGAAACACATCCCCGCATCGGTGAGTTTCCGTTTGATTTTACCGTACGGTCAATGGTGACGTTTCACACGCGGGGCACACACGAATTTGCGGCGGTGAAAGGTGCCCCTGAGGCGATTCTTGATTTGGCGGGCTCAGTGAATCGCGGTGGTCGTCTTGAGTCGCTGTCATCAGCCATGCGAATGCGTTTGCGTGAGGCGGCAGACGATTTAGCGGCACGAGGTTTACGTGCCCTTGCCCTTGCGTCTGTGGAATCAGACACATCGTTTCGCGGGAACGATGTTCAAGCCTTGCGCGGCCATTTGGTCTACTTGGGTATGGTCGGGATTCAAGACAGTGTTCGGGCAGAAGCGAAAGAAACAATATCTCGCTGCCATGACGCGGGTATTCGTGTGGTCATGGTCACTGGCGACCACCAAAAAACCGCTGAGCACATCGCGCGTGAATTGGGATTGATTTCCGGTGCCGATCCAGAAGCGGTCATTGATGGCGCACTTCTTGATCAGTTAAATGATGAGGCACTGGCGAAGCGATTGCCCCTCATTCGAGTCGCCGCTCGAACCTCTCCGTTGCAGAAGTTACGACTTGTCCGTGCTTTGAAACAAGCCGGGCATATTGTGGCTGTGACGGGGGATGGCGTCAACGATGCACCGGCACTCATTGAGGCGCATATTGGCGTCGCGGTGGACCAGCGGGCGACAGACGCGGCAAAAGAAGCGGCAGATATTTTGTTGACTGACGGCAACCTTGCCACCATTGTCGATGCGGTCGAAGTTGGTCGCGGAATTTTTCAAAACATCCGTCGCGTCGTGCTTTATCTTTTTTCCACAAATGTCACCGAGGCCATTATATTATTTGCGTCGCTCGTAGCAGGTTTACCGCTGCCATTTTTGCCGGTTCAGATTCTCTGGCTGAACGTGGTCAGTGACACGTTCTTGGATGTCGCCATTGCGACTGAGCCAGTCCATGCCTCGGTCATGGATCGTCCACCACGTTCGATCGGCGAAAACATCCTCAATCGTCCGACCATTTTTCGCCTTGCCTTTCTGAGTTCCATCATGATCATCGGCACGTTCTGGTTCTTGCGTGCGGTGGGAGATACCGTGAGTTCGGTAGAATTGCGGTATGCGCTTGGCTTTTCAATGCTTATTGCCTTTCAGTGGTTCAATGCCGTCAACGTTCTCTCCGAACATCAGTCGCTGCTCAAGCGTTTGGTTGGCACCAATCACTGGTTTTCCTTAGCGCTGATATTGGTTGTGACGCTTCATGCGCTCATTCTTTTTGTCCCGGCACTCAACACAATTTTTCACTTTGCACCGCTGGCACTTTTCGATATCATGATTATCTTCTTCCTTAGTTCAAGCGTGTTATGGCTGGAGGAAATTCGCAAATGGTTTTTCCGAAACATTTCGTCCAAACGCGCGTGAAGCTTTCGCGAACGACAATGGTTGTTTTGGTGGCGCAGGGGATCTTGCTCCTGATCGAGCTTTTCACGCACTACGATTCATGGGATCGACAGGTGGCACTTTCCATTACCAATGCGGCGGGCATTGCGGCGATTCTATTGTTGAGCCGCTATTTTCAACAACATGGTTCAACCATGCCGGCAACGGCCAGCATTGCCTTGGCACTCGGCGTGTGGTTTGACGCTGCCGGGAATTTTGCCCACCTCTATGGCCGCATCAGCTGGTGGGATAAATTGGCGCACGGCGTGGGTTCCGCTGCCGTGGCTTTAGCGTTGTGGTATATTTTTGCGCTCATGGTCAAGCAGGGTCGATTAGCGCTCAGCCGTGTTTGGCGCTCGGTATTAACGATCAGCATGGCCACGACCATTGCCTCGTTGTATGAAATCAGCGAGTATTTGGGCGACTTGTGGTTCCGGACTCATCGCGTGACCGATGTGTACGACACGCCGGATGATTTGCTCTGGAATACCTTGGCCGTTTTGTTCATCGTTTGGCTTGCAGGGAAGAGGGAAAATCAGTAGAATATAAAGGTGTCTGAAGAACTCACACGAACGCTTGCGAGCGAGACGGTCCGCCATGTTGGCGAACGCGTTCGCCTCCAGGGCTGGATCCATACACGTCGTGATCACGGCCAATTAATCTTCCTCGATCTGCGCGATCGCAGTGGCTTGGTGCAGTGTGTGATTGCCAAGGCAGCGGGGGAGGCATACACGACAGCACAGACGTTGCGGTCGGAGTTTGTCGTGGAATTGGAAGGCACCGTGGCTGAGCGGCCGGAGAAATTACGCAATCCAAAGCTGCCCACCGGCACGGTTGAACTGAAGTTGGAGAACGTGCGCGTGTTGAACATTGCCAAGACCACGCCGTTTGAAATTGCCGATGAAACAGCTGTGGGCGAAGTGCCACGTTTGACGTATCGCTACCTGGATTTGCGCCGGGCCAAGCCGCGGGCGAACATTGTCTTGCGCAATGACATCACAACGTTCATGCGGAATTTTTTACAGGGCGAGCACTTCCTCGACATTGAGACGCCGTACTTGAGCAAAGGCACGCCAGAAGGTGCGCGTGAATTTATTGTGCCGTCGCGCCACGAAGCGGGAAAGTTTTACACCTTGCCGCAGTCGCCGCAGCAATTCAAACAGTTGCTCATGGTGGCTGGCTTGGAACGCTACTACCAAATCGTGCGCTGCTTCCGCGACGAAGACCAACGCCGCGACCGCCAACCTGAGTTCACGCAGCTCGACATTGAAATGAGCTTTGTTGATGAGCAGGACGTTATTGGATTGTCTGAACGCCTGTGCACCGAGCTTGTGGCAGCAGTAACGCCGGACAAACACCTGACGTTCAAACCGTTCACGCACCTGACCTACGCCGAAGCCATGGCGCAGTACAATTCTGACAAGCCGGACTTGCGCAAAGACAAAACCGACCGTAACGAACTCGCCTTTGCCATCATCACGGATTTCCCGATGTTTGAGTATTCTGAAACTGAGGGCAAACTCGTCTCGACCCACCACTTGTTCACGGCGCCCAAAGACGCGGACCGTGAGCTGCTCGACGCCGACCCGGCCAAGGTTCACGCCAAGCAGTACGACATCGTGCTCAACGGTTACGAAATCGCCAGCGGATCCATCCGCATCCACGACCGCGACCTGCAGCACGCGATTTTCAAAATTCTCAAACTCAGCGACGAAGAAATCGCCATGCGGTTCGGACACATGCTCAGCGCCTTTGAATATGGTGTGCCGCCGCACGGGGGGATTGCGTTTGGACTCGACCGATTCGTGGCCGTGCTTGCGGGCGAAGATTCCATTCAAGAGGTCATACCGTTCCCCAAGACCGGCGATGCCCGCGACCTCATGATGGGCGCGCCGTCTGAACTCCCTGCCAAGCAGCTGGCTGACGCGCATATTCGCACGGAAAAAAAGTAAGCCATGACGCTCTCGCCGCTCCAGCGATACATCCTTCGGGAAGCGTATACCTGGCGCGGTCCGAAGTTGCCCCGTCGCACATTGCTTAAATACTACGACCGAGCCAAACGCAAACCGTCGGCCGATGACATGCACAACAGCATTACCAAGTCGCTCGAGCGTTTGATCGACCACGGCCTGATGATCGGCTACGGACGCCGCACCACAGCCAAGTGGTTCATCGAAGAAGTGAAACTCACACCGGCCGGCCGCAAACACGCCCGCCGTTTGCTCCACGACCAACCACGTTTGCCACTTTAACGCCACGCCTATGGCCATTCCCAAAAAACTTCTCACGCAGCTCGACACTGCCAAAGCCAAGTACGAAATTGTGAAGCACCGCAAAGTCTTCACCGCCTACGACCTGGCGCAGACAACCAAAACCAAACTGGCGCAGGTGGCCAAGACGCTGCTCGTGAAGGCGGACAAGGATTTCGTGGTTGTCTCGTTGCCCGCGCACCTGCGTTTGGATTTGAAAAAACTCAAAGCGCTGCTCAAGGCCAAGTCCGTGACGATTGTGACCGAGCGCTCCATGCTCAAGCAACTCAAAGCCAAGCCCGGCGCACTCGTGCCGTTCGGGTCGCACTACAAAATCGCCAGCGTGGTTGATCGCGCGTTGTGGCGGGCAGAAAAAGTGTTGATCGGCGCAGGGTCGTTTACTGAATCGCTTCGGCTGCGCGTGAAAGACTGGGCGAAAGTTGATGAGCCCAAAGTTGGACCAGTGGGCCAGTCTTCAAGGAAGAAGGCCTAATGTACTCAATCAAAGTACAACAATTCGAAGGGCCGCTGGATCTGCTGTTGCAGCTCATTGAGCAGCAAGAGCTCGACATCAGCCAGGTGTCGCTCGCCAATGTGACCGACCAGTACATCACCACGCTGCACGAGGCGACCAACCTGCACCCCGAAGAACTCGCAGATTTTTTAGTCGTAGCAGCCAAGCTCCTCTACATCAAGTCGAAAATTCTCCTGCCCGGGCTCTTGGAGGACGACGAAACAGTCACTGACCTTGAACGCCAACTCAAGATGTATCAGGAGTTTGTGGCAGCAGCCAAGCGCGTGAATGAAATTTTCTTACAACGTAACGTGATGTTCGGCCGTGAGTACCAGTCGCAAATGGCGCCGGTGTTTTCTCCACCCAAACGGTTGGGCAGCGATGACCTCCGCGACGTGTTCCGCCAACTGCTCGTCGACCTCGAGCCGATTATTTCCATCCCGCGCGAAACGCTCCGTCGCACCATCAACCTCCGCCACAAGATCGAAGAAATTCACGCCTTGCTCAAAGGCGCCGGCCCCACACATTTTCACACCTTGCTCGCCAAAGCCAAAGACCGCACCGAAGTCATCGTCACTTTTTTAGCCATTCTCGAACTGGTCAAACAGCGGCAGCTCAACGTGACGCAAGACCGCATGTTCCAATCTATTGCCATTGAATCTGTCCCCGAGGAAATCCTATGACACTCAAAGCCAAACTCGAAGCGCTCCTCTTTGTCGCCAGCCGCCCGCTCACGTTTAAAAAATTGGCCGAGCTCACCAAGGCCGACGTAAAAGCCGTCACTGCCGCGTGCGATGAATTGGCACACGAATACGCCTCGGCCGAACGCGGGCTGCAACTCCAACGGCAGGGTAGCGAAGTTCAACTGGCAACGCATGCCGATGCCAGCGACGTGGTGGCGACGTTCCTCAAAGCTGAGCGTTCAGGCGAACTCAGTCGGCCATCACTGGAAACACTCACCATTGTGGCGTACCGCGGCCCCATCACCAAAGCAGAACTCGACCTCATCCGCGGCGTCAACTGCAGCCTGATTTTGCGCAACCTCATGGTGCGCGGGTTGGTTGAAGGCCACGACGATCACGCCGCCGGGGTCACGCGCTACAGCGTCACCTTTGATTTCCTCCAACACCTTGGCTTGCGGCAAGCCAGCGAATTGCCGGACTTTGAGCGGCTCAACGCCAACGAATTCATCGACCGCCTGCTCCACCCGGAAGAGCACGTCGAGCAGCCCGACGCTGCGGAAGCACCAACCGAATGATATGCTGAAGACCCCGATTCTGGTTGCCAATTGGAAAATGTACTATGACGTGGCCACTGCGCGCGACGTGGTCAAGCACCTGGCTGCACGCTGGCCTAAACGCCCGCGCCTTGAGCTGACCATCTGTCCGTCGTTTCCGGCACTGGAGCCGGCCGGCCGCCTGCTCAAGGGGAGTGGCATCGCCCTCGGCGCCCAAGACATGTTTTGGGAAGCAACCGGGCCGTATACCGGTGAAGTGTCCGCCAACATGCTCCGCGACGCCGGGTGTCGGAGCGTGATCCTCGGCCACTCTGAACGTCGCCAACACCTCGGCGAAACCGACGAGATGGTCCGCCGCAAGCTCATGGCTGCCCTGGCCGCCAAGCTCGACCCAATCGTGTGCGTTGGTGAATCGCGGGCGCAGCGCAACGCCAAACAGACCGCCCAGGTTCTTGAACACCAACTCCGAGCTGTGCTCACCAACCTTCCGCCAGCCGCCAACGGCCAGCGCCTGACCGTGGCCTACGAACCGCTCTGGGCCATCAGCTCAGCCAGCGGCGGTGTGCCGGCAGACCCGGACGCCATGGACGACGCGCGCCAACTCATCTGGACAATTCTCAACGACATCCTGGCCAACTCGACCATGAAGCATTCCCTCGCCTTGCTCTACGGCGGCAGCGTGTCGCCCGAGAACATCACCGACTATGTTCATGCCGATGCGTATGACGGCGCACTCGTTGGCCAAGCGTCATTGACCGTCACCAACCTCCTCGCGTTTCATCGTTGTTTTTCAACCACCGCCCATGCTCACGAGCGTCGCTGAACTCGTCAAAGTTGCCAATCGCGATTCCGTGGCGATCGGTGCCTTCAACACCTCGAATTTGGAAATGACGCTCGGCATCATCCGCGCGGCCGTGGACGTGCAGACGCCGGTCATCATTCAGGTGTCGGAAAATTCCATTGAGTACGCCGGCCTCAAACCCCTAACGCACATTGTGGAAACAATCGCCAAGAACGCCGCAGTCACTGTTCCCGTGGCGCTGCACCTGGACCACGGCAAGAGTTTCCGCTCCGTGGCCGAATGCATCCACGCCGGTTTTTCTTCCATCATGATCGACGCGTCTGACCTGCCGTACGATGAAAACGTTGTCCTCACTCAGCAAGCCGTGGCCTACGCGCACAAGCACAACGTCTGGGCGCAAGGGGAGTTGGGGCAAGTACGGGCAGCCGGCGATGTGTCCATGCTTGCCGACCGTGAGCGAGTGATGACCGACCCGTCCGAAGCAGCGTCGTTTGTAGAAAAAACCCGTGTGGACACGCTGGCGGTTGCAGTCGGCAACGTGCATGGCGTGTACAAGTTTCAAAAAGGCGTGCCCAAGCTCGACATCAAGCGTCTTGAAGCCATTCACAAACAACTACCAAAAACGCCACTGGTCTTGCATGGCGCGTCGGGGTTGCCGGAGGATCAAGTCAGCCTCGCCATTGCCCAGGGCGTGCGGGTGATCAACATTGATACTGAGGTGCACTGGGTGTTCAGCGAAACACTCCGCCGCACGGTCACCCAATTTCCAGACTACTACGACGTGCGCATGTTGCTCGAGCCGTCCATTGAAGCGGTCCGCCAACTCGTCAGCACCAAATTGCGCATGTTCAACTCAACCGCTTCACTTACTCACCAATCTTCATCATCACGCACATGAAACCCATTCGCATCGCCATCAACGGATTCGGCCGCATTGGTCGCACGGCCTTCAAAATTGCGCTGAGCAATCCGCAGCTCGAGGTTGTCGCAGTGAACGACATTTCCAGTATTGAAGTGCTGGCACACCTGTTGCGCTACGACACCGCGTACGGGCGCTTTGATAAGACGGTTGAAGAAACTGCGAGCGGCTTGCGCATTGACGGCCGCGACATTCAGGTGTTGGCAGAAAAAGACCCCAGCCAGCTGCCGTGGAATAAACTCAACGTGGATGTGG